>Ga0187863_10002869_pt1 | contig 12934 bp, 12 predicted proteins | sample June2016WEW_11_1_FD_132975 | JGI IMG/M metagenome (GOLD analysis project Ga0187863, IMG submission 132975) | Peatland microbial communities from SPRUCE experiment site at the Marcell Experimental Forest, Minnesota, USA - June2016WEW_11_10 | ecosystem: Environmental > Terrestrial > Soil >...
AATGAAGTAAGCCAGCTCGCGGTAGTCGTCGAATTCATGGATCGCAAAGTCGGCTTCCTTCCCAGGCTCGAGCGAACCGAGGCTATTGCCGAGATCGAGACTGCGCGCCGCATTGATCGTCGCGGCCGTCAGCGCCTCCGCCGGGGACAATCCCATCTGCAGGCATGCGAGGGAGAGAATCATCGGCATGGAGGCGATGGGCGAAGAGCCGGGGTTGAAATCAGTCGCCAGAACAATGGCCAGCCCCGCATCGATCATTTTCCGTGCGGGCGGATACTGCGTGCGGCCTAACGCAAAAACGGAGCCCGGCAGCAGCACCGGTTGCACACCCGCATTGCAAAGCTGGCGCAACGTATCATCGGTTACGGTCTCGAGATGGTCTGCGGTTGCCGCGCCAAGTTCCGCAGCGAGCGCTGCGCCGGTTCCGGGACGAAATTGCTCAGCGTGAATCCGAAGCCGCATGCCCTGGCGGCGCGCGGATTTCAACACCGTGCGCGTCTCGGCAAGGGTGAAGGCATGATCGTCGCAGAAGGCGTCGCAGTAGCGGGCCAAGCCTGCGGCGGCGACCTCGGGAATCAACTCATCGGCAACCCAGCCCACATAGTCCGCGCGCCGCTCGGCAAACTCCGGCGGAATGGTGTGGGCTGCAAGCAAGGTGGGAACGAGACGCGAAGGTCCCTCCGAGTCGATCCGCGCGATGACCTGCAGCATGCGCATTTCGGTGGCGCGGTCAAGACCGTAGCCGGATTTGGCCTCGATAGTGGTGGTTCCGGAGCGAAGCATCCAGTCGCGGTGCTTGCGCGTGGAGGCGAGTAATTCGTCTTCGCTGGCCGCACGTGTGGCCGCAACGGTGCGAAGAATGCCCCCGCCGGCAGCTGCGATTTGTTGATACGAGGCTCCAGCAATGCGCTGCTCGAACTCGGCGGCGCGGTTGCCTGCAAAGACCAGATGCGTGTGCGCATCGACGAATCCCGGGGTCACACATTTGCCGCCCGCATCGATGACCACGGCGTGAGCCGGGATGTCAGGCAGTAGTTTGACGTACGGACCAGCAGCCTCCACACGGCCCTCTTCGATCAGGAGAGCGGCGTCCGGAATCAATCCCAACTCACGCAATTCTGCACCGACGCGTGGGCGCGGCGGACCGGCCAACGTCACTAACTGCCCGATGTTGACGAGTGCGATGGTTCCCGGCATAGCTAATTCCCCGCCATCGGAATATGGATTCCCTTTTCGCGCGCGGTCTGCCGGGCGAGATCGTAGCCAGCGTCCGCATGGCGGGCAACGCCGATCCCAGGGTCGTTATTCAACACGCGCTCGATACGGCGGGCAGCATTGTCTGTCCCGTCGGCTACCGTCACTTGGCCTGCGTGCAGCGAGTAGCCCATACCCACACCGCCGCCGTGATGGAAGCTGACCCAGCTTGCACCCGAGGCCGTATTCAACAGCGCATTCAGGATCGGCCAATCCGCAACTGCATCTGTGCCGTCGAGCATTTTTTCCGTCTCGCGGTAGGGACTGGCGACCGAACCTGTATCGAGATGGTCGCGGCCTATAGCGATAGGTGCGGAAATTTCTCCTTTGCGCACCAGTTCGTTGATGGCCAGGCCCATCTTGGCGCGCTCACCGTAACCGAGCCAGCAAATGCGCGCCGGCAATCCCTGGAAAGCAAAGCGGCCTCGCGCGAGCTTGAGCCAGCGCGTTAGAATCTCGTTTTCAGGAAAGAGTTCCAGCGCCAATTCATCTGTCCGGTCGATGTCTTTGGGATCGCCAGACAGGGCGACCCAGCGAAATGGACCGGCCCCCGTGCAAAAGAGCGGCCGAATATACTCCGGCACGAAACCGGGAATCAGGAAAGCATCGGCGCAGCCAGCATCGAAGGCGAAACGGCGAATGTTGTTGCCGTAATCGAAAGCCACTGCCCCCGCGCGCTGCAAGCCAAGCATTGCGTCTACGTGGACGACCATCGACGCCGTCGAGCGGCGCACATATTCTTCCGGATCGCGCTGGCGCAGCTCCGGCGCCTGGCTCAGAGTCACTCCCTGTGGGACGTAGCCATTCAGCGGATCGTGGGCGCTGGTCTGGTCTGTCACCACATCCACCTGCACGCCGCGGCGTACGATCTCCGGCAGCACATCGGCGCAGTTGCCGACGAGACCGACGGAGAGGGCACGGCCCTCACTGCGGGCCAACTCACAAAGCTTTAGAGCCTCATCCAGATCTTCAGTCACCGTATCGCAGTAGCGCGTATCAACGCGGCGCTGAATGCGCGATCGGTCGACGTCGATGGCCAGGACAACACCGCCATTCAGCGTGACGGACAACGGTTGCGCGCCGCCCATGCCGCCCACACCGCCCGTCACCACCAACTTTCCCTTCAAAGAGCCTGATTCGCCGGAATGGGCAAAGTGCTGATCCGCAAGCGCGGCAAATGTCTGAAATGTGCCTTGCAGAATGCCCTGCGTCCCGATATAAATCCAGCTCCCCGCCGTCATCTGGCCGTACATCATCAGACCTTTCCGGTCGAGTTCCTGAAAATGCTCCCAGTTTGCCCATTTGCCAACAAGGTTCGAGTTGGCGATGAGAACGCGCGGCGCCATGTCATGCGTGGGAAACACGCCAACCGGTTTGCCGGATTGGACCAGCAACGTCTCTTCGTTGCCCAGGTGCTCGAGCTCGCGCACGATGGCGTGGAAGCACTCCCAGTTGCGCGCAGCCTTGCCGATGCCGCCGTAGACAACCAAATCCGACGGGCGTTCGGCCACTTCCGGGTCCAGGTTGTTCATGAGGCAGCGGAGGGCAGCTTCCTGCTGCCAGCCTTTGCAGCGGAGTTGACTGCCGCGCGGTGCGCGAATTGATGGGGTTGCCAGGGTCATTGGGGGGACTCCTGCATTCGACGATAGCGCTGGAGGGGTTTCCTCTGCCAGCCGGTAAGGGCAATTCACAATTGTAGAGCCAGCGAGTGCCCCACTTTCAGCATCGAAGAGGATATGAAGAGTGTTTTCTTAGGGACTCTTGCTCTGCTCTGTCTGGCTGGCTGCACCCAGACAAATCCCAGCCCCGAAACCATCCGCCACGACACGGCCAAGGCAACCAGCGAAGCTGTCACCGATATGAAGGCCGCGGCCAAAGGCGTTGCAGACGGCTTGAAGCAACAGAGAGACTCGAAGGGTGCGGTCGACATCAACAAGGCGTCGGCGGACGACCTTCAGACACTGCCCGGCATCGATGCTGTTCGCGCTCGAAAGATCATCGACGGCCGGCCCTATGACGATCCAAGCGACCTGGTGAAAAAGCGCATTGTCTCAAAGTCGGAGTACGACCGGATCTCGGATAGGGTTGTAGCACACTAGAAGCGACGACAGGCTCACAGGGAGTCACGGCGCACGCGGTCGCAGGCCAGCCGCTGATTTATCCTTCTTTTCGTGCCTACCACTCTCGTTGAATGTGTTCCAAACTTCTCTGAAGGCCGCGATGCCGCCAAGGTCGATGCGATCGTCGAGGCGATGAAAGTTCCCGGCGTCTATCTTCTCGACCGGGAGATGGACGCCGACCACAACCGCTGCGTGATTACGCTGGTGGGCGAGCGCGAGGCGATTGAAGAAGCCGCGATTCGCGGTGTTGGCAAGGCTGCAGAGCTGATCGATCTGACCAGGCATCATGGCGCGCACCCGCGCATGGGCGCCGCCGACGTGATTCCTTTCATCCCCATTGACGGCGTCACACTCGAGGATTGCGTCGCGATGGCCAAGCGCGTCGGGGCGGAGATCGCAAAGCGGTATCAGATTCCCGTTTACCTTTACGAGGCCGCTGCCACCTCGCCCGAACGGCAGAATCTCGAAAACATCCGGCGTGGCCAGTTTGAGGGGATTCGCGACGAAATCGCGAGAAACCCCGCGCGCAAGCCGGATTTTGGAGAGCCCCGTGTGCACCCAACTGCAGGCGCAACCGTGGTGGGCGCGCGAAAAGCCCTGATCGCCTACAACGTCTTTCTGAATACGTCGAACGTCGATATTGCGAAGAAAATTGCCAAGGCCGTGCGCTTTTCTACCGGTGGCCTGCGCTTCGTGAAGGGCGCGGGATTCCTGGTGCGCGGACTCGCGCAGGTCTCGATGAATCTGACTGACTTCGAGCAGACGCCGATCCATCGGGTATTTGAATTTGTGAAACGCGAAGCAGCGCGTTACGGTGTGGTTCCCATCTCCAGCGAGATTGTCGGTCTGATCCCCAAGCTGGCTCTGGAGCAGGCCGCAGAGTGGTTCCTGCAGGTGGAGAATTTCGATTCTTCACTGATCCTGGAGAATCGTCTGGCCGCGGTGATGAGCGGCAAAATGGCGATCGGGGGGCTCCGAGCGGGCATTGAACCATTCATCGAGCAGCTGGCCGCGCCCACGGCGACCCCAGGAGGCGGAAGTGCTGCAGCAGCAAGCGGCGCCATGGCCGCAGGGCTGGCCGCAATGGTGGCAAGCATGTCCCGCGGAAAGAAAGCATACCTGCAGTATGAGAGCCAGCTCAGCGAGGCCCTCGCCCAGCTCGGCGTGCTGCGGGAAGAGCTGAAGGCCGCCATCGATGCCGACGCAGAGTCGTACAACTTAGTCATGAAGGCTTACAAGATCGCGAAGGAGACGAAAGACTCCGGCGATGGGGAACGGACGATCAACGGCGCTCTGCGGCAGGCAACTAACGTGCCGCTCAGCGTCGCCGAGATGGCGGTCGAAGTTGTACAGATCGCCAAGACGCTGGAGCCGGTGACCAACCCCAACATGAAATCCGACCTCGCGACTTCGATTGCATTGGCGAATGCCGCCATGACAGGAGCGCTCGCCAATGTCGATGTCAATCTCGATTCGATTAAGCCGGGGACGACTGAGGACGACGCTTTTGTGAAGCGAATCCGCCATCGCGTTGCGGAGTTGAAGGCCTCCGCTTGAGGGCTCTCTCGTGACGTGAAGTGGCTATATCCAGTCGCGGCGACGAGATTTCGTCTTCTGCCTTCGTCACTTCCAGATGCGCCCACTTAAATTTTTCCCTGCCGCTTTCCCCATAACCGCCAATTAATCAATCGCAAACACTTCCTTGAGTTGGTTCCACCGAGTTGTGGCACTACGTTTGCATAATTCATTGGCACACGCTGGCGAATTTGGAGATCGCGAGTCCCCAAGTTTAAGGACCGAGAGGCGTGAAGAGGAGACCCGTTGCGCTATGTTCCGTCTCGACTATCTTTCTTGTGTCCTCACCGTTCTAGCGACCATCCTTGTGGGACGAAAACTATGGAGTGGTCTCGTGATCTCCGGCGTGAATAGTGTGATTGTCTGCGTAATCGGTGTGCAGACTTCCCAGTTCGGGTTCATCCCGGCAAACCTGTTTTCCATTTGTATCTACGGGTTCAGCATCCGTTCGTGGATCAGAGAGAGGGAGGAGGCGCGGCGGAACCAGGAGCTGGAATCAAGCTGTGACCCTGTCGCAAGCCATCCTCGTGCACGCGCGACCCGGCCGCAACCCATTCGCATTCTGACTCAACTCTGGTCCAGGTGAGTTAGCCAGGCTTTTGGAAATTCAATTTCCGCTGCCGTCGCCAAAGCGCGGTCATGCCAAGTGGAGTAACAGCCCTAAATACAAAGCCCGTTTCCCCTTGGAACCGTTAAGGGATTATGCTGTTGGACGACATAAAAACAGCTCCCTTGAGGTGCTCAGTGCGCAAGACAGGAGTTTTCCTGTTTGTAGTATTTGCAGTTCTGTTTTTAGCCGCAACGTCACAAGCGAATGCAACCGGTGAGGCCCAACAGAAATCGGCCTTTGTCCGGCTGGACCGGGTCACCGCTTCCCGGCCAATTACCAATGGCATTGAGATCCGCTCCGGCACCGCCGTGATGCTGATTACGGCTCTGCGCGACGACGTAGTGCGGGTCCGCATAGGGCCCACGGGCCAGTTGCCGGAAGACGCTTCATGGGCCGTTCTGACTGCCTCTCGCACTGCGTCTGTTGCCGTAACGCCCGAGAGCAGTGGTTCCGCAGTGGGATTCAAGACGGCGAAGCTTCACGTTTCGGTCCGCAAAGATCCCTTCGAAATCAGCGTGACAGATATGGACGGTCATGTCATCGCGGAGCAGCTCCCGGGCAGGCCGATCGAGTACAACGGCGCAGCCTTTCGCGTGTTTATGAAGTCACCCGCGGATGAGCACTACTTCGGACTTGGCGACAAGCCGGGCCCACTCGATCGGCGCAATGAAGCCTTCACCGACTGGAACACCGATGCGTTCGGCTGGCAGGAATCGACTGACCCTATCTACAAATCGATCCCCTACTTCATCACCTTTGACAAAGGTATCGCGGCCGGAATTTTTCTCGACAACACCTGGCGCGCCAGTTTCGAATTCAACAAGGTATATCGGGACGGCTATTCGTTCGGCTCCGAAGGCGGCCCGCTGGATTTTTATATTCTCTACGGTCCCGAGCCGAAAACGGTCGTCCAGACCTGGGCATGGCTCACAGGCCCTGCGCCGCTGCCGCCGTTATGGTCGCTCGGCTATCAGCAATCGCGCTATAGCTACTATCCCGAGTCCGAGGTGCGCCGCATCGCGGACAAGCTGCGCAGCGAGCGCATTCCAGCAGACGTGATCTGGATGGACATCGATTATCAACTCAAGAATCGCCCGTTCACCGTGGACCCGGAGCGGTTTCCGCACTTCGACCAGATGATCAAGGATCTGAAGGCCGAGCACATCCGCACAGTGTTGATCACCGATTTGCACATCGCTGACCTTCCGAACGCAGGATACAAGCCCTACGACGAAGGTGTGGCAGGCGATCATTTCGTTAAGAACCCCGACGGATCGACCTACGTGGGCGTGGTGTGGCCGGGCAAATCGGTCTTTCCGGATTTCACGCAGAAGGCCTCGCGCGACTGGTGGGGCACGCTGTACTCCGACTTCGTCAGCAGAGGCGCTGCCGGTTTCTGGAACGATATGAATGAACCTGCCGTCTTTCTGGTCCCGTCAAAGACCATGCCCGACGATGTGCAGCACCGCATCGAGGAGCCGGGATTTACGACCCGCACCGCGAGCCATCTCGAGATTCACAATGTGTTCGGAATGCAGAACACGCGCGGGACGTTTGAAGGGCTGCTGAAGCTGCAGCCGAATCTTCGACCCTTTGTGATGACGCGCGCGAGCTATGCCGGTGGGCATCGCTACGCCGTAACGTGGACCGGCGACAATTCAAGCAATTGGAGTCATCTGCGCCAGACGGTGCCGCAACTGCTCAACCTCGGCCTCAGCGGCTTTGCCATGGCTGGCGCGGATGTGGGCGGATTTGCCGCTTCGCCGCAGGCGGAAGTACTGACACGATGGCTTGAGGTCGCAGCGTTTCAACCTATCGATCGCGACCACACGGCCATTGGCACCAAGCCGCAGGAGCCATGGGAAAACGGCACGCCGGAAGACGTAAATCTGCGCCGCCGTTACATCGAGGAGCGCTATCGGCTGCTGCCTTACCTCTACTCGACTGCAGAAGAGATGAGCCGTACGGGACTGCCGATCGATCGCCCGCTCTTTCTCGAATTCCCGAATGGTTCGGTGGATGGCCAGCCGCTCGACTTGAGCAATGGCGGGGCGTTTCTGCTTGGGCCCGATCTGCTCATCGCACAGAGTCCGTTTCCCGATGAGGTGGATGACTACACCGTGGGTCTGCCGCCTGTCGGGTGGTATGACTACTGGACCGGAGCACGTGTGGATGCCAGCACCGGGCGCAAGGCAATCGACAACACCGCGGTCGTACAGCCGGAGGTGCGCATTCATCGCACCCTCGATACGCTACCCGTCTTCGTGCGCGCTGGAGCTATCGTGCCGGAGCAGCCGCTGGTGCAGAGTACAGACGAGAAGCCGCAAGGCCCGCTCACGTTGCGCGTTTATCCGCCGACGGCGATCGGCAATGATTGCGGCGGCGCGCTCTATCTGGACGATGGTGTGAGCTATGACTTCAAGAGAGGCCAGTTCCTGCGCGTGAATTTCACGTGCCGGCTCAGTTCGCAAGGAGTCACTGTGACTGTAGCGCCGCGCGAGGGCAAATTCACGCCGTGGTGGCGGCAGCTCTCGGTTGAGGTCTATGGCGCCGTCAAGCCGGCTGCCAACGCGACGGCATCCGCGATCGACGGATCAAACGCGACGACTGTTTCGACGGGTTTCGACACGGAACATCACTGCATTACTGCATTGGTTCCGGATGACGGCAAGGGACTGGAATTGCAGGTGGCATACTGAAGGCGTGTTCAGCTTTCGGAGACCGACGGAAGCGGCAATCCGCGCGCGGATCGCGGCTGCCGCGCTTCTTCCGCGTATCGGCGCACAGTTCCTGACGACCGAAAGCGGACATGAATCTGGACAACTTCCCTTCCTGTTTGCGCATGATTCGTCGATCTCAGTCATCGGGCACGGCGAAGTCGCATTTGCAGAAGCTCGACGGGCATTCGCGAAATGGGCGATGTTCAATCTAGGATGGGTGCGGGTGGCGAACCCAGATGCACGGATCGTTTCCGGGCAACTGGTCGCGGTTGAGGTGGAGAGTCTTGGACTCTGGACCGTCAATCTCAGCCGCATCCTCGAAGTGATTGATACTCCGCGTGTCTTCGGCTTCCTCTACGCGACAACAGAGATGCATGTTGAGGAGGGTGAAGAGCGATTCCTATTAGAGCTGGATGCGGAATCGGGAGCAGTGGCATACAAGTTGGAGGCTGTCTCACGCCCGCGAAACACTCTGGCACGGCTAGGGTTTCCGATCACGCGGATGTTTCAGCGTCGTTTTGCGCGGGACTCGCACCATAAGATGCGCGCAGCAATCTTGCACGATGTGGTCTGACGATGGCCACACATTCCAATGTGTGATAGACTACACACTCGAGGTCAACTATGCCAACGAACCTGGCGCTTGACGACAAGCTGATCGACGAGGCTCGCCGAATCGGGCGGCATGCAACAAAGAAAGAAGCGGTGACTGCGGCCCTTGACGAATACATCCGGCGGCGAAAGCAGATCGAGATTCTGGAACACTTCGGAACGGTCGAATTCGACCCGGCTTATAACGCGAGAAAGATGCGACAACTCGATCGGATCGATCGCAAGAAGCCGTGAAGATCCTCGTCGACACCTGCATCTGGTCGCTCGCTCTACGACGCAGGGATAAAACTTCGTTGAGCGTCGAAGGGCAACGGCTGGTCGCTCGCCTCGCGGAAGCCATCCAGGATGGAAACGTAGTGATGGTCGGCCCGATTCGTCAGGAAGTTTTATCGGGAATCAAGGACGAATCCCACTTCGTGAAAACCAAAGGACTGCTCGATCCTTTTCCCGATGAGGCTCTTTCGACCGCGGATTACATCGAGGCGGCACGGCTATTTAATCTTTGCCGCTCGCATGGGGTGCAATGCGGCCCGGTAGATATGCTGATTTGCTCGGTGGCCATTCGAATGCGGTGCTCAATCCTGACCAGCAACGAGGGCCTGACGCGGTGTATCGACGTACTTCGGAAGAGCAAGCTTCTTCCTGCTGTTCGATCCTAAGGCAAAGCCAGATCTTCGGCCCTACGAAGTTCGTCCAAGCTGATACCCTAGTGTCATGAAATTCGGCGTTCTGGTCTTCCCGGGCTCCAATTGCGACCACGACACCTACAACGTGATCGCCGAAATCGCCCGCCAGCCGGTCACGTTTCTCTGGCACGATTCCGAGGACCTGCAGGGCGTGGATGCGGTCCTGGTGCCGGGCGGGTTTGCCTACGGCGACTATTTGCGCACCGGGGCCATCGCGCGCTTTTCTCCTGTCATGCAGGCTGTGAAGCGGTTCGCCGATCAGGGCGGACTGGTGCTCGGCATCTGCAACGGATTTCAGATCCTGACCGAAGCCGGCCTGCTCCCAGGAGCTCTCATGCGCAACGCCGGTTTGAAGTACATCTGCAAACAAGTCCATCTGCGCGTGGAAACAACGGACAGCCCCTTCACCAACCAACTGAAGGAAGGGGGAGTCCTCCAGATTCCAATCGGGCACATGGAGGGCAATTATTTCTGCACTCCCGAGGACTTGCATCGGCTCGAAGCGGAGGACCGCATTGCATTCCGCTATGCAACGCCGAAGGGCGAGATCACGGGCGAGGCGAACCCCAATGGCTCACTCAATAACATCGCCGGGATTCTCAATGAGAAACGCAATGTGCTTGGCATGATGCCGCACCCGGATCGATCCAGTGAGAAACTCCTCGGTTCGTCCGATGGCTGGAAGATCTTTTCATCGATGATCGAGGCGCTGGCGGTGCGATGAAAGTGTCGGGGTCCGCAAGAGCGAGCGCAGCGCGATGATCGACATCCATTCACACCTGATCTATGGCGTCGACGATGGTTCCCCGGACCTCGAAACATCTGTCGAGATGGCCCAGAAGGCAGCCGTCGAAGGGGTAACCCATATCGTCTGCTCGCCGCATGCGAGCAATGAATACCCCTATCAGGAAGCCCTCATCAATGAGCGCTTCGCCGAGTTACGCGACAGACTAAGCGGCATTTTGGACATAAGCCTTGGCTGCGACTTCCATATGAACGCAGCCAATATCGAGGATGCGCTGGCGAATCCGCTGCGCTACTCGATCGATGGCAGGGGATACCTGCTCATCGAGTTTCCCGACATGTTGATTCCACCGCAGCTAAACGATGCCATGCATCAGTTGCAGGCAGCGGGATACACCCTCATCGTCACTCACCCTGAGAGGAATTCGGCGCTGCAGCGCAATCCTGAGCTGCTGGCCGAATGGATGCGCGCCGGATGCCTCGTCCAGGTGACTTCCGCTTCCCTCTATGGACGCTTCGGCAGCACCGCTGAGGCGTTTGCCAATGCCCTGCTCGAACGCAAATGGATTCACTTTGTGGCCACGGATGCGCATCATCCCGGCTGGCGGCCGCCTCATCTGCGCAAAGGCTACGAGTACGTGGCTCAGCTGGCTGGTGCGGAGACTGCGGAGCGGCTGTTTGTCAGCAATCCCCGTGCCGCCGTGGAGGGAGCGGCGTGGCCCGCACAGCCGCAGCCGATCGGTCTCTTTGAGCAGGTGCCGCTCACCTTCGACAAGAGAGCCTTCGAACGAAAAAAGGCCTTGCGGGAAAAGAAAGAGAAGAAGGACAAGAAAAGGGAGGCCGCTGGTAAATCAGAGAAGCGCGGCTTCTGGAGCCGTCTTCTTTCACGCTAAGAACTGCTCTTTTTGCGTCTTTCGAAGTTATCGCAATAGTCTTAAAGGCCCAGCCCGCCGTCCACCGTAAGCACCTGGCCCGTCACGAATCCTGAACTCGCCGCGAAATATAAAACCGCCTCGGCTATGTCGTCCGCTGAGCCATTGCGGCGCATGGGTGTCTTTGCTGCGAAGCGAGCGGCGGTCTCGTCGGTGTGGTCGTCGAGGTCGATCCATCCCGGCGCAACGCAGTTCACGCTGACCTCCGGAGCGAATGCCTTGGCCATCACCTGCGTCAGCATATGCAGCGCGGCTTTAGACGCGCAATAGTGCCCATGGCCCGCCCACGCGCGCAGACCCCCAAGCGAGCCGATGTTGACGATTCGGCCTCGGGCCGCGCGGAGATGCGGCAATGCCTCCCGTGCGACCAGAAAGGGCCCGCGCGTGTTGGTCTCGAAGACCGTGTCCCATTGCTCCACACTGATCTGGTCGAGTGGAACCGATGCATAGACCGCCGCGTTGTTCACGAGAATGTCGATGTGCTTATGGAATGCGGCCGCTGCCGCGACTACAGCGCGAACCGAAGTTTCCGACCGCACATCGCATGGGACAGCCTCAGCGCGCCGCCCCAGGGCCTCGATCTGTCGCACCGTCTGCTTCGCTTCCGACTCGGATTCGCGAAACGTGATCGTGAGATCTGCGCCGGCCCTTGCAAGCTCGAGAGCGATCGTACGGCCAATGCGCCGCGCGCCCCCGGTGACCAACGCCGATTTTCCGTTCAAAGCGAGAGTTGGCATTTCGCGATGCGGGGAGATTGGAGTCCTGCTGACCCAGCCAGGGTAAGCCTACTGTGGCTGGGGCTGACTGGAATCGGGCTTTGTGTCGGATTGGTTGGCAGACTCCGCAGGCTGATCCTTGGCCCCATCCTTTTTGCTCGAGTCGGAAGGTTTGCCTTCTGTAGAGCCGTCTTTGGAATTCGCCGCCTCGGGATGATTGTCGTAGATGGAGTATTGCTGGCCGGGCCGCTTCAGTTTCACTTCGAAAGTCATTTCGGGCTTGTCTATCTTGTAGTCGCCACCAAAGGTTTTGTAGCCTTTGGCGATCACCTGCAGCACCACCTTCGATCCCGTCGGCAGCACGTCGATATTGGCTTTGCCGTCTTCGTTGGTCTTCAACTCCATGTTGCCCTTGTCGCCTTCCAGTTGAAAGACAACCGCGGCATTCTCGATGGGCTTTCCGTCGTCGTTGCGTAGGATGGTCACCTCGACGCGCGAGGTCGGCGGCGGCGCCTTGTACTTGCGCCCTCGATGAGTGGTCGAATCCTGTGCGAAAAGGGTGAGGCCGACTGACAGTCCTAAGACCATTGCGGACGCGAGAAATGGATGTAAACGACGGAAATCCATGATTCTTCATTGTACCCGTTTGCGCATGGCTCCGGCGAGGCATCGAGTGGCCTCGACCGATGCAGGGGGATGCTGCGGCATCCCCCTTTCGCAATCTGCTTGCAGAAACTCTCTATCGGGAGAGGCACCCAAGCGTTAAATCCTGGGGGCGCGGGGGCAAAGCCCCTGCCCGCTACCCCAAGCACCCAAGCTTCCTTCTGAGGCACGGGCGCTCTCTCATAATGCATTTTTGGTAACGTCCGGTTGGGCTACAAACCGACCGGAGCCCCTTTTCCGGAGGCGACCCAGGATTTTCGAACGGTCCCGCGCCTCGGTCCGAATATCTCGTCACTTCTTTC
>Ga0187863_10002870_pt1 | contig 12931 bp, 9 predicted proteins | sample June2016WEW_11_1_FD_132975 | JGI IMG/M metagenome (GOLD analysis project Ga0187863, IMG submission 132975) | Peatland microbial communities from SPRUCE experiment site at the Marcell Experimental Forest, Minnesota, USA - June2016WEW_11_10 | ecosystem: Environmental > Terrestrial > Soil >...
CACCGGCGGCAGCTCGCCGTCCTTGTAGACATGGTCCTGCGCAAAAATGGGGTCGTTGGAGCTCATGCCGGTGAGCGGGACGGCGGTCGACATTCCCACCGAGCTCACTCCCGGGATCGCCGCGAGCTTTTCCGCAATATCCTGGTCCATGCGCACCACGCCCGGCCGATTTGTCTCCGGCACCCGCGCCTCGGGAATATAGACGCGGAACGTGAGCATCGAATCCGGATTGCTGAAGCCTGGCTTCACATTGGTCAGCGCCTGGAACGTCCGAATCATCAACCCGCTGCAGATCAGCAGCACGAGCGCCAGGGCCACCTGTACCACCACCAGTGTCTTGCGCGCCCGATGCCGCTCGCGCCCCTGGCTCAATGCCCGTCCGCCTTCCCGCAGGCTGCTCTGCAGGCTCGCCCCGGCAAATTTAGCCACCGGAATCATCCCGATCACCAGGCTGACGAACAGCGCCAGCCCCGCAGTGAAAGAGAGCACCGTAAGATTAATGCCGATCTCACTCAGCCGCGGCAGCCCCGTCGGCGCTAACGCTACCAGCGCCTTCAAAGCCGCAAAAGCCAGTCCCAGCCCGATCGCACTCCCCGCCACACCCAGAATCACGCTCTCCGCCAGCAACGCCGACGCAATCCGCCCCTGTCCCGCGCCCAGGGCGCTCATCACCGCCAGCTCCTGCCGCCGCCCTTCCACCCGCACCAGCAGCAGGTTGGCCACGTTGGCGCAGGCCACCAGCAGCACCATGGCAATCGACCCCATCAGCACCCACAGCGTCTTGCCCACGTCGCCAACCACATCCTGCTTTAACTGGTGCACATCCGAGCCGATCTTTGCCTTGATGAACAGGTCCAGCCCGAATCCATCCGGCGCAGGAAAGCTGCGCAGTCCAATCGGAATCAGCTGCGCGAGCTCCGCGTTTGCCTGCTCGACGGTCACACCCGGCTTCAGCCGCGCAATCGCCTCATAGCTGAAGTTGCCCAGCTTCGTCTTACCCCGGTCCCATTGCATCGGCACAACCAGTGTCGTATCCCGCGCGTCGAGAAAATTGAAATCCCTCGGCAGCACGCCGATCACTTCGTGCGCGTCGCCATCTATGGTCAACACTCGCCCAATCGCTTGCGCACTGCCGCCGAATTTCCGCTGCCAGTATCCATAGCTGATCAGCACCGTCTTCGGTGTATTCGCCGCATCGTTACGCCGCGTGAACAGTCGCCCCAGAACCGGCTTTACTCCCAGCAACGGGAGCGTCCCGTCCGTTACGTCCATCCCGTTCAAATGTTCCGGCTGCCCAGTTCCCGACACCGTGAACGCGTCGTACTGGTAGGCCCCGATATCCTCGATCGACTTCGACTGCTCGCGGTCGGTGAAGTAGAGAAATGGCGCAATGTTCAGGTGATCGAACCCGATCCCTGGCGCGGTCGTCCACACGCCGATCAATCGCTCGGGCTGCGGATAGCTCAGCGGCTTCAACAACACGCCTTCGACCACGCTGAAGACCACGGTGTTGGCGCCAATACCCACGGCCAGCGTGATCAGCGTGATCGCGGTGAACAGGGGAGCTTTCCCAAGCCTTCTTAGCGTCTGCCGGAGTTGGTCAATCAAGAGCGCCACGCGTCGCACCTCGTCGAAAATGGATTTGGGAATGCTGAGGGCCGGGAGATCCTCAGCAATAGCCTATACGCATCCGCGAGCGGTGCGGTTCGCAGTTGGTGATGAGCGGCAGATTTTCAGGTTTGAACTCCTCGGCTTGGATTACTTCCCAATGGTCCACAATCCGACCGGAACGACGAAATCTGGCAACCTTGGGCTTCGACGACTCCGTTGGCCTGTAAAGCGAAAACCGAGGTGGTCTATCGTCGCCTGTACCTCTGATCAGTGCCTTGAGAGCGTACCGATAGAAGCCGTCCAAGCGGGTTTTCGATATGCTCACAAGATGGGAATTGAGGTTGTATTTACCGAAGATCCAGCTTTTGTCTTGAAAGTGGCTAGAGCGTTCCTCGCATCGCAACCGGTCTCACATAACTTGGTTCTCTCGCTGCTCGATGCCCGAACCACCCATCCCGAGCCCGGCCGCTATTGGCTGGCGACGGAAGACGAGGAAATTGTCGGTGTGATCCTGCAGTCGCCCCTGACCTTTGACGCGACCCTCACCCCGATGGACGGGCGAGCCGTAGAGGCCATGGTGAGTGCGCTTGCGAAGGCCGGCATTTCTCTACCTGGAATTAATGGAGACGCCACAACGGCAGCCAGCTTCGCTGGGCAATGGAGTGAACGACAGAAGTGCGCGGCCACGCCGTTTCAGGGTAGCCGTCTCTACGAATGGTTGGAACTGGGCGAGGCTACAGACAACAGAGGTACGCTTCGGCTTGCTCTTCCGAGCGACCGCAGTTTGATGATGGAGTGGTTTCGCGCATTTTCAATTGAGATTGGTGAACTGGCGAATGACTTAGAACTCCGTGTAGACCGATGGATCGCTTCGACAGAGTTATGGCTTTGGGACGACGAGGGGCCGATGTCAATGGCGGTTGGTAGAAAACCTGCACAAGGCGTAGTCCGCATCTCAGGGGTCTTCACCCCGACCGAGAAGAGAAACCGGGGCTACGCAACAGCGTGCGTTCATGCGCTTTCAAAGCATATGCGCCATGCTGGCTTTCGCTGCGTACTTTACACGGATTTGGCGAACCCCACATCCAATTCTATTTACCGCCGCATTGGTTATAGGGCAATAGCAGAGGGTCTACGCTATCGCTTTGATTGATTTGCAGGCGAATCGTGTTGGGCTCACGACAGAACGCAATTCGCTATTTGACGGAGTTCCGGTCGAGTCACCCTCTACTGTGAAGTAACCGCCAAAACTGCTCAACCCAGTTACTTCTCAATAGTCCACTACACAACAGTAACTCGAAGACGACTTCTGAAAGCATCTTCTCTTCGTACTTCGAGCAATGGGAAAATGCAATTGGTCCCCCGCGTGATCGCGCCCATGCTGCCAGGACTTAATGCGCAAAGTTGCCGTTTGCAAATTACTTCGCGGAAAAGATGAGTTGCCCGCTTCGGATTACGTAGCGCACATTGGAAAACGCCTTCACGTCGAGCGCCGGATCGGCACCGAGGACCACAAGGTCAGCGTCCATGCCATGCACGATACGTCCGCTATGGTCGGCGAATCTGAAACGCTTCGCCGGATTCGTTGTAAGTGAGGCGAGGATTTGCTGGTATGCCATCCCCGCCTGCGACATGAGCGTGAACTCCAGCGTGGTATCGAAATGATCCGTGTAGCCGACATCGGTGCCAAATAGTACTTCCCCACCCGCCTTCGAGTAAGCTTCGAGTTCCGCGACCATTTTGTCGATCCACGCCTCGCGTTCCTGGTCAGTGGCGCCTTGCACCTTGCGTGCCTCAAAATCCCAGAGCGTCAAGGTCGGTATCAACGCGTGATTTCCTTTCTTCAGTCTCGCGATAAACTCCGGGGTCCATGGCGGTGAACCGGGAACTGTATGGGCAAGCACGTCTACGCCGCTATTGATCGCAATCTCGACGCCTTCGAGGTTCTGAGGATGTGCGAAGACTGGCATACCGTGGCGATGCGCTTCCTCGACAGCGGCCTTGGCGGTGGCCAATGGCAGGGCAGCGACTTTACCCCCGTCCTGCATAGAGCCGGTGAACAGCTTAATGCCATCCGCGCCCTTCGCGGCATGGTTGCGCACAAGAGCAATCGCTTGATCGGGTGTTTCTGTGTCCGGAATATGAATGCTGTTATCGCGCATATACTCGCGCACGTACACCGGCTCGATCGTCCAAATCGGCTCGCCGACCGTGAGAATGTGCGGTCCTCGTACTTCGTCGCTCTCGATTCGCCGACGAAGTGCGAGGGTATTGTCGAGGACCGACGCGAGGTCGAAGACGGTGGTAAAACCCCACCGATTAAAAACTGCGTCGAGTTGCTCATCGAGCTCCGCGGCGGTCGAATCGCGCGCCCGAAGCAGACCGGGCGTAAAGATGTGAACATGGCTGTTCCAGAAACCCGCAGTTACAATCAGGCCTTTGCAGTCGATTATGGTTGCGTCGCGCTGGATTTTGATCGCGCGGGCCGGTCCGACGGCAATGATTTTGCCTTGATGCACCAGAATCGAGCCATTTTCGATGGGCGGCTCCGTCGGGGAGGGATAGATCTTTGCGCCGACTAGGGCCAGGTCGGAGGCGCGACATGGGGCGCCTGCAAGAAAAACGACCGTCAAGATAAGGAGAAGCATCGGAACAGTTCGCAGCCGCATATGCGCAATATACTGTGTCCTTGGCGCGAATGTTCAGAAGGTGGCCTGCAGGCAGAGAGCGTTGCATCGAATACCAAGTCCGCTTCTGCATTCATCGAGAATACGGCCCGGAGAGCTAGCTTTTCGAGTTCCGGGGGTATGACCCGCCATCCGGAAGCAACGTGAGCCAGATCACAGTTACTTCCCAGTTGGCCACAAACCGGCCGCGAAAAGGCCACTGGCTGCAACTGCCGGTTGCGCTGCATCTCTAGGGTCATTGATGGACCTGGATGTCTGAAAAGCTGTTCCAGCAGCCTCGCCGATCTTCTGCGTGTCAGACCAAACAAGGTGGCAGACGAGTTGTTCATGTCAAACAGTTGCCGCACGAAGGATCGGCGGGCCATGTGTAGCAACAGATTTCTCGGCGTCAGCGGTCCACTCGACCGTAACCACGGTGATGTCATCTTCCTGGCCGAAGGCTTTCGCCTCCTCGGCAATCGCAGATGGTGACTGCACGGAAACAACGCGTGCACGGTCGAAACCGAAAAGTTCACCGGTACTGTTTCGAGCTTCTACTACGCCATCGGTCAATAAAGTGAGCCGTGTGCCCGGGGCAAGCCGAACAGTCAAGTTGGGATAGCTAGAATCCGCCGACAGGCCCAGCGGCAGTCCGCTTTCGAGATCCATTTCTGCTGCATCGACATACGGCGACAGATGACCAGCATTGGCCACTGTGAGCGTGCCAGTGACATCGACCTTGAGTACAAGGCAAGTGGTGAATCCTCCTTGTGAGCGTGCCAACATGCGTTGGTTCATCGCACCCAATATCTCGCCCGGGTCCCGAGTGTAATGGGCGAGCGTGCGCACTGTGCCGACAAGCAAGGAAACAGTCATGGCAGCTGGCATGCCTTTGCCGCTGACATCGCCGATCACCGCCAACAATCCACCGTCCGGTGTGGCAATGATCTGGAAGAAATCGCCGCCGACCTCGCTGGCTGGCTTGTAGATAGCTTCAATGGCGAAGCCCGGAATGCGCGGGATCTCATCGGGAATGAGAACGCTTTGAACAACGCGAGCCGCTTCAAGCTCGTTTGCGAATCGCTCTTCCTGTCGCCGTGTGAGCGTGAACGGATGAACGAGGATAGCCAACATGGCAACTAGAAAGAAACCATCGGCGATGTTGTCGAGCGAGATGTTGAAGGGCCATTGGAAAGTGCTCACCAGCCAGGCGTTAGATGCGCGATACCAGCCATGGTCCTGCGCGAATGTGTCTATCCCATCGGCCAGCAAAACAAGTTGCTGAAAGAGGACCGGGACCAGCAGAAAACGCGCATCAGGTAGACCTTTGATAGCTCGACGTATCAAGAGGACAAGGATCCACACGATGATTTGCAATTGAGCGAAGTTGAACAGTTCATACCACTGCATGACGTTGATCAACTGCATCCATATCACAGCAAGTGGGATAGGGAGAATACCGATAGCCCCCATCGATGCCCAGAAGAGCCAACCTCGTCCGCCCTGAAGCAGACGGAAATAGAAGGCTATGATGGCGGTTTCGCGGCCCATCTCCAAGACGGTGTAGAGCAGGAGACTGTCGGTTAACGGAATAGTGTTGAAGGTTGTATAAAAGGTCACGGATCTTTCGGCTGCTGAGATGAGCATCGCGAGGCCAAAACACACATACTCCCGTTCCAACGGGCGGAGAATAAAGAATCCGATCGCGGCCATCCCAGCCAGAGTTTCGAGAGTTGTCAGGATGATGTAGCTGATATGACGCCAAACCAACTCGCGATCTCTGGCGACCCTTCGATCCAGAATCAGCTGTGTTTGACCGACCCGAGTTCCGCCTTGGAGTCCGCCCCCCAGAAAGATGGTCCAATGTGGCCAGTGCCACACCCGTATAGCAATTGAAATTGTTTGCTCGGCGCTCGACGCAGATAAGGGGAGCGCGTAGACGTGATATGTCCCATCTACATTTTCTGGGCGCTCGTGCGGAGGCATTCTGCCGATGCCACCTAGTAGCTTGCCATTCGCGAAGACCTGGTAGCTCGTCAGTATTTCCCCCAGAGATATTGAAAGTGATTTCTGACCCTTAGGGATCAGGACTTTGGTGCGGTACCAGGCCAATCCAGTAAGGTCCTCATAGCCCTGATCATTCCAAGCTTTATCGCCACGGATCAGAGGCCATCGGCTATCGTCGAATCCCGGGTCAGCCCAGTGCGGATCGTCACCAGGATGGAAGCGCCAAGAGCCATCGAGCGAGACGATCGGTTCGCGGTCTTTGTCCATATCAAAGACCTGCCCCATCGCCAACGGCGAAACAGTCAGTGCCAAAGTGGCGAGCAATACTGCCTGGTGCATTCTTACGAAGCGGGGAAACATTGTCCGAAATACTGCCACAGCCGTGGAGCCCGAACAATGAGAATTTGCAACAACTGCCGTTGTGGGCCAGATTTGGCTCCGTTATCTAGTTAGCATGTCTTTCGCCATGGCTCCGACTCGGATTGAAAAGCAGTCGCGGTCGGATTACCCTCCAACCGGAAATAGCTCCACAATCGGATGCCTTACGAAAACGCCGCCAACCGAGCGCGCTCGATTTCGCTATCATTTCCTTGGGAAGCGCAGATGGCACTTTCGCAATACGACCCGCACGAACACATCAACCCACCTGCCTGGCTTGAGCTCGATGAATCCGAGCGCATGCAGTTGGTCAGGCGATACCACCGGCGGCAGCGAATCCGGCTTCCTAATGAGACCATTCACGCCGCAGTACATGTGATCGTCGAGAACCAGGTGGCGCTCGGGGACGAATTCCCAGCAAAGGCTGTACTGCTTCGGTTGATGAAGGAAGGGCTCGACCGGCATGAAGCCATCCACGCAATTGGTTCTGTGCTGTCGGAAGAGTTTTTTGTGGTGATGAGTGGACAGGAGGCAGGGGGCGATCTCAATGCGGACTACACTGAGAAGCTCAAGTCCCTGACAGCAGACTCCTGGAGAAAGCAAGCGTCGTAAGCAAGCTGTTCCGAACGCTACATTGAGTGCTCGAGCGGAAGTGCCCCAGAACCAGGTCGCTTCGGGATGGGCCACCATACGGCCCCGTACAGTTCTGAGGCTCGCTCAAACGGGATGTAAGCGTTAGAGTTGGGTCATGAGCGGATCGAGCATGCTCCCTCCGATTGTGCGTCTGACCGTCAGTGCGTCGGACAGCACCGATGACGAGCGTCTTCAAACGGCACTAGTTGAAATTGCCGCTCAGGAAACTACTCTCAGAGTCGATGCGCAGCAGATGGGGATCGCCCACTCTCTTGAGGGAACAAGTGCATCGCACCTTGAATCGATCTGCAATTGCCTTCGCGACGAATATCACCTTGCGATCAATGTCAGTCCGCCAGAGGCTGTCTTGGTCGAGACGATTCGCAAATCTGGGGAAGCGGAAGGAAAATTCATCCGACAGGTCGGCGATCTCGGCAATTATGGCCACTGCAAGCTGCACATTGAGCCAAGCAAGTCCGGTGAAGGCTACGTGTTCGCAAGCGCCGTCAGCCACGACGCGTTGCCTAAGGAATATCTCAGCTCAATCGAACGCGGTGTGCAATCCGCGATGCGGTTAGGTGTCCTGTCTGGTCGTCCTCTGGTCGATCTCAAGGTGACCGTAGTCGATGCTAGTTATCACGCCTTGGACTCAAACCCCATGGCCTTCGAATTTGCGGGAGCGGTTGCACTCAAGGATGCCGTAAGGAACGCAGCCCCGGTTCTTTTAGAACCGATGATGTTAGTCGAAATCGAGGAGGTACCCCAGGAGTTGGCAGCCACAATTCGCGATGAGGTCAAAATGCACCGTGGGCGCATCGACCGCGAACTGACAGTAAATGGCTGGAGTGAATTCCGTGCCATCGTGCCGCTCTCAGAACTTCTCCTATCCAGCTCACACCTTCTCGCCGAATTTCCTGCCGAGTTTGCTGGCTATGAGCCTGTTGCTGATGGCGGAGTATCAGGAGATAACGGGACAGGCGTGCCAGCGAACACGCCTAGCCGCCCACCGCATGGGAGACGTTCGGAGACGGCTCGTCCTGATCAAGAAGACGAGTGATCTATTGCCATTTCTTGGAAGGGTACGGGTTACCCTCCAATCGGGAATTTGCACCATTTTTGGTAACGTCCTGTTTGTCCCCAATCCGGGAACTAACGCCGACCAACCGCTCGCAACACCAAATCAGCCGGAAAAATCCGCCTTGCGCAGACTTGATAGACTCCGATAAGACGCAAGCTCGACGACAGTCGAACGTGCCTGAAATCATCCCTTTTGGATTGACAGCTGCGAACGCCATGGAGCTCGCCAGCCTTCCTGAGGAGCCCTTTGGATGAGTTCAACGACGAAGATTTCTCCTGGTTCAACGAAGCGCGCAGCTTCCGCCAACGTCAATCGGGAAGAGACTCCTTTCGAGGCGCTGGCCAGTATCTGCGCAGTTCTAGTGGTGGGTCTGTTCATTCTGACCTTCTTAGCTCAGAACTACGTCATTCCGTCAGGCTCGATGGAGAACACGCTCCTTGTGGGCGATCATCTGGTCGTCGACCAGATCACGCTCGCGTCTCCCACTTCGTGGATGCCGCTCATCAGGTATCGCGAGCCGAGACGTGGCGACATTGTGGTGTTCCACAAACCCGTTTATCAGCCCGGTATTGACGCGGCTGGCGCCGATGGAACTCCGCAGTACACTCCCTTGGTGAAGAGATTGATTGGCGTGCCCGGCGATCATATTCATCTACGCAACGGCATTGTGTTTGTGAATGGCGTCGAACAACCGGTGGGATTTGCGCAGCCGACCACGACGGATAACTTCAACGAGTTTCTCGACGATTTCCCCGCAGTGCCTCCAGCCGGGGTGCCCGGGGCAACAGAGTCGTGGGCCGTGAACTTCCCGAGTTATATCCAGGACGGCGACCTAGTGGTTCCACCCGGCATGTATTTTATGATGGGCGACAACCGGCATAACAGCCTGGACTCGCGCTACTGGGGCTTCGTGCCGCGCGCCAACATACTTGGTCGTCCGCTGTTCAACTATTGGTCGTTCAAGGCCTCAGAGGGACAACTTGAACAAACAGGAGTCGGTCACAAGCTCGCTTGGATCGGCCACGTTCTGGTGCATTTCTTCCCGGACACGCGCTGGAAGCGCACTTTCCACGTTGTTCGTTGAACCGAAATTGCAGAATCCCGATTCGATCTTGGTGTGTTCCGGTCTTATCACCCCCAACCCGAAGTAACCCAAATCTGGTGCAACCGATTAGGGAAGTCTTGGGCCACACACGAATGCAGATTCAATGAACCCGTTCCGCGCAACTAGCCGCCGTACACAGTCCTCTCTGCTAACATCCACTCATCCGGCTCGCCCACCGGCTTGAGCCGCGGAGGTCGAAATGAGTCCAACCACACGGCGTAGTTTCCTCAAATCAGGTCTGGCCGCCGGAGCCATGGCGACCGTAGGAACCCTTCCGCTTACCGCTTCCCAGCACACCGCGACAGACACCGTGGTGCTCGGCCGTTCAAAGATGGCGGTGACGCGGCTCGCCTTCGGAACCGGGACGGACAGCGGTGCGGTGCAGGCCGCGCTGGGGCAGGAGGAGTTTACGCGGCTGGTGCGCTACGCGTACGACCACGGCATCCGCTTCTTCGAGACAGCTGAAGCCTACCAGACTCCGGGAATGCTGGGCGAGGCGCTGAAAGGCTTGCCGCGCGACAGCTATCACCTGATGAGCAAGGTGACTACTTTCCACCAGGGCATTGACCCGCAGGCTAAGTTCGATGAGCTGCGGCGCATCTCGCAGACCGAGTTCTTTGACATCATGCTGCTGCACTGGCAGCACGACGCTGATTGGCCGGAGACCACGAAGCGCTGGCAGGAAGGGATTCTTGAAGCGCAGCAGAGGAAGATTATCCGCACGCATGGTGCCTCGGTGCACGGGCTGCCGGCGCTGCGGCAGATGCCTGGAAATACGTGGCTAGATGTGGGCCTGATCCGCATCAACCACAACGGCGCGCGGATGGACGGGCCGACCTATGAGGACACCAACCACCCCGACAACGTGAGCGAAGTGGTCGATCACATCCACAGGTTGAAGAAGGAAGGGCTGGGTGTGATCGGCATGAAGTTGTGCGGTGGCGGTCAGTTCGAGCATAGTCACGACGACCGGGTGAAGGCGATGAGGTTCGCTTTCCAGAATGCAGGTGTGGACAGCGCCACGGTCGGCTTCAAGAGCACGCAAGAGATCGACGAAGCCATCAGCAACATGAATCTGGCGCTTTCGTAACGCCAGGCCCAAGCGGGAAAATGGCAATGGCGGCGTTGGAACGTGAGTTGAGCTGTGGATACGAAGACGCCGTAGGCGCACTTGGATACTAATCCTCCTTTCGCCAGCGTAATGGACGCCGGCGCCCATTACGATTTCACTACACGCCGACTCCAAGCGGGCGCCGCGCGACGGCTGGTGCGGATCTGTTTACCGATGAGTAATTGAAGTGTAGGCCACGACCCGACCGCAACCTGCGAATCAGCCCACGCCCAAGCAGAACCATTGCGAATGAATGAACCAACACATTCACGTAAACACAAGATTCAGCCCTTTCGTCCGTCAGAACCAAAGCCATGCAAAGTTCAGAGCACTTCGAGGAGTTGGCGGGCTTGCTGAGGGGAGAAATAGCGGACTCGGATAGAAGTTTCAGGGAACGGAACTTAGACGGGCGGTGTCTAATAAAGGACATCCTGAGATCCCCTAGGGAGGAATGCCTGTGACAAAGTGGTTGCGAGGTTGGTTAGTGATGGGATGCGTGTCGGCGGCTGGAATGATGGGGCAGAGTGGGCCGGCGAGGGAGGGTGTGGCAACTCAAAAGCCAACTCCGGCGCTGGGAGAGAGCGGAATCACTGCTCCCGCGGCGAGCGCGTTGCAGAGCCCAGGCGCGGAGTACAAGGACGCGACCCATCCGCTGGAGGTGGTCAGGCAGTCACTGGAGAACTGGGGCGATGCGGAACTGAGCGCGCTGTCGGTGGGAATGAAGCGGGCGCGCGAGTCTTGCCAAGCGCGGACAGCGGAGGCCTACTCCGGGGATGATTTGTATGAGCTGGCGCACCTTTGCTCGTTTGGGCAGGACTGGAACGATGCCAACACGGCGGCGACGCGGTATATCGACAGCAAGGCCGAGCCCTGGCGGGCGCAGGCCTACGCGCTGAGCATAAACGCCATGGTGCACCTTAACGGTACGGACTTGGCAGTGCAGACAGCGGAAACAATGCTGCGCGTTCTGCCCTACGACGCAGAAGTGGCGTACGCGGTTCGATACCTGAAAGACTATCTGGAGCAAGCGGGGAATCCGCAGGCGGTAACACTTGCCGAGGCCGAGCACATCGCGATTATCCAAGCGTTGAAGGTGGGAACGGCGCTCAAAGCAACGCACGGGGATGCGGTGATGAGCCTGGGGCTGCTGTACGACTCGGCGATGGAGTTGGCATTCTTTCATAAGTTTGCGGGGCGGGACGAGTACGCGTCTCAAGCGGCGGCAGATTGCGACGACTCGCTCAAGAAGGTGCTGATTGCGCCGGACGACATGCGGCGCATTGAATCTGTTCGTGTGCAGTTCGCGACAGTAGGCATCAGCCTGCCGCAGTTTACTGTGCTCAAGGCCCTGGAGTCACCTGCGGCGAAGGCCGCCATTGAGGGTGACCTTGGCGAGGGAACGGTGCTAGTGCTGTTTCCTGACTGGTGCGCGCAGTGCCGCGGCATGATGAAAACCATGACGCAGTTTGCGCGCGTGAATGCTGGCACGCCGCTGCATGCCTATGGACTGATGTTTACCGAAGATGGCGATGAGACAGGCGGGACGGAGCGCGCGGCGCTTTACAAGGATCTGGCGGGCACGCAGACGTTCGTGGTTCCTGCAGAGACAGCGAAGGAAATGGGCGCCCTGGATTTTCCCACGGCGGTTGCGGTCGATAATCGCGGAGTCGTAAGGTTCATCGGAATGATTCCGACGGACGCGTTCAACGGCGGCGGGTACATGGAGAAGGTCTTTATGCGCATGGCAGTGGGCGAGGGAAGGGAAATGGAGAGGGAGCAGGGCAGTCGCGAATAGTCTCTGACCTCCCTCGTGAGGCACAGTCCGTGCCATCCGCGATGAGAGTCCAGCCTCGGCATGGCACTACACCGGTTCGGCAACCCCATCTGGTTTGCGGGACCGGGGCGAAGAGACGGCATACTTCCGAATTGCCCACGATCCGACCGGAGCGTCAAATGACGTACCTCATTTTGGCTCAATGAGAACCTCGACCTGTTGGCGGCAGTTGAAGTTTCAATTGCGGCTGCTCGCTAGAGCGTAGCCAGCCATTTCTCCGTCCGTCTGTTGTCGGATCACAGCAGTTTTCGTTTATGCTCCATGCGTCGCGTCTATGCCGTGAGGTGATGTCTTTGTTGCCGCTCTTTTCCCGCCCATCCCTAACATCACGCACCATGCTTTTCCAATGCGCACTTGCAGCTTCTTGCTGCAGTTTGGCCGCCCAGTGCCGCTTTTCAGCCGCCGCTCCCGGCACTCGGCAGCTCACTTATACGTTTTCACCTGAGCTGACCGAGCGTACACTCATACTCCATGTTGCCCTTGCCTTCAGTGAAGGCGCGACCGGAAC
>Ga0187863_10002871_pt1 | contig 12927 bp, 10 predicted proteins | sample June2016WEW_11_1_FD_132975 | JGI IMG/M metagenome (GOLD analysis project Ga0187863, IMG submission 132975) | Peatland microbial communities from SPRUCE experiment site at the Marcell Experimental Forest, Minnesota, USA - June2016WEW_11_10 | ecosystem: Environmental > Terrestrial > Soil >...
TTATCGTACACCAGCGCCGCCACCCAACCAACTACCAGCAAGTCGCTCGGATAATAAGAAAGGCTGGACTGCAGCACCTCGTTGCGCTCGCCATCCGAAAGCGGCGTGGATTCGCCGCGCACAATCTGCGAGATTTCCTGGCCGCGCGTAGCGAGCATCACGGGCGCCGGCATCGGCGTGCCGGATTCATCCACAGCCTCGCGCAAATGGATGATGTAATAATCCTCGTTGAGCCTCGGCGAATAAGGCTGCGTCAACGCAGCGGCGGCCCGCTCCAGCCGGGGACGCAGCAGCTCCGCGGTACGCGCTTCCAACTCCGGCGCCAGTATCCATCGATTCGATAGATGCACCAGCTCATTCCAATCGGCTTCGAACTCCAATTGCAGCTCAATGCTGACCACACCGTAGTCAAAATACTTGATCCGCACCTCGAATTTTTCGCCGCTCTCCAAGGTGAGCGGCGGCGGATACTCGATAGCAGGCGGCCGTTCGAAACGAACATACTCAGGCGCAGGATGTTTAAAACCGGGCTGCTGGGGGATGGGCTCAGCTCCCACCAGCTCGCGCAGCTTCGAAAGCTCAATCTCCTCGGCCACGTCGTAGAGCACGAACACCCAGAAGGAGCCACGCAGCGGCCGCATCCCTCAATTCTCCCCTATCCGCAGGGGCGATCCCACGTCTAAATGCCAATGCTGCTCAACGACCTGAAATACTCGCTCCGCACGCTCGCCAAAAAGCCCGGCTTCGCGTTGGTGGTGATTTTGACGCTAGCACTCGGGATCGGCGCCAATACCACTATCTTCACAGTCGTGAACGCGTATCTGTTGCGCCCACTGCCCTTCAGCGACCCCGAACGGCTAGTCTCCCTCACTGACCTGCAGCCGCCCAGCGACCTTACGCCCGCCTCCTACCCCGAATTTGAGGACTGGCGTAAAGGCAATCAGGTATTCGCTGAAGTAGCCGGCCAGTTTCCCGCGAGTCTGAACCTGATTGGCCGCCGGGAACCGGAGCGCGTCCAAGGAGTCCTGGTCTCCCAGAACTATTTTTCGATGTTGGGTGTTCAGCCGATCGCCGGCCGGACATTTCGCGCCGAGGAACATCAGCCGGGAGCGAATCCCGTCGTGGTGATCGGCCCCGAGCTGTGGCGGCGCGAGTTTAATGGCGCGAGCGACGTCGTCGGCAAAAGCATCACACTGAACCGCACCAATTACACCGTGGTCGGCGTCGTGGATAGCACGCCGCTAAAAACCTTGGGGCCGCGCAACGCCGAGCTCTGGATGCCGCTCGAACGGGCCGTTCCGTACGCCCAGCGCGGGACGCATTATCTGCGAGTCATAGCCCGGCTCAAAGCCGTCGTCGGTATCGATCAAGCCCGCTCGGATCTCAAAGTTCTGGCCCACCGGCTGCAGCAGCAGTACAAAACCGATCACGGAATCACCGCTGCTCCGCTGCGGGAGCAACTGTTCGGCAACGTCCGTCTCGGCTTGCTTTTGCTGCTGGGCGCCGCCGGATTTCTTTTGCTAATTGCCACCGCCAACGTCGCGAATATCCTGCTAGCCCGGGCGTCGGCGCGAGCCAAGGAGTTCGCCATTCGCGCCGCGTTAGGCGCCGGACGCGGACGCTTGATCTCACAGACCCTCTCCGAGAGCTTGCTGCTTTCATCGCTCGGCGGCATTGGCGGCTTTCTACTGGCGCTGTGGGGCTCAGAACTGCTGCGGCTGGCGTGGCCGGCAAGTATCCCCCGCCCTCAAAGCTTCGCCATCGACTGGCGAGTGCTTGCCTTTCTGGTGTTCGCTTCCCTGCTCTCCGGAGCCCTTTTCGGTCTGGCACCGGCGCTGCAGATTTCGCTGTCGGGCTTGAATGAAACATTGAAGGATGGCTGGTCACAACCCAGCGGTTCCGCCCGTAGCCGGCTGCGCAGCGCTTTAGTGGTTTCGCAGATCGCCGTCGCCGCGCTGCTATTGGTCGGGTCGGGATTGTTGCTGCGCAGCTTCGCTCGAATCCTGGCTGTGGATCCAGGCTTTCATGCTGAGAACGTCCTGACCATGGATATTTCGCTCCCGTCCTCGAAATACAAGGAGGACGCCCAGCAGATTGCCTTCTACGACAATCTGATCGGCCGAATTCGAAACCTTCCCGGAACGCTCTCGGCCGGCGCCATCATCAATCTTCCGCTGGATGGCGGCGGGATGAACGGCGATTTTCAGATTCAGGGCCGCACCTTCCCTCCCAACCAACTTCCGTTATCCGAAAAGAGCATCGTCACGGCGGATTATTTCCGTGCCATGGGCGTTCGGCTGCTGCGCGGCCGGTGGTTCACTGAGCAGGATGGCCGCGACGCCCATACCGTGGCCATCATCGATGAATCCCTCGCTCGCCGTTTCTGGCCCAATCAGGATCCGATCGGCCAGCACCTGGATATCCAGCTTAGCGATAAACCCAACTGGCAGGAGATCGTCGGCGTGGTCGCAGATGTCAAGGGCGATGCCCTGGACGCATCGACAACTTCCGAAATCTACGTGCCGCATCCTCAAACACCAACCGGCTCAATGACGCTGGTGATCCGTTCCACTGCCGAACCCGGAACGCTAGCCGCCGCAGTGAGGCTACGAGTGGCCGAAGTGGATAAAGAACAGCCCATTTTCAATGTACGGACTATGCAAGATGTAGTTTCCAATTCGCTTTCCGGCCGCCGCATGTCTACCATCCTTCTGGCCGCGTTCGCCGGCTGCGCGATGCTGCTGGCGAGTATCGGCATTTATGGCGTGGTTTCTTATTGGGTGGCGCAGCGAACCCGCGAGATCGGCATCCGCTCGGCGCTAGGCGCCCGGCAAACCGATATTCTTCGGATGGTTCTTGGCCACGGAATGCTGCTGGCGGCTGTCGGAACAGGCATCGGGCTAGCAGCTTCGCTCGCACTGACACGCTTCCTAGCCACGTTACTGTTCGACGTCTCGAGTCACGACGAAGTGGCTATGGCTTCCGCCGCCGCGGCATTGATCGGCGTGGCCCTACTAGCCTGCTATATCCCAGCCCGGCGTGCCGCAAAAGTAGATCCGCTGACGGCCTTGCGCTTCGAGTAGCGCTGTGGGGCAGGTTGCCAACCTGCGCGCCGATTGATAATCGGCGCAAAGCTCGCGTGCTAACCACCGGCCGCACACATCCTTTCGACCACCGTCTTAAGTATCGCCACGCATTTATTCAACTCCGAGGTTGGCACGAATTCCCCGGTTTTGTGGGCCGTTTCCATGTTGCCAGGACCGAAAACAATCGTCTCCGAAGTAAGGGAGCGAAGATGCGCGGCCTCCGTGCCGAAAGCTACTGTGCTAGGGCTTCGGCGCGAGAGCGACTGGATCAGAGTCGACAGCTCATCGGTTGGCGAAGGATCGAACGCAGGGTCGACACGCTGAACATCGAGCCTGGCGTCGAAACCCGGATATCGCCGGCTCAAACGTGCTAGCTCTTCTTGGATCAGCACCGCCGGCCTGCTCGGATCGTCGCCGGGGACAGGCCGCCACTCCACTGTGATGCGGCATTCGCCCGGAACGATATTCTTCGCCGTGCCGCCGCGGATCAATCCCACGTTCAGCGTTGTGTAGGGTGGGTCGAAATCGGTATTCTTCCGTCTGGCCAGTTTCTTCGCAACCTGTTCCAACCGTGCGACCACGCGCGCGGCATCATAGATGGCCGAGCGCCCACGAGCCGGGAACGCACTGTGCGCTTCTTTCCCCTGTACTACGATTTCCGCCAACGCGTATCCCTTGCCAGCCCGGACCGGATGCAGTCCAGTTGGTTCGCCGACGATCGCGTAGCGGGAACGAATGGCATTCTTCCCGGCGATATATTTCGCGCCGACACAACCGATTTCTTCATCGGCAGTCAGCAAGATCGCCAGGGGTTTCGACAAGCGGCGCACGTCCAGCTCCGAAACCGCAGCCAGAACGCAAGCGAGGTATCCTTTCACATCGCAACTTCCACGTCCATACAGATTTCCGTTGCGGACTTGCGGATGCACAGCTTCCGGCCACGCTGGATCGAAAGGCACTGTATCGGTATGGCAGACCAGCAGCAGCTCGGCTACGCCCTCCCCCGTCGTCGCCACGAGATTCACCTTTTCAAGGCCGGCCGGGTCGCGATATCGATAAACCTTGGTGCGCCACACCCTCGGATCCAAATGGCCCAATGCGTAATCGATCACCGGCCGATTGCTCATTGCCGACACCGAGGGGATGGCCACCAAGTCGAGCAAGTAGTCGACCACGCTCTTCACGCGGCGCCCCACACATTCCGTTGCACCACGGCGAATTTGCGAACAATTTCTTCCGATAAAGGATGCCGCCCATCGCGAACCACGAACTCTCCACCTACCGCGACCTCGCGCACGGCCGTACGTTCCAGCGAGAACACCACGTGGTTCAACAATGCATCTCCCGCGCCAGCCACGGATGGATCGTCCAGATCCACGGTGAAAAAATCGGCCTGGCGGCCCACCTCCAAGCGTCCCACCGGCGCGGCCAAGCTTTCTGCGCCCGTATCCGTCGCGCTCGCGAACAGACGCCGCGCCAGCGCGTCTTTCTCCGATCCAGGTGCTAGCACCACACGCTCCAGTTTATTCATGCGCAGATGGTACTCCAACAAACGAGAATCCTCCAGCAAGTCAATCTGCACATTGCTGTCCGAACCAAAACAGATTCCTGCTCCGGCCGCGAACAATCGATCGGCCGGGACCGCGCCATCGCCCAGGTTCCGCTCAGATGTGGGACAGGCGCAGACTCGCGCTTTCGCCTGACCCAAATAATCCGCCTCTTCCGGCGTAATGTGAATCGCGTGGATGCCTGTGAAGTGCGATTCCAGAATGCCATGTTGATGCAGCAGCTCGACGGGCCGTTTGCCATATTCGCCCAGGCACGCCTCCACCTCCGCCGGCTGCTCCGCAACGTGGATGTGAACCGGCAAGTGCTCGGACTGCGCGTAGCTCACAACATCACAGAGATAATCCAGAGGAACCGCTCGCACGCTATGCGGCGCAACACCCACCCAGGCTCGCCCAGGACGCGAGATGCGTGGCAGCGCGCCGCGTACGCCTTCGGTATCCCCGATGAAATCCTCAAAGCGTGGAGTCAGAAAGCGAGCCTGACCGGGATCCTCCGGCTTACGCCAACCCGCTCGCACGTACGCAGTACGCAACAGGCAGATCCGCAGCCCGGTTTCATCCGCGGCGCGCAGAACCTGCCAGGCCAACAAATTACGATCTTCATACGGAATCCCGCCGGGTGCACGATGCAAATAGTGAAACTCACCGACAGTGGTGATCCCCGAGAGCAGCATCTCGAGATACGCCATGCGCGCGGAATGATAGATTTCTTCGGGCGATAGCAGGTTGGCGGCGTGATACATGGCCTCGCGCCAGGTCCAGAATGTGTCGCGCTCGGCGCCGCTCCGATAGTCGGTGCGTCCCCGGATGACGCGCTGGAAGGCGTGCGAGTGAACATTCACCAGCCCCGGCAAGATGGCCCGACTTCGCAGCCGTTCAGCCTTCGCCAGATCGGCTGTGTCGCGCGAAAAGCGTGTAATCCGGCCGCTATCGTCCGCAAACATCGCGAGCCCGGTTTCAAACACGCCCCCGGTGTAAATAAGATCGGCCAGCCAGCCCGTTTCGTTCTTGGATTCAGGATTTCCGCTCAGTGTTTGCGCCCCATGGAATATGGTGGCACAAGCCAGCGCGGACTAAGTCTTGCGGCGTCGCGCGGGATTCAACTTCGCGTCCGTTTCACCCAACCGAATCCGGCAGGGTTCGCACTCAATCAGATGTTCCCTCAGCCGAATGATGTCGGCGACTGCCAACCCCTTGCCCACCAGGAAGAAACTCATTTCATCGGCCGAGATGTGGTCTCCAGGCGCGGCCTGAGCCTGAAAGACATCCAGAATCAAGACGCCGGCGTAAAAGATCATGCCGGATCGCCGACAATAGCGGACCTCGCCCAGAATAACTACCTGTCTGGGCAGGTTGATCTTTACCTGCTCGCCCCGCCCCACCGCAGCCGGGAGTTCCAGGCGCAATCCGGAGCGCGAGACATCCACCACCATGGCGGGCATGCGCAGCATCTCACCGTGCCGCACCTCGACCTCGGCGGCATCCTGAGTGGGATAGCGCGCCTCGCGCCGTCTTTCCAACAAACGAGCCCGCCGCAGCGCGAAAGCAGCAGAAATATCAGGGGTTGCGCCCCATGCGTCTTTGAATTCGGGAACCATTTTGTACTTAGGTGTCCATCGTCTGTTCACAGTACAGACTTTATGAAATAGCTGAACAACAGGCAGTACCTACGGCGCTGGAGTTCTAGCCGATCACGCTACGCCAAAATCTCTTTCACGACATTGCCCGCCACATCCGTCAACCGGTAGTCCCGGCCCCCGTGGCGAAAGGTCAGCTTGGTGTGATCGAAGCCCAGGCAGTGCAGAATAGTGGCGTGAAAATCGTGGACGTGACAACCGTTCTCTACGATGCTTGCGCCCAGGTCATCCGTTTTTCCGTAGACCATTCCGCCTTGGATGCCGCCGCCCGCCATCCACGATGAATAAGCCTTGTTGAAATGGCCGCGTCCGATTGCACCCTCGGCCCGCGGAGTGCGCCCGAATTCCGTAGTGAAAACAACTAGCGTATCTTTCAACAATCCCCGCGACTTCAGATCCGCCAGCAACCCCGCGATCGGCTGGTCGATTTTGCGCGCCAGCGGCTCATGCGAACGAACGTCCGAGTGCGCATCCCAATTCTTGCTGGATCCGGTATCGATCAGCTCCACAAATCTCACGCCTTGCTCGATCATGCGGCGCGCGACAATGCACTGCCAGCCGAATCCGGTGGTGGTTCCGCGTTCCATGCCATACAACTTCAGAGTGGCGTCGGTCTCCTTGCCTAGATCCAGCACCTGCGGCATGGTCATTTGCATTCCGAATGCCGTCTCGTAAGATTTGATCCGCGCATCCAGCATGGGATCTCCGGGATGCTCGCGCGCATGCTTGCGGTTGAATTTGTCGAGCAAACTCAACTCCAGCTTCTGCAGCTCGGCCGAAGGCGCGCGCCGGTTGAGATCCGGAATGGGCTCGGGACCGCTGGTGATGCGCGTGCCGGAATAAACGCCCGGCAAAAAATCTGACGACCAGACCTGGCTCCCGGCATAGGGCATGAGCGGTGCCAGCACCACGTAGCACGGCAGATTCTGATTCTCGGTGCCTAATCCGAATGTTACCCACGAGCCAATGCTGGGGCGCTGAAATGTAACTGACCCGGTGTGAATCCCGAGCGTGGCCTGGAAATGATCGTTATGATCGCCATGCATGGTGCGGATGATGCACAGGTCGTCCACTGAATCTCCGATATGCGGAAAAAGGTCGGTCACTTCGATGCCGGATTTCCCGCGCGGTTTCGAAGCCCACTGCGAGGGCAGGAATTTCTTGCCGTTCTCACCGTCCGAAGCTGGCTTGGTCTTGGGATCGAACGAATCGATATGCGACATGCCGCCGCTCAGGTAAATGAATATGACGCGCTTGGCCGTGCCAGGGAAATGCGGAGCTTTCGGCGCCAGCGGATTGTCGGAGCCCGGCGCAGCGTCCTTCGCCAGCAACTCGCTCAGCAGCGCGGGGAACAGGCTGGACCCTAGAAACAAGGATCGTATGCTCTGCCGCCGCGTGATGGGAGAAAAATCCATAGGCATTTTATTAATCCAAAGTTAGAAATTCATTGCTACTCAGCAGAACCCCCATCAGGCTGGCCCATGCTTCACGATACATCCGGTCCTCCAACAAAGAAGTTCCGGCGAGCGATTCCCTCGCGTGAATCAAAAATTGGCTGGCGTCGCGGATTTCGTCCGGCGCCGGTGCCCTTCCGTAGACCAGCTTGTATGCATAGCGCAGCCGCTCCAGATCGGAGCTGTATCGCATGGCAACGCGCACCGCTAAAGCATCCGCTTGCTCGTGAAAAAACGGGTCGTTCATCGTATACAGCGCCTGCAATGCCGTGGTTGTTTCAGGACGCCGCCCCGTTACCGCGTTCGGATCGGCGCCATCGAAAAGATCCAGGAACGGCTGCCGCCGGATACGCTGCTGCATCAGATACACTGAGCGCTTGTTGGTGGGATAGCTTGCAATAAACGCTTCGTGCTGCGTGTATTTCCACTGCATCTCCGGCGGAAAGGGCTGTTCCGCGCCTGGCGCCATATCCAGATTCCCACTGATATCGAGCAGCGAATCGCGGATCTCTTCGGCATCCAGCCTGCGTGGATTGAACCTCCAAAGAAACTTGTTCGCTGCGTCTTTCGAGGCGTTCGCTGTGTTGTCGGCCGAGGCCAACTGGTACGTGCGCGACAGCACCATCAGCTTGTGCAGCTTTTTGATGGACCAACCGCCCGCGATGAATCGGCTGGTCAGATAATCCAACAGCGCGGGATGCGATGGCGCTTCACCGCGCGTTCCAAAATCGTCCGGCGTGGCCACCAGACCTTGGCCGAAATGCCATTGCCACACCCGGTTCACAATCACTCGCGCCGTCAAGGGATTCTTTGGATCGGCGATCCATTGCGCCAGTTCCAGCCGCCCGCTACCCGGTTCATCAGCCGGCACTTCTTGACCACCCAAAATCTTGGGGAATCCGCGCGGCACTTCCGGACCCAATGTCGCCGGCTCGCCCTTGATGAACACGTGCGCGTTGACCGGCGTGCCTTCCGTCATCGCGTAAGCTTTGTCGAAGTAAGGATAAAGCGCCACCAGTTTGCTCAGCTTGTCCCTGGTCTCTTTCTCGGCGGCCTTCTTTTCGGCATCACTCGCGAATTTCTCCTTGCCATTCTGGATATCGTGGAGCCGGCGGTCAATCCCCGACAGGTCTTCTTCGAACTGCTTCAACGTGGACGCCAGTTCCGGCTTCAGCGCCACGAATCCATGCGTGTGCGGGAAAGTTTCCGTCCCCGGATGCGGATAGTTGGTGCTTTGGAAGATGCCGTACAGGGCGTAATAGTCGGCATTCGGGATGGGGTCGAACTTATGATCGTGGCAGCGCGCGCAACCGACGCTCAGCCCCAAAATCCCACGGCCCAGGTTGTCGATGGTGTCGTCGATGGTGAGGTGAAACTCGCCCACCGAAGAGCCAAAACGCCGCGAGTTGGCCAAATAGCCGGTTGCAATGATTTCCTGCTGCCATTTCTCTTTGTTTCGGGAAACTAAGTTATCCTTCGACGCCAGAATGTCACCGGCAATCTGTTCGCGCACGAACTGGTCGTATGGCTCGTCCTTATTGAACGCCGCGATCACCCAATTCCGGTAGCGATACATGGCAGGCACCGGAAAATCCGCGTTGTCGCCGGCGGTGTCGGCGTAGCGCACCACATCCAGCCAATGCCGGCCCCAGCGCTCGCCATATTGCTGGGATGCGAGCAGGCGATCCACTGTTTTTTCGAATGCCCGCGGCGAGGTGTCTTTCAGGAACGCATCCACTTCGCCGGGCGTGGGCGGCAGCCCTGTAAGGTCATAGGTCACCCGCCGAATGAGAGCAAGTTTGCTCGCCCGTGGCTCGGGCACCAGCCCCTTCGCGTCCAACTTGGTTTTGATGAATTGGTCAACCGGCGATTGCCGCCATTCGGCCGCAGCCACTTGAGGAGGCTTCGAATCGCGAACCGGACGGAACGCCCAGTGGCGGCGCGCTTTATCCCAGTCGTAAGCGGGCGTTGGAAGCGAGGCGACGGGAGCCGCTTCCGTGCGAGGATCGGGCGCACCCATCTTGATCCACTCCGTCAGATTGTCGATCTCAGCCGCTTCCAGCGCTTTCCCGGGCGGCATTTGGAGATCCTTGTTCACCCGGCGGACTGCGGCAATGAGCAAGCTTTCTTCCGGCTTCCCGGCGACGATGACCGGGATTCCCGTCTTGCCGCCGCGCAGCATCCCGGCTTGGGAATCCAGCAGCAAGCCACTCATAGGTGCCTTGATCATGATGCTGTGGCAACCGTAGCAGCGCTCCGCCAACAGCGGCCTAATGTTCTTTTCGAAGAACGCGATCCCGTCGGTATTGGTTGTTACAGGAGCGATCGAGTGTGTCTGCGCGAGCGCCAACGCTCCGAGAAGGAATAGACCGGCAACGCGATTAATGGAGCCGCCCGGCATGCGCTTGTCTTCTTTAGAATAACAAGCCGCGTGGGGCAGGATGTCATCCTGCAGCGGGTTGTTAACCCGCTCCGGGGTTTACTCAGTGCGTTAGTGCGGGCCCAGATACATCACGTGAACGTACGTACCCAGCCGGACGTTGTAGGCCAGATACCAACCGGGATGGTCGGGGTCGTCATAGATTACAATCTGGTCGGTATCCCACAGCCAGCCATTGACGAAGCCGACATCGAAGGGGGCGACGCTGAAACCGAAACCGCCAAACCAAAACCCGCCCGGTCCGCCACCACCGAGATGCCACACGTGGCCCTTGCCTATGCCACCCGTAAAATGTCCATGCTCCCAGGGATGGTCCAAATGATAATTGGCATCGCCGCGCCCAGTATCATGGCCTACCCACTGACCATTGGTGTGGACGTGGGGTGCCTCCGGATGTCCCTCTTTGTCGTTGAATTTGCGGTTCTCCGCCGGGGCTGGTTGCGCGTGCGGCGAAGCCTTGGCGGGAGCGGGGCCCTTTTTGGGAATGTACCCTCCACCTACTTCCGGCTTACTACCATGTTGTTGGCCTTCCCGTGCACGCTCCTGCGCGATACCAGTTAGGCTTACCATCAAAAACATCGTCCCAAGTCCAATGAGTTTTTTCATAGCCACTTTCGAGGATACCCTATCCCGGACGCTTGAGGCGCTTCCGTTCTTCGTTTTGCGCGACTCGTGCCTTCACCATCTTTTTGACAAGCGCGGCCGGCAGGGGCTTATCCAGCGGAAAGTGGATAGTGCCCTTGGATGTGTGAAAGCCCTTCAGCTCATCCTTGAACTCCGCGATCACGGCCATGCTCATGGGGAACAAGCTGCAATGATTCTTGAATGCCCCGAACGCCATGAGCGCGCCTTTGTACTTGAAAGTCGGCATCCGATAGCTGATGGCCTCAGTGGCCTCCCTCGGAACAGCGGATCGAATGGCCGCGCGAATCTTGTTCAATGTAGTGCGGGCGGGTTCCGGAACGCCTGCCAGGTATTCGTCAATGTCAGCGGGGACTTTCGAACTCGACATGCTCATGCGTGAAATCTTATCACCCGCGGCGGGTGAACAAAATTAAACAGTGTGTTAAGCGCGGGTTAATGACACCCCACGTCGAAGAAGGTGAGGGCGATTGAATCGCACTTAGGAAAGGGAACGAAAATGAAAACTCTGACTAGCTTAATTATGGGGATGGCGCTTTTGATCGGACCGGCGCTGGCTGCTCAAACCAGTACCGCCGCAAAGCCTGCCGCAACCACCAAGAGCACCGCAACCAAGAAGGCCGGTGTGAAGAAAGTTGCGCATGCCAAGAAGACACACAGCACCGCCACCAAGAAAACTGTCGCAAAAAAGAGCGCTACGCCGGTCACCCCAGTCGCTGCAAAGAAGTAGGTTTGGTTGCGAATAACGCGGCTCGGTACGGCACGATGTATCTTTCCGAGCCGCGGGCGTTAGAATCGTTATACAAATTGGCGATCACCAAGCGTCTTCCGTATTGGGAATTTGACCACTCGATATCCCGACGGTTCGGCGAAGGTTACAATAAGCCTGAAGAACTAGGGTCAGAGGACCGATGAGATTACTACTCACCTTGACGCTGGTTGTTGCTTCCGCGATCGGCCAAAGTCCGGTGGTGCAACTCACGAACGTGACCCGCCGCTCTGCCAACAATTTTCAAGTCGGCGATCGGTTTGAGATCGTCATAACTGGCGTTGCCAGCCAACCTATCAGCGTCAGAACGACAATGCACAGACGAACCGATTGGGGGCCCATCATCGGTTGGACCGACGGTAACGGTCGTTGGTTGACAACAGGGCAGTTTGAGAAGAACGACTTTGGTGATTGGAGCGAGGTCTGGACCGTCGGGGGCAAGCTGGCTGATCCCGCCGTTCATTTTTTTGTGGGCGCGCCCTGTCTGAAGGGCGGAAACGGTTTTGCGCAATCCACGGGCTGTTGCATGGTGCTGAGTTGCGAGACCGCTGCGGGACCCCAGACGTTTGCAACTCCATCCGACCCTGACCCGTTCCGGACGCCGGATGGCAGATTAATCCACGGCCGCGTGCGATCGAGCATGACAGCAGAGCAATACAACGCGGAGACGATGCAATATCTCATCACGAACCGCCCAAAAAAAACGGTCGCCCATCAGTTTGGGGATGAAGCCGGTGCTCTGATTACGAAGATAATCGGCGTTAACGCATTAAGCGAAGACGAGGTGCGAAATGTACTCTCCATCATCCGGACCGCCTTCGAAAAGCCGGACCGCATCCCGCAGGAGGCTAAGGCTCCATCGCAAACCCTGCTCCTGCTGCGAAAGCTTGTAGATTCTACGGACCAGGAGGACCTCAAGCGCGAGATCGCCGAGACTATCGCGTTCGTTCAGGCCCAGCAGTGACGAGATGACATCAGAATGGCAGGATCTCTTCCCGCTGCGGATCGAAATCGATGCGGCGTTTCTCAAGATACGCGATATTTCCCAAATGCGACGCCTGCGCCGAGCGATGCCCGATCAAAACATCGGCATCCGGCCGCTGCCGGGTCCGCACGCATTCCAGGAAATTGCTGACGTGCGCAAACGTCATGTCCGGATCCTCGGCCTTCACCACCACCGCCTCCGCGTTCTTGCCAATAGGATGAAATTCGTAGTGTTGCCGATCGATCAGCAAACGTCCCTCGGTTCCGCACAACTCCACGCCCTCACCCTTGATTCCGGGAACTAGAGTGGCTTCAAACGTCGCGGTGAACTCGGCGGGATACTCCAA
>Ga0187863_10002872_pt1 | contig 12926 bp, 9 predicted proteins | sample June2016WEW_11_1_FD_132975 | JGI IMG/M metagenome (GOLD analysis project Ga0187863, IMG submission 132975) | Peatland microbial communities from SPRUCE experiment site at the Marcell Experimental Forest, Minnesota, USA - June2016WEW_11_10 | ecosystem: Environmental > Terrestrial > Soil >...
ATTGGCCACGCCGGTGTTAGGTGCGTTGATAATGCCCGTCACGGTGGGGACGCCGGCATTGAAATCTGTGTCGTAGCGATAGTAGTCGGCCCGGCCCTCAAAATAGAAATGATTCTCAAAGCTCGACGCCGGCCCTTTCCCGCCGATTTGTGGAGGGGTCAAGGCCGGATCCTGGCTGGCTGGGGCAGGAGCGCCCTGCAACAAGGAATTCCACATGTCGTCAACGCTCGGGGCCGGAACGTTGGGAGCAGGCGCTGTACTCGCGGCAGGCTTCGCATCTTGTCCGGAGACGATCGAAGGCCAGCCCAGGGTCAAAATCATGAGCGCCAGGGAGACCGCCGCTTCCCGAACGCATCGAACTGTGCTACTTCCCGCGAGCCTCGTCAAAAGGATCCTCCGATCCAGAGATTTCGCTGTTTACTTCCCAGGTGTTGCAACTGCCGGTTTTGTTGCGTCCTTCGCTTGCACCGCAGGTGTAACACCCAAAGCCGTCAACCTCGCCTTTGCCAAGGCGATCCGCCAAGGATACGTGTCGCTGTGCCACTGGGTGGCCTGGAGATAAAGATTCAGTTCACTCGCTTCTTGCGTGGAATTACCCAGAGTTTGATAAATGGCCGCCAACGCCCAGTGGACGTGGGCATCGTTCGCTAGATCAGCAGTGAGACTGGTGGTCAAAGCTGTGACAGGCGACAGGGCCAGCTCCGCCTGATATTGGGCGATCGCGTTATTGTAGTCCGCAGTGGCATTTGCTGCTACGGTCTCGGTTGTAGCCATCGCGGCGTATGTCTTGGCCATGGCTTCATGCACGCCGAGCTTCAGCGGATCAATTTTCGCGACCTCTTGATACAAAGCAATGGCCTGTTGCGGATTGCTCTGCTGCAACAAGCCGGCCAGCCGCAACCGCACTGTGAACATACAGGGGGCTGGGTTCATGACTCCGTTGGTTGGAATCGGACCGGTGACAATCTGGCAGGTTCCATTGGTTAGCCCATTCATAGCGATGGACTGCTGATAATCCAGGATGGCGCCGGCGGGATCTTGAAGGTCGTCCTGCTTGTAGATGCCTCGCTGGGCGAAATCCCATGCGTTCGCGGGCGTGGTGATCTTGAGCAGATTCCAATCGATTCTCCCCTCGAAGTAGAACGGATTCGGCAGAGGATAATTGGGGTTGGTTGTTTGGTACGTGACACCTGGGACGTATGGAGACGCGGGATTCTGCCCGAAACTGGTAGCGGCGATCCCGAGCAGCGCCACGCCGACGCAGAAAGTTTTACCTAACGAAGTACGACGCACAGTACGACCTCACCTTTGCTAATCTTTAACAGTCTAAGCAGTGCGCCGAGGGACGTCAAGCTATTTCTCCTTCCAGACGATTCGTGGTGTCTTTACTCCAGCTACTAAGTGTCGCGGACCCGAGGTTTATTCCAGGGGTCACGAAAAATATCTTAAGACTCCAGCGCCGCCGGCCGCTGGCTCTTTGATTGCTTTCGTTGCTTGAGAATGATCTGGTAGGGCAAAGAATCTCGCGCCTATCAATAGCTTCTCTGATACAGTGGCGTAGAACTGTGCGATAAAATAGGCGAACGCTCTTGGCGCCCACGACGTCCGCCCAGGGAAACACTAATCTGCGGATACCCGCTGAAGCATCTCAAGGAAGGAGTCCATGAACGAACAGGAGGTGACCCCGGAAATCGTCGGAGTACTGCGGTCCATGGATCTGTTGAAGGGCAAGGATCCCGATGAGCTGACGGAGTGGCTGGGAAAGGCTCCCTTCGAAGGCGGCGCGGAGTGCGCTCTCCGCGAATTCGCGCCCGGCGAGCGGATCATCACGGAAGGGAGTTTCGGGAACTCCTTTTTCATCTTGATTCGGGGCACTGTCGCCGCTTCCTTGGGACCGGAGGCCCTGCGCCTGGCGACGCTCGAAAAAGGCAGCTTTTTCGGGGAGATGACTCTAATCAGTGGCCTGCCCAGGAACGCCAGCATCACTGCAACAGAAACCTGTTTAGCCATCGAAATTCCCCGGCGCGCGTTCGAACACTGGATGAAGAAGCCCGGTCCGTTCCGCAACACCATGGACGAGACCTACATCGCGCGAGGTCTCGCGAATCACTTGCGGACCATTCCCGGCTTCGCCGATGTCGATGCTGGCGTGGTCCGCGAACTGGTGAAGAAAGTCAGGCTGCGTATCTTCTCGAAGGACGAGATCGTGGTCCGCGAAGGTGACGACGCGGACAGCTTCTACCTGATTCGGGACGGCTACGTGCGGGTGGTGAAGAACCTGGCCGGCGGCGAGCAGCGAACCGTTGCATATCTCAAGGACGGCTCATATTTCGGTGAGACCGCGTTGCTCCGCGCCGAGCGCCGTACTGCTACCGTTATCGCCATGGGAAAGGTGGAGGTGATCCAGATGATGAAGGAGGACTTCTTCGCGCTGGTGAACCGGGATGCGAATTTCGCGGACCGTTTGGTGGAGGAAAATCGCCGCCGGATGGCCGAAAAACCGCCTTCGGCGCAGGCCTCGTCTCCTCTGGGGTTCGTCGGCGAAGCGGTGGAACGTGGCTTGGTGAAGGCCACCTCCGCCCTGGTGATCCACCTCAACGTCTGCACGCGCTGCGGCAACTGCGTGAAGGCTTGCGCGGAGCTGCATGACGGAATCTCGCGGCTGACGCGGCATGGGATGCTGTTCGAGGCGCCGGTACGGCAAACTCTTACCGTCCTCGAACCTCTACTGGTGACCACCTCGTGCATGCATTGCCTCGATCCCGAATGCATGGTCGGGTGCCCCACGGGAGCCATCACGCGTGATGTAAACGGCGAAGTGATTATCCAGGATTCCTGCATCGGGTGCGGAAACTGCGCGCGGCGCTGCCCCTACGGGAACATCTCGATGGCCGATGCGCGCGGCAAAGAGGAGTTGCACAAGCAACGCACCGGCGCGCCCCTGATTGGGGGCTATCTAAAATTCTGGAAGACTCCCGAAGACGAGCCGATGATGCACGAGATTGAAGCCAGCGATCAGAAAGCGGTGGTCCGCCGGATCGCAGTGAAGTGCGACCTTTGCCAGGATTACAATTATAATCACGGGTGCGTGCATAACTGCCCGTACGGCGCAATCGAGCGCATGGATGCGGGCGCATATCTGCATGACGTACGAGGCGCAGAATGAGTGTCGCCAGGAGCCTCGGCTCGGGCGCGCGGATCTCCACCAGCGGGAGCTTGGCGAGACGGGCCGAACGCGTGTGGCAGGTTGTCGCGGTGCTGTCGGTGGCGGCGCTTTCCTGGTGGTACTTCACGGCGCACCGGCAGCCTTCCGCAAATCGCTATCACGGCCTGGTATTGGGCCTGGGCTGGATTGGAACGTCGCTCGCGCTGCTGGCTGCCGCGCTTAGTATCCGCAAGCGCATGGCTTACCAAGGTGTGGGGAAAATGTCCGCTTGGCTCACGGGCCATATTTACCTGGGCATCATCGCGGCGTTCGCCATTTTCTATCACTGCGGATTGCGCGCCGGCGGGCCGCAGTCGGCGTGGCTGTTGGCGTTTTTTTCGCTCACCATCGCGAGCGGACTGATGGGCTGGTGGTTCGCCCGCAACTTGCCGCGTCTGTTGACCGCCATCGAGGAGACCCCGGCTATTCTGGAAGACCTGCTTTCCGTGCGAGCCGAATGCCTGCAAGGCATGCTCGAGTTGGCCAGCGCCGGCTCGCCTGAGTTCCGCACGCTGGTGGAACAGCGCTTGATGAAGCAGACAAGTTCCTGGAGCCGCATGTTCCGCTTCTACCGGCGGCGATCCACCCTCTCCGAAGAGCTTCCTGCCTTCCAGAAAGAACACGCCAGTTCCCTGGCGCACTTACGGCCGCTCGAGCACCGCGCTTTCCAGCGTGCGGCCGAGTACGCTCTGCGTGTAAATAAAATGAACGCGGAATTGCTTTTGCAACGAGTGCTGCGCGGCTGGCTGACCTTGCACGTGGTGAGCACCGGAGGCATGTTCGCTCTTGCGGCCGTGCACATTTTCACCGAGCTTTATTACTGAGGCTTAACGTCAATGCTCGAACTTAACTTTACCGAAGGCGGCCAGCGAGGCAAGGCCATCCGTCTGACCTTTGAAAAAGCCTGGTTCGGGCGCCAGTCCACTTGCGACTTTGTGCTGTTGGGGGACGAAATAAGCCGCCTGCATTTTTGCATCGAGCGGCGCGGCGAGGATTACGTTCTCGTCGACAACAAGTCCACCAATGGGACCTTCGTCAACAGCGTCCGCGCCACGGTGGCGACGCTCCGTCCCGGCGATGACATCTCCGTCGGCTCCAACCGGATGCAGGTGCGGGAGGTGGCCGTGACCGACCGCATCCCGTTCCGCTTTGTCGCCGAACGCAAGGATGTAGAAGGCTCCGTGCAGTTGGTCGAGCAGGAGACTGTTCTGGTGGGCCGGAAAAGCATCTGCCCCATTCAGTTAAACGATCCGGCGGTAGCCGCCGTGCATGCCCAACTGGAGCACCACGCGGATGGCGTCTGGATCACCGACGAATCCAGCGACGCGGGAGTTTACGTCAATGGTCAACGCGTGGTGAACCAGCAGCTTCGTCAGGGCGACGTTGTTACCATCCGTCCGTTCGAGATTTCGATTTGGCTCAGCGACGAGATGTGCGTTCTTTCGATTCAGGACCCCACGCTGGAAGCGCAGCCGCTGCCCGAGAATCTACCAGCGAACTACCGTAGCGCGGTTGCTCCGCCGCCCCGCGCCGACGGAGGAAAGGCTAAACCATCCACGGGCATTTCCGCACTGCCTCACTGGATGCGGGCCAAGGCTCCCATTTGGGTGCCTACCTCCGATATTCTGCCCAACCGGTTCCGGTCGGCAATGCTTGTGATAACGCTTGTGGCGGTTCTGGGCTGGGCCGCGGCGGCGTTCGCGGCGAAATGGAATTCGGAGTATAGTCCAGGGCCCCTGACGGAAGCCCATGCCGCGTTCGGCTGCGAATCGTGTCACTCCGGCTTCGCGCGCGTGCCGGATTCTAGTTGCCAGGCCTGTCATGCGGGGAAGCTAGCCACGGCGATCCACCAGCAGAAAAAAGTTGGTTGTGCGGATTGCCACACCGAGCATCACGGAGCGAAGTTCGATATCGCGCGCGATGTAGGCAGCGGATGTCAGGCGGCGGGTTGCCATGTTACGGTTCACGCGGCGGAGCAGCGTCTGCTGGCCCGGCAAGGCCCGCCGGAGCCCGGTCTGAAGGTCCCGCCCGCGGTCGCGTTAGCGGCGCATTTTGAAGCCGGCGACGCGATGCACGACAAGCATGCCAATCTGAAGGCGGCTTGCGCGGCCTGCCATACCAGCGGGGATCCGAGTCTTTTGGATGTAAACCCCAAGCAGCCCGCCATTCGCACCGAAGAGCTGAAAGTCATCCGGATGCGGTGCCTGGGTTGCCATGGTTTCGGGCCGGAAGCGACACTTCGGGAACGTTGTTATAGCTGTCATTTAGAGCACCCCACCCAAAAGGCGGAAGTCTTAGGCGTGCTCCGCTTCCCGGACTCCGCAGGGACCCACTCGAAGCCGGCGCAAAGCGCTCCGAGCGGTCTACTGGTATTCCTCGGCGCGCTGGCCGTGGTTCCTCTGTTCGTCATTGTCGCCGCGGCGGGCGGTCTTAGTTTCAACCAGAGGCGGCTCCGTAGAGAGGTTCAGCAGAGACTCGGCTCAACACCCATCCCGGCAGCTGCGGCGCCGGTTCTGACGATGGCCCCCGCCGCACCGAGCGCCGCAGCGCCCAGCGCCGCCGAGCCGAAGCCGACCGATAATCAGACACCCGGCGGAAACCTTCGCCCGCGGATCGACCTGGATTTGTGCGTGGGCTGCGGTACCTGCGTGCACGTCTGCCCCTTTAACGTGCTGGAAATCGTCAATGAAAAAGCCATCGCAGCGCGCCTCGGAGATTGCACCGGTTACGCAGCTTGCGCCGCCGAATGCCCGACCGAAGCCATCGTGCTGGTGTCGGGCGGCGCCATGCAAACTGTGGAGCTGCCAATGTATGATGCAAACCTGGAGACCAACGTCCCGGGCTTGTATTTGGCCGGGGAAATCACCGGGAAGGCGTTGATCAAGGTCGCCATCAATCAAGGGAAGCAAGTTGTTGAGTCGATCCTGAAGAACCGGCCCCAGCCCGGAGAGCACTACGACGTGATCGTGGTGGGAGCCGGGCCCGCCGGTACCAGCACAGCCTTGGCCGCCATTAGCGAAGGCCTGAAAGTTCTGGTCCTCGAACAGGGCACTCAGGCCAACACCATTCGGAACTATCCCCGCCAGAAGTTTGTCATGGCCGAACCAGTGATGATCCCGGTTTACGGGCCGCTATGGATGGAAGACAGCTCGAAGGAGTCTCTGCTGGAGCGATGGCAGGAGATCATTGCGTCCACAGGACTCGTGGTCCATGAAGAAGAAAAAGTGATACGCGTAGTTCAGAATTCCGGCCACTTCGTAGTGCATTCGACCAAAGGCGAATATAAAGGGGCGCGTGTGGTGATGGCCATCGGGAAGCGTGGCAGCCCTCGCAAGCTCGGAGCGCCAGGGGAGGACTCCGCGAAAGTTGCCTATAATCTGATGGACGCTGACGCGTATCGCGGCACGGCCATTTGCATCGTGGGCGGAGGCGACAGCGGCATCGAAGCGGCCTGCGGCTTGGCCCGGCCCGACCTCGAAAACCGGGTGTGGCTGGTTCACCGCACGGACGCCTTCGCTCAAGCCAAGCCGCGTAATCAGAAGAAGATCAAAAAGTTCATGGATGAGGGCCGCGTAACAGCATTTTTCGAGTCCTCGCTGGTCGAGGTTCGCGAGCGCTCTGTAGTGGTCAAGACGCCCCTCGGTGATCAAGAAATCGATAACAACTTCTTGTTTGTCATGGTGGGAGGCGAGAGCCCCAAGAAATTTCTTAACGAGTGTGGAATCGAATTCTCCCAGCGCCCGCTGGGATGAGTTCCCTCAAGCTTCGGTCAGTGCGGCGTGTCGGTGATTTTGTGCCAATTCAATGTTGTGCCAATTCAATGTTTGTGCCAATTCAATGTTGCCGGGCGCCCCTTCACAAAGCTGCCGCTGGCGTTGATCAGGCCGCCGCGAAGTGTCCCAGTGAGATCGATCCTAGCCAGCCGGGATCCGTCGGCTGCGCTGCGCATCTCAATCTCGATACTGAGGTCCCCGGACTTGGCAACCTGTCCATCCAGGAACATATTGACCTTCTTCTCGCGGCCCATAATCCATGTGCTGGCTATCTTGCTGCCGGTAATCGTTCCCTTGGCCTGATAGCACCGCTGGGGTTCCTTCTTGGTTTCGCCGTAACAGATTTGCCCGGAGTACTCGCCATCATACCGGCCTCCGCCGCCGGCGGATGTCACGGCTGCAGCACCGGCGCTGCGTTGTGTGGCCGCGTGTGGCGTGAGCGTCTGTGGCTTGGGTTGCTGGGGAGGCTCCGCGGTCTGGGCCTGCTCGGTCGCCGGACGGGCTGCCTCGGGCGGCGCTGTAGTTCTTAGCGGCGCATCAGTAGCGATGGTGCGGGCACGATCTGCTTTGATCCGCTCCTTCACCGCATACGTCCAATACCCCACGCCTGCCAGTAGCAGCAGCCCGGCAACGATCCATTGCACCGGACTGATCTTGGTGCCACGCGGCTTCACAGAGGGCAGCGCTCCGCGGTCATCGCCTTCCCGGATGGAGAAAGTCCGTACCGGTTGCTGGATGTTTTTGAAATTCATTTCACCGAGCGACTGGAACGAGAGCGATAGTTTGTTGCGGATCTGGTCGTGAACGCTTCCCGAAATACAGATCCCGCCAGGCTCCGCGGCCGTCTGCAACCGCGCGGCCACGTTGATGCCATCCCCCAGCAGGTCCCCGCCATGCACCATGACGTCACCCAGGTTAATGCCGATTCGGAATTTCACCTGACGGGAGGGAGGCAATTGATCGTTGCGCGTTCGCAACGCGGCCTGAATGTCGGCCGCGCACCGCACCGCTTCCACCGCGCTGCCGAACTCCGCCAGGATCGCGTCGCCGGCGGTGTTGAAAACGCGTCCGCGGTGCATCGCCACTAAGGACTCAAATACTTGCTTGTGACCTCGAAATATCCGTAGGGTCCCTTCTTCATCCTCGCCCATCAGACGGCTGAACTCGGCAACATCAGCCGAAAGAATTGTCGCTAGTTTGCGTTCCAGAAACTGTGCATTTGGGTTGTCGCTTCCGTCGGACATCAGAGTGGCTTCACTGCTAGGATTTGCTGTGTATCATAGCACTTCCAATTCGCGAGATAAACTTCCGGACGTCCTCTGGTACAATCGCGGATACGCGGCGGTAACCACCGGAACGCGAGCACCGGAATGCGAGCACCGGAACGCGGCTACGATTTGAAGTATGAGACGGCGTGCATCGGAAGAACAGATAATGGTGTTCTGGCGGGCGGGCAAACGCTTGGCCTGTAGCTTGGGCGTATTTACCAATCTGCCTGCCGTGCCTGCACACAAGTGCGAACGCGGCAAAGCGGAGTGCGCGCACAACAGATCTACGGCCCATGAGTGACGTTCCCGCGGCTTATCTTGAAGTCGAGATCGACGGACAAATCCGCCGATTCCCTGTGGCGGGCGACCGCATCCTGCGAATCGGCCGCAGCTCCAAGAATCATGTCGTGCTCAGCGGGGATCCGGTCTCCCGCAATCACGCCATGTTGCAGTACTCCGACGGGGGCCTGTTCTATATAACCGATTGCGGCAGCAGAAATGGGACTCTCGTCAACGGAGCGCGCCTAGCAACGCCCATGATTCTCCGTCCGGGAGATCAGATCCGGATCGGCAACTACGAATTCACTTTTCATCAAGAGACTGTCGATCAACATTCCTCAGCGGATTCGGTCGAGAGACAACCGTCTACGAATGTCGTTTTTGCGCTGTCACTCATCACGGTGCTGGTAGTCGACATCCGCGATTTCACGGGGCTGGCGCAACGGGTGGAAGCGTCGAAGTTGGCGGAAGTTACTGGGACTCTCTTCCGTGAGGCCGGGCTGGCGCTGCAGGAGCGCGGGGCTTGGGCCCAGAAATATATCGGCGATGCGGTAATGGCTTTGTGGCTGCACAAGGAGTCCGCTCCGGAACCGCACGAGTTGGCCGCGGTTTTTGATGGCCTGTCAAGCCTGGCTCGCATAGCCGGCCGCCTGCAGGGGCAATTCGAACTCGGCGCGCCCATTCGGATCGGCGCCGGCATCAACAGTGGCTGGGCGTCCGTTGGAAACGCCGGCAGCATCGCTTCCTCCGATTACACCGCATTGGGCGATGTGGTGAATATGACGTTTCGCCTGGAGTCGGCAACCAAGGAGATCGCCTGCGATCTCGCGCTCGGTCAAGGCGCTTACGAATTCCTCGCGAGTTGCATGGACGCGAGGCCGCTCTTCCAAAGGCGCGTCGTCAACCTCAAAGGATACAACGATCCGGTTACTGTGTATGGCGCGGGGTGGTCAACGCTTCCCGCGGTGCTCGAGGCGCTGCAGCGTTTCGTGAACCCGTAATGATCGGCGGCCATCCGGCCGAATTTGGACTACGAAGAATTTCGTTGACGCTACGAATAATTTCGTAGTAAGATTCTGCCATGCGGAGATCTTCCAATCGGCCCACGGATGCGGAACTCGAAATCCTGCGGGTCTTGTGGGACCGTGGTCCTTCCACAGTGCGCGAGATCCACGGCATTTTGAACCAAACCAAACCGGCCGGGTACACCACCGTCTTGAAACTCACGCAGATCATGGTCGAAAAAGCGCTGGTTCGCCGCAATGAGGTCGAGTTTCAGCGTGCGCATGTGTACCAGGCCAGCGTTCCGAAAGAGGAGACGCAACGGCAGCTGGTGGGAGACTTGGTGGGCCGCGCATTCGACGGTTCGGCCAGTGAGCTGGTCATGAGGGCCCTTTCGAACAAAAGAACGACACCGCAGGAGCTGGAAGATATACGCAAACTTCTAGACGACTACGAGCGAGGCACAAAATGAATCTCACAAATACTGTTGGATGGACGCTATTGCATTTTGTGTGGCAGGGAGCAGGCATCGCGGCGTTGCTGGCTGCCGCGCGTCACGCTCTTCGCAAAAGCAGCGCGCAGGCGCGATACGTGGCGGCGATGGCCGCCATGCTGCTGATGCTGGCTTCGGCCGGCGCTACATTCGTGTACCTGGGCTCAGGCGGCGTGCCAACGCCGCCGCACCCGCCAGTTTCCCAGAGTTCCATCGCCCCGGCGGCCGGCAAGGTCGCTCAGCGAGCGGCTGAGACATCATCCTGGCGCGACCGCATGCCGGACTATTTCCCGTTCCTGGTTTACATCTGGATCGCGGGAGTTACGGCGCTCTCAATCCGTTCGCTCGGCGGATTCTTGGTAACACAAACTTGGAAGCGCAGCCATGTCCGGCTTGCGGAGGCGTTCTGGCAGGAGAGCATGGCTCGGCTCGTAAAGCGCCTGGCTATCTCGCGGAAGGTCCGCCTCTGGGAATCCGCCATTGCGGATACTCCCGCGGTTATCGGCTGGATTCGCCCTGTGGTATTGTTGCCCGCGAGTGTTATCTCCGGTCTCGCGCCCAGCCAGATTGAAGCGCTGCTGGCCCATGAGCTGGCCCACATCCGCCGTCACGATTATCTGGTCAACCTGCTTCAAACCGCAATAGAAACTCTGTTGTTCTACCATCCGGCGGTATGGTGGGTTGGCCGCCAAATGCGGGCGGAGCGGGAGAATTGCTGTGACGATCTGGCTGTTGCGGTTTCGGGCGACGCCTTGGATTACGCGCGCGCACTTACGGAGCTGGAGAAGATCCGTATCGCGACTCCGCGCCTGGCGATGGCCGCCAACTCCGGATCGTTGCTCCAGCGCGTTCGCCGCCTCCTCGATCCTCGCGGCGATTCCACATCTTCACGCGCCGCGATCCATCCCGATTGGGTCACCGGAGTCGCCATCGTTTTGTGCGTTGTTTCTATTTGGGCTACATCGCGCGTGCCTGTGCGGTTGCATCCGGGCCATGCCGCGCAAAGCGTGCATCTGGTCAATGCCTTGTATCAGCAGCGTTCCGAGCTGCCGGTGATTCAGACCCCCAAGGCCCAGCTGGTCGCGATGGCTCATCCCGCCGCGCAGGCCGCGCAAACCCCTGAGTCGTCCTCGGACAAAAGTTTTGCCGGCGGCATCGCAGCTCTCGGCTACAAAGATCTGTCCGTCGACCAACTCATCTCCCTTAAAATTCATGGCGTCACCACAGACTATGTCCGCGAGCTGTTGGCCGCGGGACTGAAGTTAAAGGTAGATGAGATCGTCAGCTTTGCGATTCACGGAGCCCAGCCTGCCGAAATTGTGGAAATGCAGAAGCTGGGATACAAACTGACGCCCGACGAGATCGTAAGCATGTACATCCACGATTTAACGCCCAAGTTCACACGCCAAATGAAATCCGCGGGCTTCGGTACGCCGGCTTTCGAGCAGCTCATCTCCTTCAAGATCCATGATCTAACTCCCGAAATCGCGGAGCAATTCAAACAAGCCGGCGTTCGCGAATTGAGTTTCGAAAAGCTGGTGTCGCTCCAGATCCATGGCGCCACGCCTGACAATGTGAAGCAAATTGGCGCGCTGGGCTATCCGAACCTCACCGCCGACAATGTGATCGAGATGTGCATCCACGGCGTAGACGCAGACTTCGTGCGCAAAGCCCAGAAGCACGGCTTCAAAGATCTAAGCCTGGACAAATTGATCAAGCTGAAACAGTACGGAATTCTAGACTAATTCAAAGGACGAAATTATGACTCGCATCACTCTGCTCGCTCTCAGTGCGCTCACGCTTGCCTACGCTGTTCCCTCGGACGAGACCATCACCGGCCAGTGGATCATCGATCAATCCCAGACAGATCAAGCACCGGCCGGCGGTAAGGTCCAACTCACCCTGCATCGCTCTTCCGACCACTCTCAGATGACCAGTAGCTCGGCGCTTCCGCTAGACCAACTTCGCGGCCTCTCCGGGCAGCAGATGGAATCGCCGTCCGGCGGGACCGTGCACTTTGAGATCGCGCGCGAAGCGGGAACCCTCGGCTGCGAAGGCTATTTCCGTTCGGGTAACGGCGCCGGGGCCTTCACCTTTTCGCCGAATGCGAAGTTCGTATCCGAGATGCGCTCGCTCGGCTATAACGGCCTGTCGGGGGAAACCGTGTTCTCGATGGCCGTGCATGACATGAAGACCGCATACGTGCGCGATCTCCGCTCGCTCGGCGCTGCACCCGGCTCATCCGACGAGTTGATCTCGATGAGTATCCACAACGTGACCATCGACTATATCCGCGAGCTCAAGAATCTCGGTCTGCGCGAGTTGACGGCCGATCACCTGGTTTCGATGCGCATCCACGACGTGAGCGTCGAATTCGTTCGCGACCTCAAGGGCTTGGGCTATAATCCAAGCGCTGACGACCTGGTTTCGCTGCGCATTCACGGCGCAACCTCCGAATATGTCAAGCAGATGAAGAGCCTAGGCTTCAACCCCACGTTGGATCAATTTGTTTCCATGCGCATCCACGACGTGGGCCCGGAATTCGTTCGCGACCTGAAGGGCATGGGCTATAACCCGAGCGCTGACGATCTGGTTTCGCTACGCATTCACGGCGCAACCTCCGAGTATGTCAAACAGGTGAGAAGTCTAGGCTTCAACCCGACGCTGGATCAACTTGTCTCCATGCGTATCCACGGAGTCACGCCAGATTATATCCGGAAGGTGCAATCCCGTGGAATTAAGAATCTCACCGTGGATCAGTTGGTAAATCTGCGTATCCACGGCATCATGGATTAAGAGCACTCCGAATCCTCCCATCTCGCTGCCATCGCGAGTTTTCAGATCGCCCTCGCGCCCTCACTTGACGCGCAAGCGCGTAAGATGTATTTACATCTAATATGACAACG
>Ga0187863_10002873_pt1 | contig 12926 bp, 10 predicted proteins | sample June2016WEW_11_1_FD_132975 | JGI IMG/M metagenome (GOLD analysis project Ga0187863, IMG submission 132975) | Peatland microbial communities from SPRUCE experiment site at the Marcell Experimental Forest, Minnesota, USA - June2016WEW_11_10 | ecosystem: Environmental > Terrestrial > Soil >...
CGTGCGATCGTCCCCTCACCCCAGTATTCGTTGCGCGGATCCCATGTGCCACGGTCCTCCAACCGGAGCGGCGGCAACGCCAGAGCTGCCGCATCGATGCTAGTGCACTCGATTTCCGCCGAGAGGTGCGGATTTCCTTCGCTCCACTCCTTGCGAGGCCTGACTCGGACGATTTCGCCGGGCACCCAAACCCTTCGGCTTCGCAGTGTGACGGTGCGGCCGCTGTCGAGGAATCGGCAATGCGCGGTCTGTTGTCTCACCCACAGGACTGCCAACTCCAGCAAATGTCCCGTGCGGATGGGCGAGGCTCCGGTCATCTTCGGCGGAAATGGCGCGAGCCCCATCCATTTGCGGTACGCGGCGACGTACTTCCGGCCGTCCGTTCCGTGCGGAAACACTACATCGGAAGCCGCGACGACGTACTCGCGGCCATCCGGCCGACGACATTTGGCAGTTAATCCGCGCCGCTCATTGCCGTCGTAGTCGAACTCCACCACGGAAACTGGCTCGCCGATGACGAAGGCACCGGTGGGCACGGCGACATCATCCTCGAACGCCTGCCGAAAAGCCCAGAGTTGCTCGTCCTCTCCATAGGCATCGACGACGATCCGCGCGATCGGTTCATTCAGAGCGGCCTGACTGGCACGGCGCGCCTTCGGTGCGGGGATTGCTTTCTTCACGACGATTCCTCCTCTATTGTCCGCCACAGTAGGCGCGAGCGTTTGCCGCGCCGTCCGATTTGCGTTACATTTGCTACATCGAAAGGAGACGCGCCATATGGCAACGGACAAGATCGGCAAGAAGGGCGACACCTACGGAGTCAATCTGGAATTGCAGCGGGAACTCACTTCCGAAGAGGCGGACTTTGTCGCCAAGACTTTGGAGATGACCGCCAGCGCCCTGCGCTTGCACCTGAAAGACGATGTGGCCTTTGAAAAGCCCAACAAGCCCAAGCGTCCCCGCTGACGTCGGGGCCAACGGCACGGCCCGGCTGAAGGTCTGCCTGGTCAGCATACCCACCGCCACCGACTTCGAAGACCCGGTGCAATTCGAGAGCGAGGGCGTTCGCGAAACCGCCGCCGACATCCCGCTCGGCGTGCTCTCGCTCGCGGCCGTCTTGGAAGAGATTGGGGTTGTTCCCCAAGTTGTCGATTCCAATGCCTGGTACATCGAGTATCTCGATTCCGATGCGCGCCTGAACCGTGCTTCGTTCAGCCAATATGCGGCCGCGCGCCTGGCCGCGCTGGATGCGGATCTGTACGGCTTTAGTACCATCTGCAACAGTTACCCGGTCACGATCCAGACGGCCGGGCATCTGAAGGAACTACGCCCGAGTGCCGTCACGCTGTTCGGCGGTCCGCAGGCGTCCGTGGTGGATGTAGCCACGCTCCGGCATTTCCCCTTCGTGGATTTCATCCTGCGTGGCGAAGCGGATCGCAGCCTGCCGGAGTTTGTCACGCGCCTCGCCGCCGGACTGCCGCCCGAGACCGTGCCCGGCATCACCTATCGCAGCGCCGGAGAGCCCCGCCGCCATCCGGATGCGCCCCTGCCGGTCGAGATGGACGCGCTGCCGCTGCCCGCTTTTCACCTCTATCCCATGGCGACGCCCACCCGCAGCATCCCGCTGGAACTGGGAAGAGGCTGCCCGTTCGGCTGCACTTTCTGCTCCACCAACGACTTTTTCCGCCGCCGCTTCCGCTTGAAGTCGCCCGCCAAATTGATCGAGGAAATGGATATCCTGGCGGACCGTTATGCGGTTGAGTATTTCGACCTGATGCACGATATGTTCACCGTGGACCGCCGCCGCGTGGCAACTTTCTGCGAGGCCATGATCGAGAGCGGCCGCGGTCATCGCTGGGGTTGCAGCGCGCGCACCGACTGCGTAGACCAGGAGTTGATTGAACTGATGGCGCGCGCCGGTTGCGTATCGATTTTTTTCGGCATCGAATCCGGATCGCCGCGGATGCAGAAAATCATCGACAAGGGGCTAGATCTGGACGAGTCCCGCAGAAACGCGGCGCTCACTACCCGCAACGGGATGCGCACCACCGTTTCCACCATCATGGGCTTTCCGGAGGAAACCCTGGACGACGTTAGGGCGACCGTGGCATTCCTGGCCGAATCCCTGCGCGAACCGGAGATGGTCACCCAACTCCATCTGCTCGCGCCTCTGGCCGGGACGCCGCTCGAAGTCGCATACCGCGACCGCCTGGTGCTGGAGGATGTCTACACGGATATGTCGCACTCCGGCTGGGTGCAAGGCGATCGCGAGCGCCGGTTGATTGCCGCCTATCCGGATGTGTTCCAGAATTTCTACGCCATTCCGACTCCGCACCTGGATCGGCGGTATTTGCAGGAACTGCGCGAATTCGTGCTGCGTACCACCAGCCGTTTTCGCTGGATGCTGGCCGCCTGGCAGGATCGCTGCGGGGACTTGCTGACCCTCTACGATGAATGGCGGGCGTGGAGCCGCGGCCTGGTGCCGCATCAACGCGGCTGCGATATGCGCCGGTATTACGCGATGTGGGACTTCGATCGCGATTTCGTCCGCTTTCTGCGCAGCCGTCCGGCCGCGGCGCGCGGCGAGTTCGAATGCGTTCTGCTGGAGTTCGAGGAAGCCCTGCTGGAAGTCATTCGCGAGGAACCCTACGGAAGCCGTACCGCCGATGTGAAAGTGCTCGCAAGCGATATGCGGCTGGGACTGAATCCGCATGTTTACGTTTTGCACCTGGATTCCGATGTCACTCGCGTCGTGGAATTGCTGCGTGCCCACCATCCGCCGGATGAGTCCATCCACCGCCCGGCCATCGTGGCCACGCGCGGGGTTTCCGAGGATGAGATAGAGGTGGTTAGAATATCTCCACTCACCGCGGAGTTCCTAGAGTTATGCGACGGCAGCCTGACGGTGGACGAGGCGCTGCAACGATTCGCGCCCAGGTGTACGCCGGTGGGAAGCCTGACCGCCTGGGACATGGCTACCTGCGCGCTGCAAAGAACCTATCGGAATAAGCTGGTGCGGCCGTTTGCCGGAGAGCGCGGCGCCGCATGCGCCTCGCCGGTCGAGTCGATGAGTGCGGCGTAGAGTTCCCGCAGCCGCCGGCAGTCGCGCTCGAACCACTCGCGCGTCCAGTTCTGGCAGGCCGCCGCGGCCTCGAATTCGGTGGTGACGCCGCGCACCGCGCGCGCGATCAGGTCGCCCGCCAGGATGCCCGACATAATGGCTTTGAGGACGCCATGCGAAGCCGCGGGGTCGAGCACCGAGGCGGCGTCTCCAATGGCAAAGAAGCCGTTGCCGGCGCAGGCCTCCAGCATCCGCCAGGTGACGTCCGCCCCGCGTACGGGGCCGGATGGTGTCAGCCGCCGCACCGCTTCGGGTGGATCCCGCCGCAATTTGGTGAACCCCAATTGGGTCCACGCAACTAAGCCCGGCCGCACGCGGGCCGTCCACGTCCAACCCGTCGGATCGCCCGCCAGCACGGGATCGCCGCCGCAGTCGCCTGCGGCATACCCATATGTAGCGATCAATCGCCGCGACGCGCGGTGCATGCCGATACCGGCGTGCCGGTGCAGCCAGTGACGGGACCCGCCGGCATCGATAACGAACCTGGCGCGAATCTCCCCGGCATCGGTCGCGAGCCCCAGGATGCGGCCGCCTTCCATGATCGGGGCGAGGGCCCGGCATGGCTGCAGGATTTGCGCCCCGGCCGCGCGCGCTCGCCGGATCAGAATCGAATCCAGATCGGCCCGCCAGGCCTGGAACCCGAACCATGGCCCGCCGGGACCCTCCCGGAATGCCTCGAAGCGGGGCGCGCAGCATGGCTCCTCGCCCCACTGGACCCAATGCCCGCGATGCCGCAAGAAACCGGCGGCCCGCACGGCGTCTCCCACGCCCAGTTGATCGAAAAGCGGTTCGATGCCGGGATGCAGGCTCTCACCCGGGCGGTCGCGCGGAAACGGCAGCGCCTCCAACAGCACCACGTCCAGCCCGTTTTGCGCGCACCAGATGGCCGCCGCGCTCCCCGCCGGACCGCCCCCCACAATCGCGACGCCGTGCTGGTGGGGCGGGACTCCAGTCCTGCGGCCGGCTTCCACGCCGGCCTCAGCGGGACCTGGAGGTCCCGCGCAGACCTGGAGGTCTGCCCCACTAGAACGCACGACTCTCCCAGCCAGCGTTCAGCGTATCCAAAAACAGCACGTGCTGCGCCGTGGCGAACGCCACCACCGATCGCTGAAATGCCGCGTGGACGAACGACGGGTCCGCCTGCGGCACCACCGAAATCGGCCAAATCAAATCGAACCGGTAGGCATCGGCCGGAACAATACCGGTCGCACACTGTGCTTCTATCAAGTCCGGCTCGTCCGGGACGGCCTTATCGAAATAGCGCACGGCCCACTGCGTCTTAGTCACGGTGCTTGTGGCGTTCAGCGTCTCATAGACGCGCGCCATCAGCAAGGTCCATGTCTCGTATTCGGCTGCGGTGGTGACGCCCAGCTTGGAGAAGTCGAATCCCCGGCCGAGGACCAACTCCACATAATCCGAGTAGGCCCGAGAGACAAACCGCACCACGCCCGGGGCTACCAGTTCGGGAGCCGGCAAACCGTCCCACCCCAACCGCGACTGCGGGATGGGCGTGACCGTGGGGTAAATGCCGGGCTCGTACAAGCGCGTATCGTCCGGAGCGATGGCCGGCCAGAATGCGTTCAACGCGGCACAGAGACGCATATCTTCCACGAACGGGCTGCCTCCGCCATAATTGGCCAGATGTAGGACGCCGTTCGGGGATTTCTCATCGTCGTTCAAGTCCATGCTGACGTCCCACCCGGGCGCGAACAATCCGGAGGCGCAGTCGGGGAGCGGCGAGCTGCGGTGATGTGCCACGATGTCCAGTGGCGTGGGTACATCCTGGCCCGCGTCGAGACCCGAAACGATGGACGTGTAGCTATCGTCGTCGCTCACGAAGATCGCTCGGCTGGTGGCCACGTTGGCGGTCTCGCGGAAGGTGATGTTCGCGGTGATGCGGGCATCGGAAAGCGGTTCGGCCGGAAGAGATCCCATATAATCGGGAAACAGAGTCGCACGCACATCGGGCGGCGCCGATTGTTTCCACCAGTCGAAGAAGTCCGTCTCCCGGATGGCCGTATACGGGTCCGGCGCGGAGAGCATGGAGTAAGCGGCCAGGCTCTGCGGGAGATCCAGCGACAAGCCTTCGCATTCAGCCTGCACCCAGCCATCGCCGGTGTAGTCGAGATAGTGTTGCGCCTGGTAATGGCCCAGATTGACGATCCTGGTCAAATCCGGCGACCCATTGAGACTCTTCGTTCCGCCGTCCGCCTGAACTTCCCGCCGCACGTAGATATACTCCGGCGCGCGGCAGGCGCCGCTGGGCCGGCATGGAATGCGGAACGAGGAGCCTTCCTGCACACCGCCGGGAGGCACGTCCAGAACCAGCCGCGCGCCATCCAGCATGGCCTCTTCGACTAGCGCGCGCGGCGCGGGAGCCACCAGCAGGGACGCACCCGGAGAGTCCGTTTGCACCAGCAGGCTTTCGGGGATCACAAATGGATACCGATGCAGTGCGGCGCCGGCATATTGCGTGGGCAGAGCGTGCTCCGCGAAATAGAGATGAATGCGGCGCAGTTTCTCGTTGTGATGGTACGTGCGGAAGCGCAAGTTCACGGTGCATCCACGAATACACTCGCCGCCGCTGAAGACTTTCTGCAACGGTACCCAAAACAGTCTGTCACTATCCGGCGCTACCGGATTACCTTCTGCATCCACACCTCCTGTGCGGAAGCGCAGTGGACCGAAGCTTCGCTCATCGCCCTTCAGTTGCGCCGCGATGTAAGCCGCGAACCGGCAGGGGATCGCATGTATTTCGCCGCGGTTCGCGGAAATGCCGGTATATCCGCGCGCGGCGGCATCGTAAAGCGGCGCGGCGTTGCCGACCCGCGCGATGCCCGTCCGCGCATAGCACATATCCGCGTGATTCCGGTGCACCGTCTGCGGCGCCAGCCGGTACTCGGCGGCGTACACCACCATCGCCAACGGGGCGCCCGACGCCCGCAGCCGGAGATCGGCGATGGATGGCGGACTGACTCCGTAAACGTAATTCTCAACCGCCTCGATGTCTTCGTGGATGGGGAAGCCCTGCACTTGTCCCACGCCCAGTTGCGGCGCGGCCAGAGCGTGGAAAAGCAGACTGTGGGCCGGCTGCCCCGGTTCGATGGCGCGCTTGCCCTCGACGGCAAAATCGCGAAATCCCGGCGCGCCCCGATCGATGTGCCGCAGTGGCCGCGACAGTTCGCGCGCCAAGGACTCGGCGTTAGCCTGCGCGATATCCAGATCGGAGACGCGCAAAAGGTACTCGCGCCAACCGTCAGCTTCGAGGCGCCGGCACGTTTGTATGACGGCATCGATGAGCGGCATAGTGCGTGATTGTAGCAGAACGGACGCCGGCAAGCATGGCGCCCTGCGTGTAGAATATCCACGAGGTGGCCGATGCCGTGTAATCCGGAAGTGCTGCAAGATGTCCCGCTCTTCGCTCTGCTGGACGCGGATGAGAAGGCCGTATTGGCGGGGCAAGTCGAGCTCAAACGATTCGCCGCGCGCGAACGGATCTACAAAATGGGCGAGCCGGGCGGGAAAGCGTACGTGGTGGTCTCCGGCAGCGTCCGGCTGACCACCGTGGACGACGATCATCAGGAGGTGGTCGTCGATCAACCGGGCAACGGCGAGTTTTTCGGCTTTGCCTCGATGCTCGACCAGACACCGCATCAGACCGATGCATGGGCCGTGGACGAATGCGTGTGCCTGGAAGTGGAACGTACCGACATCGCGATTCTGATAGAACGCAAGCCGCATGCGGGAATGGACATGCTGACGGTGCTGGGCCGCCAGTTCCACGCCTCGCAACAGCTTGTGCGCATGCGGGCGACGCGCAACCCGAACGACGTGATCGAGGAAGGTGAAACGCGCGGCGAACGAATTGCCGATCTGGTCGCACGCTTTGGCGGGTCCTGGTCCTTCATCATCGCGTTTTCGGTGGTCATCGCCGTCTACACTTTCATCAATGTGGAATTAGGCGGAACCGCTTGGGACCCTTATCCATTTATCCTGCTCAACCTGTTCCTTTCCATGATTGCGGCTGTCCAGGCGCCGGTCATCATGATGAGTCAGAACCGCCAGGACAAGAAAGATCGCCTGCGCAGCGAACTGGACTTCGACGTCAATCGCCGCGCCGAGGCGGAGATCCAAGGCGTGGCGCGGAAACTAAATCAACTGGGCGAGAAGCTCGGCGACGTCGAGGATCTGCTCCGCGAAAAACTGTTGCGGGACGGTCCAGGGGCCGGACCGCGTTCTCTGCCTCAGGATTGACGAGTAAACGGCGGAGAATCGCCATGTCACGAAAAGCGGAGGAAACTTTGAGACCGCCGGGGCCGGATTCTGGTCACCATTCCTGCAACCAAGTTTTTTGTAGGAGGCGGTAGGGGCCTGGTCAAAATCGATCGCCGAATTGCCCTGCAGGCCGAAAAACGACGCGGCGGATCACAGCCCGAGCCGGCGCCGGACTTCGTCCAATGGGACATCGTCGCCCGGTTCCGCACGGGCCAGATCCAGCTTGGTCGCTGTTTCGGGATCGAGTATTTCCCGCTCACCCAGTTCCGCTAGAAAAGAAATGGCCACCTGCACCTCGCTGTCCGGAAGGGCGTCCACGAGCGATTGAAGGCGGCTGCGATCGGAGAACATGTTTCAATTATAGCCTTTGGGGGGCGCTAGCCGGTTATTTCGGATGAGGGATGATGTCCACGATCAGCGCGAGCTGCGTTCCAGTCCCTGCGCCGTGCTCTCGATGAAGATCGTCCCACCGACTACAAGCTCTTTTCGTGATCCACCGGGTGGTACTGCATTTTCCGCGGCGGCTTCGGCTCTTAGTTCAAGGCAACTCGTCGCTCGGGGCTAGAGAATGGCTATTGGGTGAAACTCCAGCGAAGGGCCACCGTCCCACTTCTTAATTACATCGCCGAGCACCAAGAGCCGCCCGCGATCTGGCAGCAAGCGAAGTCCGTCCTCGTCGCGTAGCACAAAACGAAAAGAGATCGGGTGAGGATTCGGTTTGAATTGCTCTTCGAACTCGCCCGTATGAGGTCCCAGCGCCATACGTCTGAACTCTCCTTCGACGATCACTAATCCAGAAACCTTGCCGAGCTGTGCTCTGATCCCGCTCTCGATCACCATCGGTGGTGTGGTCTTTCTGATTTCGGCCATTTGTTTGAGCATGGCAGCGGCACCCGGCTCTGGAGGCCTACTCGTGAACAGAGATTGGCTGTGCAGACCATCGTGAGCTGACTTCATCAAGGCCGCCGCCTGCTTCAGAAGCTGAAACGCGCTGAGTTGATCGAACGTAGAATAGTAAGGTGGAGATTGGCGCGCGAGTAGGCCGTTCACCAACTCGATGCATTCTCGCGCCGTGGTTGGGTTCACCCTCTGAAACTCAGCCGCTTGCTTTGTGTTTCTTGAACCGCCAAAGTTCAGGGTAACGGGCTTTCGCTGTACACCGAAGCTGTTGTCGTTTTTATCCTCGGAAGTAACTGTGCGCTTCTCCTCTGCGAACTCCGGACTCAACTGGCTATATAGCATAGCCACGCGATCCTTGTCCGCATAGAGAACATCGACAGGCGGGACGACTTGGGAGGGAGGCAGTGCCGATTCGGCCAGCACTGTCACCGTCTCCAACATGGCTTCGACTATATTGCGAAGTCCCCAGTAGGTCTCGTACGTCAGCCGCTGACTCTTATTGATCCAATATGCATCTACCGAGACGGCAACCACGCAGCACAGGATGACATAGATACCAAGACGGTCCAGGAAAGCGGCGGCCTTAGGCAGCCAAGCCCGAAAGGCTAAACACACCGCAATAGCGGCTAGGGGCAACGCAACCATGAGCCAGCTAACATTGTTAAGAAGGTATGTGAATCCGTATTCGTACAGGTCCCAGTTCAAGAATCCCCGTTTGCGGAAGAACTCAAACCACCAAAGAGGATAAACGATCGATCCGACCACGACCCACACTGTGAGCAGACTGATCAAGATGGTGACGGAGCGTAGCAGGATCGACCCGACCTTACCTTTTCCTTCAGGTGCTGCGCGTGGCACTCTCTGGCTGGTATCAAGAAGAAAAGCGAATCGCACATCCCACCGCCTCTGAGTTTAGCACCGTCCCGCTCGGTTCCGCGTATTTCTGTGGCGCGCGCTCACGTTCCTTGTCCTGTTAGGTATACGTCGCACCGCCAAAAGCAACGCGCAGCGCCTTTGAATGACGGTCGCGCGGGGTCGAGGGGGTAAATTCACCGGGGCGGCAAAAGCGCTAGCCGCTAAATGTGAGCCCACGCGCCCACCCGAAGTCGGGTTACTGGGGTTGCCCCAAACATCTTTCGAGCCATTGATCAGGTGGGCGCTCGCGGTAGCAACCTGCGAGCCTGCCCACAACAAAAAAGCCGCGCCCCCTTTTCGGGGAGCGCGGCCGATTGATCAAGTTAGTGCCGGACTTAGTAATCCATGTCCGGGCCGCCGTGGCCGCCGGGACCGGCCGGAGCGGACTTCTTCTCCGGAATCTCGGCCACCATGGCTTCGGTGGTCAACATCAGCGAAGCGATCGAAGCGGCGTTTTGCAGCGCCGTGCGGGTCACTTTGGTCGGATCGATCACGCCCGAAACCACCAGGTCTTCGTACGTGTCGGTCTGGGCGTTGAAGCCGAAGTTGGGGTTGGCATGTTCGCGGATCTTCTCCACCACGATGGCGCCCTCGGTACCCGAGTTCACCACGATCTGGCGCACCGGATCTTCGCAAGCCTTGCGTACGATGTTCACGCCGATCTGTTCGTCGCCATCCGCCTTAAAGCCTTCCAGGGCCTTGGCCGCGCGCAGCAGAGCCACGCCGCCGCCGGGCACGATGCCTTCCTCCACAGCCGCACGAGTGGCATGCAGCGCATCTTCCACGCGAGCCTTCTTTTCCTTCATTTCGGTCTCGGTGGCTGCGCCGACTTTGATGATGGCCACGCCGCCGGCCAGCTTCGCCAGGCGCTCCTGGAGCTTCTCGCGGTCGTAGTCGGAGGTGGTCTCGTCAATCTGGCCGCGGAGCTGCTTGATGCGGCCTTCGATGGATTTCTGGCTGCCATTGCCGTCCACGATGGTGGTGTTGTCCTTGTCCACCGTGACGCGCTTGGCGCGGCCCAGGTCGTCCAGGCGTACGCCTTCCAGCTTGATGCCGGTTTCTTCCATGATGGACTTGCCGCCGGTCAGGACCGCGATGTCGTCCAGCATGGCTTTGCGCCGGTCGCCGAAGCCGGGGGCTTTCACCGCGCAGGCGTTCAACGTGCCACGCAGCTTGTTCACCACCAGGGTCGCCAGGGCCTCGCCCTCCACTTCCTCGGCGATGATCAGCAGGGGCTTGCCGGAGCGCGCGATCTGCTCGAGCAACGGCAGCAGGTCTTTCATGTTGCTGATCTTCTTCTCGTGGATGAGAATGTAGGGATCTTCGAGCACGCACTCCATGCGCTCCGGATCGGAGACGAAGTAGGGCGACAAGTAGCCGCGGTCGAATTGCATGCCGTCCACGGTGCTCAACTCCGTGACCATGGTCTTGGATTCTTCCACCGTGATCACGCCATCCTTGCCCACCTTCTTCATCGCCTCGGCGATGATGTTGCCGATGGTGGAATCGCTGTTGGCGGAAATAGTGCCGACCTGCGCGATCATGTCGCCGGATACCGGCTTGGAGAGCTTCTTGACCGCCTCGACGGCTACTTCCACGGCCTTATCGATGCCGCGCTTGAGGGCCATCGGGTTGGCGCCCGCGGCGACGGCTTTCACGCCTTCACGGTAGATGGACTGCGCCAGGATGGTGGCGGTGGTGGTGCCATCGCCGGCCACATCCGAAGTCTTGGAAGCCACTTCGCGCACCATTTGGGCGCCCATGTTCTCCAGCGGATCCTTGAGCTCGATTTCCTTAGCCACCGTCACACCGTCTTTGGTGATATTGGGGCCGCCGAACTTCTTCTCCAGAACCACATTGCGGCCCTTGGGGCCGAGGGTAACCTTCACTGCGTCGGCCAGTTGGTTGACGCCGCGCAGGATTGCTTGACGGGAATTTTCTGCGTATACAATCTGTTTCGCCATTGATGTCTCTCCTCCTTAGGAAGCCTTCTTGGCCACCACGGGCTTGCTTTCCAAAATGCCGAGGACTTCGTCCTCGCGCATGATCAAGAACTCATCGCCATCCAGCTTGATGTCGCTGCCGGAGTACTTGCCAAACAGGATGCGATTGCCAACCTCGACGTCGAGCGGCACGAGTTTCCCGTCTTCCAGGCGCTTGCCCTTGCCGACGGCGACAACTTCGCCTTCCTGCGGTTTCTCTTTGGCGGAGTCGGGGATGTAAAGGCCACCCTGCATGGTTTCCTTTTCCTCGATCCGTTTGACCACGATGCGGTCGTAAAGCGGACGAATCTTCATTAACGTACAACCTCCATGTTTCGGTTTGATGTCTTGGGGTCTGTCGGCATCCGGTTAACGGAAGCCGAAACCCATTATTAGCACACTCTGGTGGCGAGTGACAAGATATGGCTGCAAACTATTGAAACTATGGACAACTCTAGTGCTTGACGGCAAATGCCGGAAATGCGCCAAAGGCACGCTTTCGACCGACAGTGGCGGCCAATCTTGGCCGCAGCCGCCTTTAAGGCGGCCAGAGCCGGCTGAAAGCCGGCTGCGGGCAGAATTGCCCGCCCTCCAAGAACAAAATGACCCGCCACCATTCGACGACCAAGGCTTACTCGGTCGAAGCGATCCCGTGCCGGATGGCGTACGCCGTCAGGGCGGCGTCGGTGTGGAGCCCCAACTTTTCGGTGAGTTTCTGTTTGTGGAATTCCACCGTCTTGACGGAGACACCGAGCATTTGGGCGATTTCCTTGCGAACGCGTCCTTCCGCCAGTAACTGGAGCACCTCGCGTTGCCTCGGCGTGAGATCGGCGGAGAGCTTTTTCGGCCGCCGCAAGAAAGCGGGCATGTCCGTGCCGAGCCGTTTTTGGATCTGCAAACTGACGTAGCTGCGGCCGCTGTCCACATCGTGCAGCGCCGTCACGAGTTCGGTCGCCGCCGACTGTTTCAACACGTATCCGGAAACCCCCGCCTGGAAAGCCGCCCTAACAAAACTGAGGTCCGCATGCATGGTGAGGATAATCAGTTTCGCGCCGGGATTCGATTGCTTCAACCGCCGTGCGGCTTCGATGCCGTTCAGGCCGGGCATGGAAATGTCCAGCAGAATGAGGTCGGGCTGGTATTTCTTAGCCGCTTCCAGAACCGCCCTGCCATCGGCGGCCGTCGCCACTACCTCGAATTCCGGTGCCAGCAGGGCTTTCAATCCTTCGAGGAGGATGGTGTGGTCGTCGGCAAGCAACAGCCGCGGCTTCTTCATGGCGCGATCGATTCCGCCGCGACCGCCGGCGGAATTGTCTCGAGAGGAATCCGGATCTCGATGCGGGTTCCTTCGCCGGGCTTTGGAGCGATCGAAAACGTCCCACCCAGGTGCCGCACGCGTTCCTCCATGCTGATCAGCCCGAGCCCTTTTCCTTTCACCTGGTCCAGGTCGAATCCGTGGCCGTCATCCCGGATGGCGGCGCGCAGGGCATCATCGCGGCCGGAGATCGATACCACGACACGCTTAGCCCCGGAATGTTTGGCGACGTTACCCAGCGCCTCCTGGACCACACGATAGACGCACAAGGCCACGCCGGACGGGATTGCCCCAGGCAGGGCACGCGCGACCAGCCGCACCTTGACCTGCCTCAGTTTGGAGAACTCCTCGCAATACGCTCGCAGGGCGGGTTCCAGGCCGAGATGCGTGAGCATGAAGGGGTGCAGATTGCGGGCAG
>Ga0187863_10002877_pt1 | contig 12919 bp, 10 predicted proteins | sample June2016WEW_11_1_FD_132975 | JGI IMG/M metagenome (GOLD analysis project Ga0187863, IMG submission 132975) | Peatland microbial communities from SPRUCE experiment site at the Marcell Experimental Forest, Minnesota, USA - June2016WEW_11_10 | ecosystem: Environmental > Terrestrial > Soil >...
AAGATGCGTTCGTTATGAAGTTCAATTCGACGGGCACCGCGCTGGACTACGCCACTCTAGTGGGCGGTAAGTATGACGACGCGGCATATCAGATTCTTGTGGATTCCAACGGGGATGCCACCATCGATGGCTCTACCTACTCTCCCAACTATCCGATCACGCCAAACGGCCTACGGCAAACCAGCGAAGGCGGGTTCATTACGACCCTGAACCCCGCCGGAACGGGCCTACTTTACTCGACGGTCCTGAACAACGTGTTGAACATCAACGCGAAGCGCGACACGGCGGGCTACTATTATGCCGGAGGCTCCGCAGGTACGAACCTGCCGGTGACAGCCAACGCGTTCGAAAAGTCTTTTCCATCCACGGCCTCGAACGTTCACCTCGGTTTCCTGACCGAGATCGATCCTGCGGGCAACCTGGTCTACTCTTCGTACTTAGCCGGCAACTCGGATCAATATGAATTTACACAGCCTCAACTCGTCTCACCGAACAGCGTGACCCTCGTTGGTGATCGCACGGGCGACCTGACATTTCCGGTTACTGATCGGACCTACGAACAAGCCAACTGTTCCTTTGTCGCGACTATCAACACGCAAGCTTCCGGGGCGGATTCGCTGGTGTACTCCGGATGTACGCCTATCAACGGAAACAATAACCAGACGGTGGACCTATTCGCCGGCGTCGGGTTCTTCGATTGGCCGCAGCTTTATCTCGACGACCACAACAATTTGTACGGCCTGGGTTCCAACGGCCAAACCTCCGGACACGCATTTCAGAAAAGCCCGCCAAACCAGACTTCGGGAGACGGCTATTATCTGTGGTTTGGAAAATACAATTTATCCAAGCCCGGTTTCGGCGGCGTGAACATGACGTCTCCCTGGTTCGAGCAACCGTTTCCGTACGGGTCGCCAGTATTGTTCCAGGCCACGGGACGAAGTCCGCAATGTTCCGCTGGCGTAGCGGCAATGCGGGTGTACACGTCGCCGGGCGTTGTCGCTTACACCACCAACGGGGCAACTCTCGACGCCAACATTGCGTTTCCCGCCCCAGACCAAAACCTTTATTACTACAACCCGGTGATCGTGGTTTACGACAACTGCGGCAAGTCTTTCAGTTTCGACGTGCCTAGTATCATGGTCCAAGGGCCAGCTACAAATTCACAAAATCCCACCGTGGTGTCTCCTACGAATGGTGGCGCGCCCACCTCGCCGGTGCACTTCGTGGCCAGTGCCACCTCGCCGAATTGTGGTGCTGGCATCGCCTCGATGCGTATCTACACTGCGCCGGGCGTGGCGGCTTACACCGTCAAGGGCAGTTCCATCGACACCTACTTGAGTATGGCGAATGGAAATTACAATACCGTCGTACAAGCCTGGGATAACTGCGGAAACGTGTATAAAACGCCGGTATCGATCACCGTCGAATAGTTGTTTTCTTTGAACGCGTGGCAAAGATCGCACAGCAGGGCTGGCTTGCAAAGGCCAGCCCTTACTGCAAGCTTTACGATCCGAGGGACCTGCCCATGCACTATCCCTCGGGAAAAAATACTCGGCACTCTACAGGATTTACCCGAGTTTCATCGACTGCAAAGACGCGTATCTTGCAAAGGATAGGAGAACGTGCGGTCGTCCGGTTCTGTACTTTGCGTCGAAACGCAAAGCGAGTGCTTCAGCTATTCTCCAGTCTTCGCTGGATAAAACTCTCCAACCCGGAAATCGTCGACGTCGACGCACATCGCCTCCATGGAGCATTCGATATGGCAATGAACACGGCCGCTTACGGGATTTACTCCCAGGACGTCGCGTTGGCCGACATCGTGCGCAATCTCAACCAGGCCGGGTTTGAGAACGAGAGTATCTGCATGCTGCTGTCTCCCGGCCATCCCATTGCATCGATCGTCCGGGACGCGAATCTTTTTAATACCGAAAGGGAATCCAGCGCCATGACTGCCAAGCTGATTGGCTGGTTCTCCGAGTTCGGAGCGGTAGTGATTCCGACCGTTGGTTTCTTCATCCGGTCGCAAGTATTTTTTCGCGCTCTCATGGTCGCGCGGACTGCCCCCGCGCTCTGCGGAAATGCGAGGACGCTGGTGGGCCTGGGTTTTACGGAGGAAGAAGCGGAAAGGTACGAAGATCAACTGGCCCAGCTTGGAGTGCTCGTATATATCTCCTGTGCGAACGTCGCGAAAACGCAGTGGGCACGGGAAGTCCTGCGGCACACTGGAGCACAGGAAGCCGCTATGCTGGAAGAGAACATGAGTGTTGCAGCCTCGGCCTGATCAGGATTGCAAGGACTAGCACGCTGCATCGAACGCTCGGTGTCTCGCGCTCAAAGTTCGCCCAGGGGTTATTTCCGCACATCGCGATCCCAAATCACGACAGCAAAGACTACGACCTGCTTGGAAGCCAGTCCGTTTTGCCCGCTTCTGAATCCTTGATTCTGAATATCTACAGCCCCCGCCCGTGCTGACTAAAGTTTCCAACGGATGGGCGGCCGCACCAGCCGCCGCTACCATTTCTGAGTTGATCATTTCTGACCTGACATTCTTTGAGTTGATCAATCGGGTCGAGCCCTTCAGTCCGCGCAACCCGCAGCTGCCGATCAGTACCGGGCAAGCGAAGGATGATTGGGGCAGAAGGAAACGAAGATGCACATCCATTCAACCATCCGTTCATGGTCGCTTCGCGTGTTGTCGCTCGCGTTTCTGGTGACAGCCTTGTCGGGGGCGTCATTCGCGCAGTTCCGAGTAGCGATCACAGTTGGGCCACCTGCCCTGCCTGTGTATGAGCAACCACTTTGCCCCGGTGACGGCTACCTCTGGACGCCGGGTTACTGGTATTGGGATGACGATATCAGCGATTACTACTGGGTGCCGGGCACGTGGGTGATGGCGCCCGAAGTCGGTTTCCTCTGGACCCCAGGCTGGTGGGGATGGGGCGGCGACGCGTTTATTTTCCACGAGGGTTTCTGGGGGCCGACAGTGGGATTTTATGGTGGGATCAACTACGGGTTCGGCTACTTCGGAGTGGGCTTCGCTGGCGGACGCTGGGACAATGGACATTTTTTCTATAACCGCGCCGTCGCCAATGTGAACGTCACCAATATCCACAACGTTTACAACACCACAGTCAATAACGTCACTGTGAATCGGGTTAGCTACAACGGAGGCAACGGCGGAGTCGAGGCACGCCCCACGCCCCAGGAGGAAGCGGCGGCAAATGAGCGGCACATTGCGCCGGTAGCCGCCCAGACTCAGCATGTGCAAGCTGCGCGAGGAAATCCGGAGCTGCGGGCATCGGCGAACCACGGAAAACCAGCGATCGCAGCTACCGAGAAACCCGGGGAATTCAGCGGCCATGGAGTGGTGCAGGCGAGAGAAGCCGGGGCTCCGTACAAAGAAGAAAGTCGTGGCGCTGTTCAGTCCCGCACCGAATCGCCGGCAGGGCGCCCCGAGAATAATCCGGCCCATCCGGTGGTCCATCCGAATGATCTCCCTCCCGCGGAGCATCTACCCGCGCCGAATACGGGGGACGCGAAGCTGGACCAGAAATATCAGAAGCAGCAGCAGAAGCTGGCCGCACAGCAGGACAAAGAGCGGCAGAAACTTCAGCAGAAGCAAGACCAGGAACATCAGCAGATGGCAAAGCAGAAAGCGGACGATGCTAAGACGCAGCAACTGGAGCAGAAGCACCAACAACAGACGCAGCAGTTGCAGCAACGGCACGCAGCACAGCAGCAGCGGATGCAGGCACGCCAGGCTCCGGCTCCGCATGCGGCGCCAGCGAGGCGGTAGCAGGAGGCCGCGCTGAGTTTTGGAACGCATCCAAGGCCGGGTGGTCGCCGCCCGGCCTTTACCGTGATCAGCGCGATGGCTGGCAACCCTGCAGCCGCTAAGTTCGTCTTACGCAGGCCAACCCAGGAGGCTGGAGCAAAATATGAAAACCATCAAATTGTGCATAACGATTCTGATTCCGCTCGTAGTCGGGAGCCTGGTGGGATGCTCCCGGACATCCGAAAAATCGCCCGATGTTTCTGACAACATTCGAAGATCGCTTGATCAATCCGGACTCAAGGATGTTTCCGTGTCGCAGGATCGCGACAAAGGAGTGATTACGCTCGGCGGAAACGTTCCGGTTGACAGCGACAAATCTCAAGCCGAATCCATTGCCAAGTCGATCGCAGCAGGAGAGGTTGTCTCAGACCAGATTGCGGTGCTTCCTGCGGGCGCCGAAAGCGAATCAAAGACAGTGAACTCGGATTTGGACAAGGCTATCGACAAGAACCTGGACGCTGCCCTCATCCAAGACAAGCTCCATAAGGGGGTTAAGTATGACGTCAAGAATGGTGTTGTGACCTTGACCGGCGAGGTGAATTCGGAGTCCAAGCGCGCGCAGGTCCAAAAGGTGGCGTCCACTGTTCCTAACGTACAGCAAGTAGTGAACGAACTGGAGGTTAAGGGTCGAAAAGCCAGTTCGATGCGGTAGGTCGAATGAATGCGATTGTTCGTGGGTACCAGGCGGTTTTGGGAGCGTCTTGGTTCTCCACTCCAGCGGGTCCGGTTCGCCGGATCCGCATTTTTCTGACCTACCAGTGCGTCTATGCTGCCGTTGAAGCTATTGGAGCATCGCGCGAAATCTGAAGGAAGCGCTGTATAGACGACTATCCACGATGCCCCCTCTAATGCTCAAATGGCGATTGTGCAAGTTTCTCCCCCGCGAATTCGGAAGAGACCCGGCCGCAGGCTGCAATGGAAGTGGATCGGCATCATCGCTCTGATCCTACTGGCCAGCGGAGCGATCGCCGTGCGGTTGGTGATTAATCGCGCTGAACCCATTCTTCGAACTCGGGTGATCGAGACTCTATCAAATCGCTTCGACGGCAACGTTGAGCTGGCGAGTTTCGATGTTTCGGTGATGAATGGAATTGAAGTGTCCGGGACTGGGCTGAAGATTTTTGGCGCGAAGGATCCCAACCCGTACGAGCCAGGAGTTCAAGCCCTGATCGGAGTGCAGGAATTTCGTTTTCACACGCTGCTGCGAAGCCTGTTTCGTTCCCCGATGCACATCGACACCGTATATGTGAGAGGCCTCGAGCTGAACATCCCGCCCAAGGGAGATCGACAAGAAATGACGAAGTTCGATCCAAAAACGGCGAAGATGACGATCGTCGTCGACAAGTTCGATTGCGAAAATACCAGGGTGATCATCAACACTTCAAAGCCCGGCAAAGCGCCGCTGGAATTTGCGATCAGTGACCTGAAAATGAAGGACGTTGGTCGCGGCGAGCCGCTCCGGTTCAATGCGACTTTGGTCAACCCGAAGCCGGTGGGAAACATTCACTCAACTGGCCTGTTCGGACCATGGCAGAAAGACAGTCCTCGGGACACGCCGGTGCAAGGAGACTATTCGTTCACCGATGCCGATCTCAGCACAATCAAAGGCCTGGGAGGCACGCTCTCGTCGACCGGCGAATACTCGGGAACTTTGAGCAATATCGTTGTGCATGGAAAAACCGATACGCCGGATTTTCAAATAGCAACCAGTGGGCATGCGGTGCCGCTGCACACGGAGTTCCACGCCATTGTTGACGGAACCAGCGGGGACACCTATCTGCGGCCGGTGAATGCGAGCTTTCTTCAATCCTCCTTCACTGCGAGCGGATCCGTGCTCCGCGTGAGCGTTCCAAAGGGCCACGATATAGAACTCAACATCGTCCTGGACCACGCGCAGATTGAAGATTTACTCAAGCTGGGCGTGCGCACTGACCCTCCAATCATGAAGGGTCCGGTTGAAATGAAGACGCGGCTGAGTCTTGCGCCTGGTGAAGCGAGCGTGGCCGACCGGCTGAAGTTGGCGGGAACCTTTCATGTTCCGCGCGCGCACTTCACCAACGTGAAAGTGCAGGGCCGGCTCGACTCGTTGAGTCTGCGCAGCCAGGGGAAAGCCAAGCAGGCACAGGAGCACGACGTCGAAAATGTGCCGGTAGATTTGCAAGGAGTGTTTACTCTAGAGGACGGATCGCTGTCCTTTTCGTACCTTCATTTCCTTATTCCAGGAACGCACGTGGATATGACCGGCGCCTATAGTTTAGATGGACAGACGTTCGACTTTCGCGGGAAGGCCTGGTTGGATGCAAAAGTTTCCCAAATGACCACCGGATGGAAGTCGATTCTTCTGAAGCCGGTCGACCCGTTTTTCAGCAAGGGGGGAGCGGGCACCGAAGTTCCGATCAAAATAACTGGCACGGAGTCGGCGCCACGTTTTGGGTTGGATTTCGGCCATAGAGACGAGCCCGCGAAGGTCGGGAAGAACAGCGATGCCGCGACGAAACGCGAATAAGTTTCGAAGCTTGGGAGGGGTAGTGAGAGGTTCAGGAATCACGCCGCAACGACGATAATCCTTCGATTTCCGATGAGACCTTTGAGGTCAGGAGCCAGCGATGAGCGAAAAAGCAAGTGCCACTCTGCCAGCAGTTGTCGAAAAAATTATCAAACCGTTCTACCCAAATGAACCTGAAAAGGCCCAGATCGCTGTGGAAGGGGCCGATCACCTCTACCGGGAGCTTCGCATCGAAAACACTCTCACGGACGAGAACGGAGACAAAGTTCGCCTCAAGCAGGGCGCCGAGATAGAAGTCACTATCGAAGCGGAGCCAGACGACACAACAAAGAGCGACGGGAAAGCAACTGACGGGAACGGCCGAGAGTAGAACCCTTAGTTGCCGCGCCACGCATTGATGGCGGCTAAGCGGCGGTTACGCTCCCACGAATTCTTTCTGGAGCGTAGTCCGTCATATCCAGTCGCAGTTCGCAAAGCTCCGTAATCAGACTCCCCGCCCAGCGGTAAATGTTCTGCTCTTTTATGACCTTGCGCATGCGGTGCACTCGTAGTTGTTTTTCCTCCGGTTCCATCTCCAGCGCGACGCGGATGGCCTCCGCGGTCTGGTCGATGTCATACGGATTTACGAGCAAAGCATCGCGCAGTTCACGCGCCGCTCCAGTAAACTGGCTCAATATCAACACGCCGCGCTCGTCGCGCCGTGCTGCGAGGAATTCCTTCGCCACCAGGTTCATTCCGTCGTGCAACGCAGTCACCAGACAAAGATCGGCAGCGCAATAGTAGCGCTCGATCTCTTCATGATTATGGTGTCGTTTTAGAAATACGATGGGCTTCCACTTGCTGCGTTGGAACCGCCAATTGATTCGTTCCGCTTCGGCCTCCACCTCGGCAAGGAGGTCGTGGTATCGCTTGATGTGAGTGCGGCTGGGGGCTCCAATCTGCACGAACGTGAATTCGCCCTGGTACTTCGGATACTTTTCGAGAAAGCGTTCGATCGCACGAAAACGCTCCAGAATTCCTTTCGTGTAGTCCACTCGGTCGACACCGACCCCCAGGAATGCAGCATTCACGCCCAGGCTGCGCATCAAGGCCGAGCGCTCCAGATAGTTCTCTCTGTAGTCGTCGCCACCGCCGGCTTCATCATCCGTAAGATCTACGCTGATCGGAAACGGCCTCACGATCGTCCGGTGGTGCTGGCGCGAGACAGAAAAGTGTTCCCAGTCCACGCGTGATTCCACCACCCGGTCCACCGTCTGCAGAAAGTTATTGCAGTGCGACTGAATGTGGAATCCGATGAGATCTGCTCCCAGGAGTCCGTCCACCAATTGACGTTGCCATGGGCAGATACCGAAACCTTCGGGGTTGGGCCACGGAATGTGCCAGAAGATCGCGACGCGAGCGTCCGGCCTTTTTTCCTTGAGCAACCGGGGCAGTAACGCAAAATGGTAGTCTTGAACCAGCACAACAGGTTTGGGTGTGTCCTCGATCTCCTCGAGCACGGCGTCAGCGAACTTGCGGTTGACCTCTTGATAATGCTGCCAGTCTTGCGCGCGGAAGATGGGGCGCGCGTGCGCAATATGACAAAGTGGCCACAGACCTTCGTTGGCAAACCCGTAATAATAGCCTTCTTCTTCGTCTTTACTCAGCCACACCCGCCGCAAGGTATAGCGCGGATCGTCCGGCGGAACACGCAGCCGGTCGTGCGCATCCACGACTTCGGAGTCGGCGTCTCCGCTGCCATGCGCGATCCACGTTCCGTCGCAGGCATTCAGCACCGGCTCCAAAGCAGTCACCAGTCCACTGGGAGGCACAATCACCTCGATCGACTTGCCATTTCGCTGGTGCGCGTAAGGCTCGCGATTCGACACGACGAACAGGCGGCCGCCGTCCAGCCGGGTCTGGACCTGCACCGCGAGCCGGTCCGCGGTCCACATCGATTGCGACGCGTCGCGCAGGCGTGCCTCGTTTTCTGCCGCGTTGCGCGCCTGGCTGAGGCTTTCTGTCAGCGTGACTACTTCCCGCGCGAGCGGTCTGAACAAGTCAAGGTCGGGCATTTGTTGGCGCGAGGAGACCCTGCCCATGCGAAGTGCGCGCATCCACTGCGCGGCCTGCGCGATCGGGCCGGCGATGCTCCAACGCACGATCAGCAACGTAATAAAGACGATCAAAAATACCTGGACGAGCACCCTGAGAAAAACGTCGCGCCACGCGCGAAGGCTTTGCGCGCGAATGAAATTAACGTCATGCACGATCGCCAGTCCGCCCATAATCTGATCCTGGCGATGCAGAGGTAACGCAAAGATGTGAACCCGATCGTCGCCAAGCCGGACGAACGAAGCTGCTCCGTGCCCCGTTTCCATTGCCTGTGTAACGTCGGGCGGAATTGCCGTGATAACTTTTCCTAACTCGGAAGTGATCGCCACAACATTACCTCGCCGATCATAGACGGCGACTCCGAGCAGGTGCTCGCGATTTCCAAAGCGCTGCACCAACCGCTGCAGGCCACGGGTCGATCCGCCATCCCATGACTTCTCAACGTTGCCTGCAACACTTTCGCCCAGAACTTCAGCGCGGCGTTCCAGGTCACTCCTGAGAACCCTCTTTTCTCCCACAACTTCGTAGTAAGAGAAGCCCAGAGACACCAGGGTGATGCCGACAATTAGAGAAGCAATCAGCCGGACGCTCAGCAGACGCATAGGCATTCCCGAACGATACAGCTCCAAGCTTATCGACGAGGAACACGCCCGAACATACCGGAGTTAATGTAGTGTTTGTAAAATCCGCAACGGATAAGTCATTTAAAGGGGTTCGCATATATGCATGTGAACTATTCCCGCGCTGCGTTTGGATCAGGAAGATGGGTGTGTGCCGACCTGGTGTGAGCTATGGACGTAGAGCGCAAAGAGAACGACTTCAGGCAACTTCTGATTTCTCGCCCTTGGTAGATTTCGACTCCGCGAGCGGCAGAGTCGCGGTCACCGCCGTGCCTTTATTGTCCGATCGAATTTCCAAAGTTCCGCCCAACTGCCTGAGGCGCTCGCGCATGCCACGGAACCCAACTCCGGTTCGGCCCGATGAGCTGAGCTCAAGTTGTTTTTCCAGAGGTATGCCTTTTCCACCGTCTTGAACTTCAACCACTATTCGGTGATCTTCCTCGTGCATGCGTATCGCGGCCGAAGTTCCTCCCGAATGACGATGAATATTCGTGAGGCATTCCTGGACCATGCGGAAAATCGCAATCTCCATCTCGTCCGAGAGACGGCGAAAGGGCTCAGGGATCTGCAGATCGACTTTGATCCGGCTGCGTTCCGAGAAGCCATCCACGTACCAGCGAAGCGCGGATGCAAGCCCGGCCGCGTCAAGAAGAGGAGGATGCAGCAGATGCGAAATGGTGCGGATTTCCCTGCTGATCTGCTCGACCATCGCAGCATTCTCGGAGACGGCTCGAGCTCCCGCTGAATCGAGACTGTCAGCCTGGCGCTGCACCACCGCAATGTTCATGGCAAGCGCGGCGAGCAGTTGCCCGATGCTGTCGTGTAACTCCCGTGCAATTTGCCGGCGCTCCTCATCCCGCATCTGCTGCAACCGGCTCGAGAGTTCTCCCAGGTTAGCGTTCGCAGCGTTCAAGGCTGCGGTGCGTTCGAGAACCTTCTGTTCGAGTTGCTCATGTGCTTCCTTGAGTTGTTTTTCAATCGATTTGCTGGCCGCAAGAGAACGGCGGTTTGCTTCACCCAGAGCGATGATGACGCCGGAAAATGCCAGGAACCCCACCATTCCGGAAATTGCAGTCTTGGGGTCCTGAATCCCAAAGGAACCGAACGGCGGCAGGAACCAGTACCAGATGCCCAGCACTGAGAGCACGGCCGTGACAATGGAAGGGCCAAGACCGCAGTACCAGGCGGAGAAGACTACAGCTGCCCAAGCGGTGTGATAGGGATTGTCCGCTCCGAGAAGAGGAAAGAGCAGTTGGCGAAGCCAGAGAGCGAAGATCGCTGCCACGACGGCGAGCCCGTACCGGCGCACGGCGTCATTCCTTTCTTTGCCGGCTTCCAATAGATGATCGATCTGCATTTCTGACGCCACTTTGCAAAGTCTTATCGAATCCAAATCGTCGAGACGAGCGCACCAGCTTACGGCACCGGCTGACGGCTCGCTCGCTGGGTGGCAGCCTCGGGGCTTGCTTTACGCAGTGCAACCTGGGCGTTCAGGTACTGCAACGTGATGGGATCGGTTACGATCTTGGCGTGACGGAGCAACTCCGTCACGGCCAACTGCCGTCTACGCCATGTTTGCGTCATGGTCTCGTGGCACAGGCGTTTCATCGTATTTCTCCCTCTGATAAGTACAGGCCCTGGCGAATGGCTGAGGTGGACGCGCTGAATTCCACTCGTCGTAGCGTCTGCAGATTGCGCAGCGCGTCAGCTAGAGCCTGCCTTTCTCCGGCCGCTCCGGGCTTGGGATTCCGAGCCAATTCCTCCGCGGCGCGCCGTATTGCCGCTTGCGCGGCCTCGATCCTGCCGTGCAGGTTGGCGCGATCAAGTTCTAGCATGGCAGCGGCATACAGGTCTTCCCACGAAATGTTTGTGGTCACTGGAAACCTCCCGAGCGTTCGAGCATACCTTCGCCACTAAAAATAGGTGGACTATTTGCTTTCGTCTCTCGTAGATGCGACGAACGCCAGGCGCGACGCGAATTGTGCCACTGCATAACCGATCGTATGGCAGTCGTAGTTGTGCAGTACAGTACAACTATGGGAAACATGCTAGGCAGGTAGAACTTCCGTAGTCAATCACAAGAATATACTTGACCTAGATATTCCGCTTTGGTATTTTTTTGGCTAAGATTGCAAAAGATCAAAAATCGACGGCGTAGAGGACTCAACCGTGGGGAGCGGACAGAAAAACGAGAATCAGCGGCCGCAGGCGAGGTACCGGCAGGTTGATGTTTCCAGTTTGAAGATCGGCAGGCACGGCAAACACCATGATCTGGTGAAGGGAATTGTCGACGAATTGAAAACGCTAAAGCCGGGTTCGGCCCTTGAGATTCCGCTGGCCGATGTCGGCGGCATCGGTTTGGCCAACCTTCGGTCCGCGGTCCATCGCGCGGCGGCGTCCAATAATCTGAACATTGAGACGGTCGCTGACAATGAAAAATTCTATGTGTGGAATGCAAACTCCAAGTAAGGATGTAAGAGTGCGCGCTTTTCGGTGAGCCGTCAGCCGTGATCCTCGCAGCATCACCCCGTCAAAACAAAGAACCCTGAGCCCGTTGACTGTCCCGCCCTCATTAAGATGCTGTCCTGAAGAGTCCTGATTTTTCGTCACCCCTACAGTAAATACCCTAGAGTCAGCCCCGCAATTATCGTGTTCCAATTTATGTCCTAGTCATTGGATTCCCTTAGTTTCATTCTCGATGAAGATGGTTTTGGCCATCCCATATTTCGGTTGTTCGCCGGTTTCCGGCAGCCGCCTGGTGAGGACTCCTTGTGCCATGACCCATGAATCGTTCGCATTCGGTGGCGTTTGCAGGTCTGGGAAATACGGAAAACCACGTAGGAAAGCCATGTCACAACGCCGGGCGTTCCTCCGCGGCAGGAGGAGATCATGAAGAGAAATAGTCAAGACCCGGCGATTGCCGTGGCCAATGGTGCAGCCGACGAAGGTCAAAAGAGCAAGCATAACGGGAATTCCGGCCACGTTGTCGAGCCCGCTTCTGGCGACCTCAGTGTGATCCTGGCGAGCCTGCAAACCATGCGGGATGGCGACTTTTCCGTGCGGCTTCCAGGTTCCTGGACTGGACTGGCGGGGAAAGTTGCCGACACTTTCAATTCCATTGTTGCTGCCAACCAACAAATGGCGAATGAATTGAAGCGTGTTGGGCAAGTAGTGGGGAAGGAAGGAAGAACTCGCGAACGCACACGCTTTCACGAATCCCGAGGGGCCTGGGGCGAAATGGAAGTGTCGATCAACACGCTCGTCGAGGATCTGCTACGGCCAACTGAGGGCGTGACCCGGGCCATCGCGGCCGTTGCTCAGGGAAACCTCACGCAAACGGTCCGTCTGGACGTGGACGGACGGCCGCTCGAAGGCGAATTCCTGCGCTCCGCCAACATCGTCAATACCATGATTCAGCAGCTTAGCGTCTTCACCGCAGAAGTGACGCGCGTGGCTCGCGAAGTTGGAACGGACGGCAAACTCGGTGGTCAGGCGCAGGTGCCGGGCGTTGCTGGCACCTGGAAAGATCTCACGGATTCCGTCAACTCGATGGCCAGTAACCTCACCGGCCAGGTCCGCAACATCGCAGAAGTGGCCACTGCGGTCGCCAGCGGCGATCTCTCCCGCAAAATCACGGTCGACGTGCGCGGCGAAATTCTTCAACTCAAGGAAGCGATCAACACCATGGTGGACCAGTTGCGCTCGTTTGCTTCCGAAGTAACGCGCGTGGCGCGCGAAGTGGGAACGGACGGCAAGCTCGGCGGTCAGGCCGTGGTGGTGGGCGTGGCCGGAACCTGGAAAGATCTTACGGACTCTGTCAACGCCATGGCCGGGAACTTGACGGCTCAAGTGCGGAACATCGCC
>Ga0187863_10002878_pt1 | contig 12918 bp, 13 predicted proteins | sample June2016WEW_11_1_FD_132975 | JGI IMG/M metagenome (GOLD analysis project Ga0187863, IMG submission 132975) | Peatland microbial communities from SPRUCE experiment site at the Marcell Experimental Forest, Minnesota, USA - June2016WEW_11_10 | ecosystem: Environmental > Terrestrial > Soil >...
ACACGGGCGCTCCCAAGGGGCTTGCTGATTTCCTCTGCTTGCTGTGTTTTCCGCCACGGCGCTTCAGCAGCCAAGGCAGGCGTCCCCAGAACGGGTCGGCGAGTACAGTCAAACTCCACTATTTTAGCGTGCGCTGTGGAAATCGGTCAAACGAAATGGGTTCTCCAGGCTGTTTGGCGCGGAAAACCAAAACCATTCACCACGAAGGCCCCGAAGGTTCACGAAGGAAAACATCGTCTGGAAGCTCCTTCGTGGTTCCAAGGTTTTGTTGTTTCCGGTTTTCTGTGCGAAAATTCCGCCGGATTTCCCGGAGGATACAAACCATGCTAAAGCGTATTCTTACCGTTTCGTTCTGCTTGCTCGCGCTCGCCCTGTCCGGCTCGGCCCAGACCAAGAAATCATCGATGAATAAGGCCGCGACTGGCCCCGTCCCCGACAAGGCCTACCTGCAAAAGGTCTGGGACGGCTGGTCCACCCTCGACCCTTCGAACGCCGCCAAATATTACGCGACCGGTCCGCACGTCTTCTTCGACATCGCGCCCCTCAAATACAACAGCTGGGACGAATACGCGAAGGGCGTGCTGGGAATCGTCGCCGGCTACAAGAGCGCCAAGTTCACGCTGAATGACGATGTCGCGATCCATCCTCACGGAGACCTCGTATGGGTCACTGCCACTGTTGCGGAACAGATGACCACCAAGGCGGGAAAGGTCGAGATGGGTAACTTCCGCTGGACCGCGATCCTTGAGAATCAGGACGGTAAGTGGCTGATCGTCCACGAGCACGTGTCGGCGCCGATACAGTAAGAACTTCGGCCACGGATCGCCACGGATTTTGCGCGGATCAAACTGCAAAGGCATTGGTTTGATCCGTGAATATCCGCGAGAATCCGTGGCCAATGTTTGTTCAGTAGGACTTCCAAAAGAAGTACACCGTCATTCCGGCGCCCACGGCCACCACGAACCAACGAATCCATATCTGCTTCATCTTCATCGCGTAGTGCGCGCCCACATATCCACCGGCGATTCCGCCGACGATCATGATGACGCCGTGTTTCCAGTAGACAGCGTGGAAGATGATGAACATGACCACGGCCACTCCGTTGATCACGAACGCCATCACGCTCTTGAGCGCGTTCATCGCGTGGACGTCTGTCATTCCGAGCACCGCCAGCATGGCGAGCATCACGATGCCCATGCCGCCCCCGAAGTAGCCGCCGTAGACTGCGACCCCCAACTGAAACAGCGTCGCACCGGCGAGCGCTGACCCGGTCGATTCCTGTTCGATCACCGACTTGCGCCCTCCCGCCAGCTTCTTGCCGAAGGCAAATAGCAGCGTTGCTCCCAACGTCAGCCAGGGCAACACGCGCATGAAGGTCTGCGCCGGCGTCTTCAAGAGCAGAAACGCTCCGGCTACGCCTCCGATCAGGCTCGCGGCCAGTAGCGGAATCATCACGCGCCGTGGAACATCCAGTTTGTTGCGGTAAGCGCCTCCGCTGGCGGCGGCAGCCGTCCACAACGCGATCGTATTCGTGGCATTCGCCGGAATCGGAGGCACTCCGGTAAACAGCAGTGCGGGAAACGCGATGAAGCTGCCGCCTCCCGCGACGGAATTCAAGGCTCCGCCGAGCGCTCCAGCGAAAAAGAGGAAGATTACGGTTTCGAGAGTCAAGTTGTTAGGTGTACCAGAAACCGCCGCGGCTCGCCAACCTGCGGCCTTTCTCGATCGCAGGTTACCTCTGTCATCTTCAGTAACCATGGGTCTCTTGTAGAAACATCCCCGCTGATTCAGGGTTAGTATCAAGAGAATTTGTGGGGAGAATTTCTATGCGTACTCAAATTGCGGTCTTCATGACCATCCTGCTTTGCAGCATCGCGTGGGGACAGTCGGCATCTTCGTCATCCAACAGCGCGCAGTCGGACCAGTCCATGCCCGGCATGGATATGTCTCATCACGATATGTCGAACATGAAAGACATGCCGATGGGCGACGTCAAAGCGGACGGCGAAGCCAGTGCTCACGTTATGCATTCCATGGAAGGCCATATGGACATGGGCCCGCACATGAAGATGACTCCGCTGCGCACGCTCAAGCCTGGCGACGCGATGCGCGCGCAGCAGGTCGCCGACGAGGCGCGCAAGGCGGCGGAAAAGTATAAGGACTACCACGTCGCACTGAACGACGGATTCAAGATCTTCATGCCCAATGTTCCGCAGAAGGTGTATCACTTCACGAGCCGCAGCAACGCTGTGGAGGCGGAGATGCGCTTCGATCCGGAGCATCCGACCTCGCTGCTCTACGAAAAGCACGGCGACGACTACAAGCTGATTGGCGTAATGTACACCGCGCCCAAGACTTTCACCGAAGAGCAACTTGACGAGCGCATTCCCCTCAGCATCGCGCAGTGGCACGAGCATGTCAGCTTCTGTGTTCCTCCGCTCGGGCGGTGGAATGACTTGCGTTCGTCAAATCCGCAGTTCGGCATGCGCGGATCGATTGCGAGCCAGGAAGCCTGTGACGCGGCCGGTGGAAGATTCGTTCCAGTGGTTTTCAACTGGATGGTGCACGTGTATCCGTTCGAAAAAGATCAGGCGGCTATCTGGTCGGTGGAACGGCAGCACGGCGACGCCGACTAAGTTTCGTCATAGTCTCTTCGCAGTTCTGAACTCTGGCTGCAATCCCGAGGCGTCAATTGGGTGCACACCTGCCTGCATCACAAAACATAACGTCCACAAAACATGGCTTTACTGTGCGTATGCGCAGAATTTGAAATTCGAAATCTGCTATCCGAAGGAATCTCGCAGCGTCCAATAACCAACGACAAGCGTAATCCGCGGAATGGAACTTCCACCGCGGCAATAACGTAACTAGCAGGAGTGGGTAACAGCCGGCGCAGAGGTGACGCTGGCCTGTGAACAGAAATTTTGCGGGGTCTGGGGATTCTCTCACACTAAGGTTTGGCGGCCCAGGTGAGATAACCCCCATTGCGGCAGCGCAGGCTCGTCGCTTGCGTGCTCAACCCCGGCGGCAGCATTGTGAGACGATTCGCGGGGAAACACAAGTGTTTTTTCGCGCTGGTCGTGAGCCGGGCCGCCCTAACCGCATCCCGACGCATTTTCGGGAAAGAAAATAAGGAGCAGCTATGAAGTTCGCGACAGTTTCGAAAAGTCTGATCATGGGGTTGGCTCTGCTGCTGGCCTCAAGCGCGTTTGCAACGACCAAGGCGTCCCTGACGATCGGCGATCCGGTAACCGTCAACGGCACAAAACTCAAAGCTGGCGAGTACAAGCTCGAGTGGGAGGGAAGCGGTCCCAGCGTGGAAGTCAGCATCATGCAGGGTAAACGCGTGATTGCCAAAGTTCCTGCGAAGGTTGTGCCCTTGAACCAGGCTCCCTCGAACGACGCCGCCGAAGTGCAGAAGCACGAAGACGGCACCGCCAGCTTGTCGGCAGTCCGCTTCGCCGGCAAGAAGTTCGGCCTGGAACTCGGCGACTCAAGTGACCAGATGCAGGCAGGCTCAAGCAAGTGAGATCAAGAAATTGCTTGCACGAAGAACGGGGAGCATGAACGTGCTCCCCGTTTCACTTATAAGTGGCAAACAAAAAGGGAGCGCGAATGCGCTCCCTGAAACTGAGAACTGACAACTGGGTTCAGTACTTCGGCACTTTCGGATCCACGCGATCCGACCAGGCCGTGATTCCTCCCGCAAGATTGTGTACTTTGTGAAAGCCGGCTTGCTGCAGGAACGCGACGGCTTTCGCGCTGCGGCCGCCCATCTTGCAGTGCACGACGATTTCGCGGCTCGAGTCGAGCTCGTTCACGCGCTTCGGCAGATCGTTCAGCGGAATCAGATATCCACCGATATTGCAGATCTGGTATTCATGCGGCTCGCGCACGTCGAGGACGAACAAATCTTCTTTCGCATCCAAACGCCGTTTCAAATCTTCGACTTGAATCTCAGGAACTCGACTGCCCACAGGTTTTTCCTCTCCGCGAATGCCGCAAAACTCGTTGTAGTCTATCAGCTTCGTTACCGTCGGATGCGTCCCGCACACGGGGCAATCCGGATTCTTGCGCAGCTTCAGTTCGCGGAACTTCATGCCCAGCGCATCGATTAGCAGTAGGCGTCCAATGAGCGGATCACCGATGCCCAGGATCAGCTTGATGACTTCCGTCGCTTGCATCACGCCGACGAGTCCCGGGAGAATTCCTAGCACTCCACCTTCCGCGCAGGATGGGACTAAGCCCGGCGGTGGCGGCTCGGGATACAGGCAGCGGTAGCATGGACCATCCTCAGTCGCGAATACGCTGGCCTGTCCTTCAAAGCGGAAAATCGATCCGTAGACGTTCGGCTTGCCAGACAGCACGCAGGCGTCGTTCACCAGATAGCGTGTCGGGAAATTGTCGGTGCCGTCGGCGATGATGTCGAAGTCGCGAAACAGTTCCATCGCGTTGGCGCTGCTCAGCCGCGTGTCGAATGTCTGCAGATTGAGAAACGGATTGATCCCTTTCAGCTTGTCCGCCGCTGAATCGAGCTTCTTGCGCCCCACGTCGGCAGTCGAGTGGATGATCTGCCGCTGCAGGTTGGTGTAATCCACCACATCGAAATCCACCAGTCCGAGCGTGCCGATACCTGCCGCGGCGAGATACAACGCCAGCGGCGATCCCAGACCTCCCGTCCCGATGCACAGAACGCGCGCGGCCTTCAGCTTCTGCTGCCCTTCCATGCCGACTTCGGGCATGATCAAATGCCGCGAGTAGCGCAGGATCTCGTCTTTATTGAGTGTCATCGGAATTTCCGTGGTGGTTGCCATAGGTCCTCAAATCAGAAATGGGTTTCGAAGGGTGCTCCATCCTTGCCGCGGTTTCGGCGACGGGGTGGGGTCTTTGATTTTCTCGCGTCGCTAAGTCAAAGTCCCCACCCTCTCGCAAACTGCGCGAGATGGATGGGGCGCCCAAATCTCATGATGAGCAGCTACGCCGCGCCGCCGGCGATCGACGGGACGATCGAAATGTTATCACCATCGTTCAGCGTGGTCGCTTCTTTCTGCAGGTAACGGATGTCTTCGTCGTTGACGTAGAGGTTCACGAAAGCCCGCAGCTTGCCCTCGTCGGTGTAGAGATGCTTCTTCAGGTCGGGATGCTGCGCTACCAGCGCGTTCATGGCTTCGCCGACGGTCGATCCGGAGACGTCCACTGAAGCCTGTTTGCCGACATACTGCCGCAAAGGCGTAGGAATGTGAATCTTGCTCATAAGGTTACTGTAAGAGATGCGGCAGGCATAGGGCAAGATTCAGGAGAGCTGGCCTGGCGGGCGGGTCAAAGCGGGTTTCGGCTAAGTCCCAGTCTCGGTTTCAAACAACTTCGAGATTTCCGGATTGCCAGATTGTGCGGCAAGCTGCTTGAATGGCTTTCCTTGCGTGTCGCAAATTCCACGAAGCGCAGGGAAACGCTTCAGGAATCGCGCAACCCAATTGACATCACCTCTCCGTATTGCATAGGCAAAGTCATCCAGTTCAATCCCAAGGAATCCACCCAGTTCCCGCAGATATTCGATGGCCCAGCCTGCAGGGGTCGCGCCGTATTGGCCGTCTCCTGCGTTGATCTCCGCGCCTTGCTCTACGAGTGCCTGAACAACACTGCGGTGTCCACCAAACGCAGCGTAGTGAAGAGCAGTAGCACCGGTTTGATCCCGTTGGTTGATTAAATGGGGATGGTTAGCGGAGATGGCTCGGGCCTCCGCCTCATTGCCGAGCTTCGCAGCCTCGATCAACTTCTCAAAGTCACCCATGGGAGGCCTCCACATTCCACGGACTGAAAGCCGCTGTGCGGTCGAAGTGACCTGCATAGAATATCGCAGCCAGCCGCGACCTGTGCCAGACAAGCTACTTATCCGCTGCGTTGCTGCACCCTAGAATCCCTCCGGGGAGAATTTCAATGACGATCTTTGATCCAGCTCGCGGCCACGTAATTGACGGTGGAGGCCACGGCGGCAACCTGATTCGCCTGATTGGCTTGGGAATCCTGGCCTTCATTCTCGTGATTCTGGTTCTCAGCGCGGTGACGCGCGTCGGCACAGGCCACGTTGGCGTGCTCACGCTCTTCGGCAAGGTCACCGGCGAGACGCTGGGCGAAGGAATACACGTCATCAATCCGCTCAAGACGAATAACGAGATGTCGATCCAAACCTTGACTCTCAAGGAATCCGCCAGCGTTCCGTCGAGCGAAGGTCTGATGATGGCGCTCGACACATCGCTGATCTACCATCTGAACCCCGACCGCGCCGCGGACGTATTCCAGCACATTGGTGCCGATTACGAGAACGTCGTCGTCGAGCCAACGCTGCGCTCCGCGATCCGCGAGGCGACTGCATCGCATACGGCGAATGCGCTCTACACGGGCGAGCGTGAAATGGTAGCCAAGCAAATCCTCGACCAAATCACGCAGGAACTCAATAAGCGTGGCATCGCCGTGGAGAATGTTCTGCTCCGTGACATTCAACTTCCTTCGACGCTGAAAGCTGCAATCGAAGCCAAGCAACAGGCCGAGCAGGAGTCGCTGGCGATGAACTTCCGCCTGCAAAAAGAGACGCAGGAAGCGCAACGCAAACGCATCGAAGCAGCGGGCGTGCGCGACTTCCAGCAGATCGTCGCGCAAGGCATCACGCCGTCGCTGCTCGAATGGAAAGGTATCGAGGCCACCGAGAATCTGGCGAAGAGTTCCAACACAAAAGTGGTGGTGATCGGCAACAACAAGAACGGATTACCGCTGATCTTGGGCCAATAGAAGTCTATGTGGCGACAGCCGCCTCGGCTGTCGGTTGCCCGAAAGGGCGACGCTTTTCGTCGGCGCTGCTAACATTGACCGGTGCAACCGCTGCTCGACGTTCGCCAACTGAACATCGCATTTCCCGCACAGAATCGGGGCACGGACGCGCCCGCGCTGCAGGCAGTGCGCGACCTAAGCTTTTCCATCGCTCCAAGCGAAGTGCTCGGGCTTGTAGGCGAATCCGGCTCCGGCAAGTCGATCACCTCGCTCGCCATCATGCGCCTGCTGCCTTTTCAGGCGCGAATTTCCGGCGAGATCGTCTTCGCGGAGAATGGCGCGAGCCCACGCAATCTGGCGACGATCGATGACGATGCCATGCGCCAATTGCGCGGCTCGCGCATTGCCATGATCTTCCAGGAGCCGATGACGGCGCTGAATCCGGTGATGCACGTCGGAGACCAGATCGCCGAAGCCGCGTCCGCGCATAACGCGATCTCGAAGCACGAAGCCTGGAAGCGCGCCGTAGATGCAATGAACGACGTCGCGATCCCCGATGCGGCTCGCCGCGCGCGCGATTATCCACACCAACTTTCAGGAGGCATGCGGCAGCGCATCATGATCGCCATGGCGATCGTCAATCGCCCGCAACTGTTGATCGCCGATGAACCCACGACCGCGCTCGATGTAACGATCCAGGCGCAGATTCTCGAACTGCTCGCAGAACTGCGTCAGAAGTTTGGACTCGCGATGCTGTTCATCTCTCACGATCTCGCGGTTGTTTCGCAGGTTGCGGATCGCGTGGCAGTGATGTACGCGGGTTGTCTGGTGGAGTTGGGTGCGAAGTGCGATATCTTCCACGCGGCAGCGCATCCTTATACTCGCGGACTCCTGCATGCGGTGCCTGACCTAAAGACGGATCGATCGCAACCGCTGCAGACCATCGAAGGGACTGTTCCGGCTTTGCAATCTTTGCCTCCCGGATGCTCCTTCGAACCACGGTGCGGTTCACGGATTCCTGAGTGCGAGCGAGCGTTACCGCCGCTGGTCGAGGTTGCGGCGGGACATTGGGCTCGATGTCCAGTCGTAAATGCGGCCCGGTGAACGATTCATCAGGAAGAATCCCGCTCAAGCTGGTCGCGGTTGATCACCAGCAATACAACCAGCGCTATTAGCAGGCCGAGGCTAATCCACCACGCGTCCAGATACCAGCCCAGCCACGACGAGACGAAATAGTTGACGCCGTCCCTGAAAGGGATCCAGTACGAATGGAGAGCGTCCCGCGAGGACGAGGCCCACGACGAAACGGCCCAAAGCAGACCAAAATGCAGTGCGGAATTTGCAAGGAGAAGTCCCACGATCAACGTGAACCACAGCGGCGTTCGGTTCCTGAACCGCCATCCCAGAAATTTGCTCATATCGTTCCTCTCGAGCCGCAAGAGTTCTGTGCTAGCCATCTAGAGCCAGTTGTTAGTCTATAATCGGCAGTTTGTCCGGTGATCCGTGCGCATACTCCTGCTCAGCGACATCCACGCCAACCTCGAAGCGCTCGATGCTTGCCTCGCGAATGCTCCATCGTTCGACAGGATCGTAAACCTCGGCGACATTGTCGGATACGGTGCGAGCCCGAATGAAGTGACCAACCGCTCGCGCGAGTTGGGAACAGTCTTCGTGCGCGGCAATCATGATAAAGCGGCTACAGGCATCATGGATCTCGAGGACTTCAACCCCATGGCTGCGGCAGCGGCGCTGTGGACGCGCAATGAATTGACGCAGCAGAATTTGGAGTGGCTGCGCGCTCTGCCGCATGGTCCGGTCTCGTTGCCGGATTTTCCCAACGTGCAGTTGGTCCACGGTTCTCCTAACGACGAGGACGAATACGTCGTCTCGCTTGGCGACGCCCTCGCGCCGCTGATTACGCTGACGATCCCACTGACCTTTTTCGGACACACGCATCTGCAAGGAGGATTTTTCGCAAACGGATCTTCGGCGGATGGATTTCGTCCGGAGTATCGGACCGTGGGGCAAGCCGAGTCGGTTCCGCTGCAGTTGAAAGATTCGGCTCGTTACCTGATTAATCCCGGATCGGTTGGGCAACCGCGCGATGGAGACTGGCGCGCTGCATTCGCTCTCTTTGATACCGACGCACAAATCATCCACTTTCATCGCACGCCGTACAACCTGAAGGAAGCGCAGGATCGAATCTTCGCCGCCAATCTTCCGGCACGGTTGGCTACACGGCTCGCCTCGGGACGATAGGCTAGGGCTTCCGGCGCGGTGCAAAATTCCCGGAAATTTTCTCTGGGATGCGTGTTTTCGAAGCGTTTTCGGATGTTCCGTTTTGGGAAACGGCGGCTTTTTGGAGGTACCCCCCCTCCCCCTTGCCCCTTGAAAAGCCTTGTCTGGCGCGGGCTTCGCAAAAAGTGCCTGCAAAATCCTGAGCGCGTGGGGGTTAGAGGTCAAAATCTTGATTCCAGAGGACTTGCGCCGTTTTTCCTGGCCTCGTTGTCGACCGCTCACGCCTTGACGATGATCTGCTCTCTCGAATCGAAGCGCAAGGTCAGATGTCACATCGTGACGTGGATGGCTGTGGATTTTCGGAATCACTGCTCGGATTGCTAAACTCTGACATGCCTTCGGATTCCTTTCGACATTCTTTTATCCAACCTGGCACCAAACATCTTTTTGAGGCGCGCGAAAATCCGCCGGAGTGCTATCTGGTTGCGCACAGCGACGGCGGGGCGCGGGGAAATCCGGGACCTGCGGGCTATGGCGTCGTGATCAAGGATGAGGCGGGGCAGAAGGTGGCCGCGCTCAGCGAGTATCTGGGACATCAGACGAACAATTTCGCCGAGTACCAGGGATTGATCGCGGCGCTTGAGTATGCAATCGAGCATGGTCCGAAGGCGCTGAAGCTGATCAGCGATTCGGAATTGCTGGTGCGGCAGATCAAGGGCATTTACAAAGTTAAGAATGCGACACTGCAGGATCTGCACGGGCGGGCCAAGCAGTTAATCGCGCAGCTGGAATGGTTTTCGATTGGACATGCGCTGCGCGAGCACAATCAGGAGGCGGATCGACTGGCGAATGAAGCGATGGATAAGGGCATGGGACGGAGCGTGAATCATGTGGCAGCGGCTGCCTCGGCCGCGCAACCTTCGGCTCAACCGCTGGAGTTTGAAGGAGTCGTCCGCGACGGAAAAGTGGAGTTATTGAAAGGATCCTTACCCGAAGGTAGCCGGGTACAGGTGAGGGTCAAAAAGTGACGTGAGCCCGGCACAGGGGCTAAAGCCCGGATTCCTTTTCATCACCTTTTCGCGGCCCTTTAGGCCGCTCTTCCACGTTTGTACGAACGTTCGTGTCCCGCCACAGTTCTGAGGATTTCGTCTTCCCACGGGACTCTGTTTGCTAGTCTGCGGCGGAGGTGTGGTCGTGGATGATTTTCCAGCCGTCGGGGAATTTGCGGAAGACCAGGGTGAAGAGACCGTGGGGCGTCTTGCCGTCGGGCATGGTTAGATGCCATGCGCCGCGGACGAAGGCGGCTTCCGGGCCGAGGATTTCGATCCGCAAGTTGGAGAATTCGAGTTTCCCCATTTCATGGCCGGGACTGGTGTAACGGGCTTTGTAGCGGTCGATCGTGGCCTGCCAGCCATGCTGCTCTTTGTCGCCGGAGAAAAAAGTGAGGTCGGGAGAATTCCAGTATCCGGCCATGAAGGCGTTGAGGTCTTGACGGTTCCAGGCATCCTGCTGAGTGAGGAGGACTTGCTCGACAGCGGATTTGGCGTCTTGTGCGGCAGCTTGCGTTGGCAATATGGGAACCGCCAAGGCGATCAACGACAATAGGATCGGAAGACCGGCGAGAGATTTGCGCATGAGTTCTCCGGATTGAATCGGGATTTGGTTCGCGAAAGTCATATGGCGCTCGCTGGAAAAAGCGCTCACCGCGAAGGGCACGAAGGTAACCTGCTCGCTAACGCAGACCTCTAATGCGCCTCTTCGGCGGCCGGGGCTGCGTCGGGCGTATCGACTTTTTGCGCTACGACGTGCGGCGCGATTGGCGATGGTTGGAAATCTCCTGCATCTTTGCCCGCCATCGCTGCCGTCATGAAGTTCATCCAGATCGGCAGCGCTGCGTGCGCGCCGGTCTCTTTCGCTCCTAGCGACTTCTTTTCGTCGTAGCCGACCCAGACTCCACAACTCATCGTGGGTGAGAATCCCATGAACCAGGCGTCGGTGAAATCGTTCGTCGTGCCAGTCTTGCCAGCGACCGGAAACGGAAGTTTGGCGGCGGCGACACCGGTGCCGTGCAGCACGACTTCGCGCAGCATTGACGTCATGATGCGGGCGGTACGTTCGCTGACGACATCTCTGACGTCCGGAAAATCTTCTTCGAGCACACGGCCTTCATAGTCAGTGACGCGCGTGATGTAGCGCGGCGTGACGCGCACTCCGTCGTTGGGAAAAACGCTGTAGGCGGCGGTCTGCTCGAGCAGAGTAATTTCGGCGGAGCCCAGCGCTACTGGCAGATAGGGCGGCAGCTTTGAGGTGATGCCGAAGCGCTCGGCGTAATCGATCACCGTCTTGATGCCCACTTTGTTCGCCAGCTTGAGAGCAGGGATATTGCGCGACTGCGCCAGCGCTCGGCGCAACGTGATGATGCCTTCAAATTTCTCATCGTAATTGTGTGGCGTGTAGGGACCGGACGGCGTGTTGAAGCTGACGGGTTCGTCGAGGATGGTGTCGTCGGGAGATCCACCTTCATCGATGACCGTTGTGTAGACGTAAGGCTTGAAGGACGATCCGACCTGGCGCAGAGCTTGCGTGGCGCGATCGAACTTGGATTCGTTGAAGTCGCGTCCACCGACCAGCGCCTTAATTCCGCCGGTAACGTTGTCGATGGCGAGCAAGGCTCCTTGGGCGCCGGAGTCCTGTTCGAGGCTGACGTGCGCGGCACCGTTGGCGCTGAGCGTGAGGAGTTTGATGTAGCAGATGTCGCCGGTCTTGAGGATGTCGGCGAGTTTCTGCTGGGTCCAGGCGACGTCGGCTTGTCCGATCGCGGCGGTGTAGCGGCCGAATTTCAGCGTCGCGATCCCGGTACCGGCGGAGGTAACCAGCGCGTGGATGTATCCGTTGACTTCGGACTCGTCGTCCCAATCAGGATGCGAATACTTGTCGAGGACGGCTCCCTCGTCGACGACGTTTTCGAGATGCCCCTTCCATCCGTGACGGCGTTCGTAGGCCGCGAGGCCATCAAGCAAGGCCTGGTTCGCAGCCTTCTGCAGATCGACATCGAGAGACGTGTAGACCTTGAGACCGCCTTCGTGGACCTGGTCAGCTCCATATTTGCCTTCGAGATAACGGCGAATCTCCTCGACGAAATAAGGAGCGAGGGAATTCGGATCGTGAGCGAGATGGAGAATGAGTGGAGCGGAACGAGCGTCAGCAGCCTGGGCTGCGGTGATTTTGCCGTCCTCGAGCATGGCATTGATGACCAGGTTGCGGCGCTTCTGCGTCCGGTCAGGATGAGTGATCGGCGAATAGACTGTTGGGCCTTTCGGCAAGCCAGCGAGAAGAGCAGCTTCGTCGAGGGTCAGTTGTTTGGCCGGCTTGCTGAAGTAGTACTCGGAAGCAGATTCGAAGCCATAGACGCCGTGGCCGAGGAAAATCTGGTTGGCGTAGAGCGTGAAGATCTGCGGCTTGGTGAAGCGGCGCTCGATCTGGATGGCGAGCATTGCTTCCTGAACCTTGCGCTGCCAGCGGCGGTCGGGCGAGAGAAAAAGGTTGCGGGCCAGCTGCATGGTCAGCGTGGAGGCGCCCTGAACCTTGCCGCCGGATTCGATGTCACGGTAGGCAGCGCCGACGATCCGCCAGAAGTTGATGCCGGAGTGGCTGTAGAAATCCTTGTCCTCGATGGAGACGAGGGCGTCGCGGAGCACCGGAGGAAAATCATCGTAACCGGCGACAACGCGGCGCTGCAAGGCGAAGGAGCCGATCACACGATCGTGATCGTCGTATAGCTCGGTGATCGAGCTGGGACGATAGTTTTCGAGGGCGTCGACTTGCGGGAGATCGGTGGTGTAGACGAGGAGGAGTCCGGCAGTCGCGCCGACGAGAACGGAGATCAGGACGAGCAGGGCGAAGAGCACGCGGCCG
>Ga0187863_10002879_pt1 | contig 12917 bp, 13 predicted proteins | sample June2016WEW_11_1_FD_132975 | JGI IMG/M metagenome (GOLD analysis project Ga0187863, IMG submission 132975) | Peatland microbial communities from SPRUCE experiment site at the Marcell Experimental Forest, Minnesota, USA - June2016WEW_11_10 | ecosystem: Environmental > Terrestrial > Soil >...
ATGGACCCTTTCGCGCATGGGCATGGCCTCCAACGGGCGCCTCGAGGAATATCTCCATAGGTTTACCTCCGCACGAACTTTCGCGGAGATGAAGATACCGCTCTGCATTGTCGCAACGGATCTGATCGCCGGCGAGTCGGTCCATTTTCGCGACGGAGAAATCGGCGCGGCCTTGCGCGCCTCCTGCGCCTATCCAGGACTGTTCCTGCCTGTCGAATACCGCAATCGCATTCTGGTCGATGGATTTCTCACCGAAACCGTACCCGCGCCGGCCGTGCGAGAAATGGGCGCCGACATCGTGATTTCGGTGCATCTGGAGCCAGGCCTGTTGGCGTCTAAGCCGCGCAATACCATCGAGGTGATCAGCCGGTCCTTCTCGATCCTTCAGATCGCCGCCACTCAATCCTGGCGCGCGGCCACCGACGTACTGATCGAGCCCAACGTGCATCACATTCTATGGGACGAATTCGTGAAGACGCCACAGTTGGTCGCCGCGGGAGAAGCGGCTACCCGCGCCGCAATGCCCCGCCTCCGGGCCGCGCTGAAAGGCCAGATCGAAAGGCGCGTGGGGGACCGGCGCAAATCCCCGCGAGGCCATCGGCGCCCCTTCCTGCGCGATGAGCCGCCGCGCTTGTAGACGCTGGCATGGCCCCGCCAGCCAACAGGGCCGATTTCCGCGCCCCCGGCACTCCTGCCCGTGTCAGGCCTAACGCACGCGCAAGCAGGCAGGCCGGCATGTCCGTGAAATCACTCCGCGGGACGCAATTCGATCATCACAGGCTTCCCGTTTCCCTTGCCTCGCTTCGTGAACCACTCGCTCATCGCTGCCGCAAGCCGCGCGGGATCGATACCCAAGCCGGCCTCCAGGTGTCCGTCCCCGGTTGAAAGCGTGTCGTCAAATTCCCCCGAACCCGTGAAATTCCTCATGCAAAAAGCGTCCAGCCAATCGAGCGGCACGGGCCGCCGCGCATCCCCATCCACAATCTCGGCCTGGAATTTTCGCGCGTACATAAACTTCGGAAAGTATAGCAGGTGCGCCCGGCGATGCTCGTTGCCGGTCAGCTCACCCTAGCAGGCCGGGCCTTCCTGTCGCCGGTGCTGCTGCCGGTGCGGCCGAAGCACACGCCCCAGAGTGCCACGCCATGGCAACCCCCTGAATCCGCACGGAAGTTGGTTGGGGGGTATGGTCGCCGGAAGCTGTCCGCGCGGCGGCAAACTTCTGCAAAGACACACCGCAACAGAAGGAGACTCTCTGCGAAGGCGCTCCACCCGGCAGCAATCCTGGTTGGTCAGTTCCAATGCTTGAGTCCCGGCCAGGCCTGTGCGAGCGGCCAATGGAGATGCCGGCACAGATAGACGTCGAAGTGCTGATACGGCATGGAGTATGGATGGTAGACCGTCGCCACCTTCTCCCAGGAATCGAACTGTTTGGAGAGTTTATCGGGCGAGCCGTCCATGACGATCATGCATTCGCCCGTGTATTTGCCTGGTCCCCAGTAAAAATAGCTTTGGTGACCACTGATGGCGCCGGGCAGGCCCATTTTCGCCCCGAAGAAATCAATCGCCCCGGCCTGACCATAGTTTTGTCCGAAGATCGCGCAGTGTTGTTTGTCTTCTGGAGAAAGCTTGTTATAGGCGATGGCGACGGCTCCCGCCATCTCCTTCCAGCCATACATGTCCGCATAAAGCTGCGGCAGAGGCCCCATGCTGTGATTCTCGATTCGCGGCGGCCCGAAGTGGAACGCTAGGGAATACGCTAGATATTTCTCGACAGGGAGTATCGGGAAATACGCAAAAGGAGCCTCCACGGCACCGGTGATGATCAGAACCGTAACGTATGCAATCTTGAGCCAAGCGCGATTCCCGCGTTCGGCAAATCGCTGGAACACAATCGCCCCCGCCGCAAAGAGCATCGGATAGGCGGGCGCAAGGTAATACACGCGCCCGCGCAATATGAGGAAACACAGTACGATACTCAGATAGGTCCACCCGAGAGCCCGAAACTTCCGGCCGGCTTCATCGCGCAGGAAGTACCAGAGCCCCGCAAACCACAACGGTGCTGCCATCGGGTCCATCACGAGAATCTGCTGACCGAGAAAGCTGGCCGAGCTTAGGCTGACATTGCGTCCGCTCCTCTGCACATTGCGAAGAAGCTCGATGGTGGGAAATCCGTGGTGTATTTCCCAAATGAGATTGGGCAAAAAAATCAAGAAGGCGAGCAGTGCGCCGAGCCAGGGCCACCGGCTGCGCAGGAAACGGCGCTCCTCGGTCAACAGCAGGCCGGCGAGGAAGCCGAAGCCGAAAAAAAGCATCGAGTGTTTGTTTTCAAGCCCCACGCCCGCCAAAACCCCCCAGGGTAACCATAGCTGGGGGGAGCCGCCCTTCATGATCTTGATCGCGACGAGCGCGCAGCCCATCCAGAACAGGGGCTCGAATGCATTCATCGTCAGCAGATTGTCCAGGCCGAGATAGAGTGGCGCGAGGCTGACAGCCACGCATGCCAGAATCTGTGCGTAGCGGCGCCCTCCGAGCTCCCGCGCCATCCACGCGGTGAGCAACACAAGCAAGCCGTCGGCAACCGCGGGCAGAAACCGCAGCGCGTGGAGCGAATCTCCCAGTGTGATGCGCTCGACCCATGTGATGACTGCGATGAGGGGCGGCTGGTCCACATAGCCCCAGTCGAGGTGATGACTACAGGCCAGGTAATAGAGCTCATCGACGAAATAGCCGTAGCGGCCATTGACGAGCATGTGCAGGATGAATGTGCCAAGCGACAGCGCTCCGGCAGCCGCAAGGTCTCGGCCGGGTCCTTCGTCTCGAGCGGGGTTCTCCCTCGCGGCCATCTTCGACCTCTGGTGGGAATTCCACCTCGCCTGGGCAATCGCGAGATTCTAGCAGAGTCATTTGTTGTTAAGCGGTGTTGTGACAAGGACCTCGCATCGATAAGATATCCTCGGAGAGCCACACGCCATCAAATGGAAACGATTCACACAATTTCATGGATGCAGCAAATCGCCCAGGATGCACGCGTGAAAGAACGCATTCTCGGTCTGGTGCCCACAATGGGTGCGCTACACGAAGGCCATTTTTCGCTCGTTCGCGAGGCGCTGCGCCACTGTTCCCCCGTCGTTGTTTCACTTTTTGTGAACCCGAAACAGTTCGGACCGTCCGAGGACTTTCAAAAATATCCGCGCACGCTGGAAGCCGACCGCGCGGCGCTCGAAAAGCTCGGCGTCGGCTATCTGTTTGCGCCTTCCCACGAGGAGATGTACCCCCCAGACTTCCGCACCGCCGTGTTCGTCGAGGGACTGGGCGACCGACTCGAAGGCCGCTCCCGCCCCAGCCATTTTCGCGGGGTCACCACCGTGGTCTTGAAGCTGTTCGAAATTGTGCAGCCGCGCCGCGCGTTCTTCGGGCGCAAAGACGCGCAGCAAGTGCGCCTCATCCGGCAGATGGCCAGCGATTTGAATCTCGTTGCGGAAATCGTGATATGCCCCATCGTGCGGGAGCCTGACGGTCTGGCGCTCTCTTCGCGCAACGCATATTTGAAGGAAGCCGAACGGCTCGCCGCGACGGCGCTGTACCGTTCGCTGGACGCCGCCCGCCGCGCCATTGAAACGGGCGAACGCGATCGCCTCCGGATACTAGCCGCGCTGCGCCGCGTGATCGATTCCGAACCTCTCGTTGCCCTGGACTATGCCGAGATCGTCGACGCGGACACATGGGAGCCGGCCATGGCGCTAAGGCGGCCGTGTTACCTGGTCCTTGCCGCTCGCGTCGGTACCACGCGCCTGATCGACAATGCCCTGATCGAACCCCAAGGAGATACGCTCCGAGTCTCGCTGTAGCGTTCTCGCGGTGGGCCGCCTCTCCGCTTACTTTTGCCGCACGGCGGCCAGCACTTCCTCGGCGTGGCCCTTGCTCGGAGCTTTGTCCCACACCTTGCGGATGTTTCCGTCGGGCCCGATCCAGAATGTCATGCGCACGATTCCCAAATACGACTTCCCGAGGAAGCGCTTCATGCGCCGGGCGCCATAGCCTTCGATCACGTCGAAATCCGGGTCCGAGAGCAGCGGAAAATTCAAGTTGTACTTCGCCTTGAACTTCGCCTGCATTTCGACAGAGTCCGCGCTGCATCCTATGACTGCCGTTTGAAGAGCCGAAAAATCTTTCATGGCGTCACGAAACTCGGACGCTTCGTTGGTTCAACCGGGCGTGTTGGCCTTGGGGAAGAAATAAAGAATGAGGTCTTTTCCGCGATAATCGGCAAGGCAAATGGTCCGGCCGTCGTCGGCGGTCGCGCGGAAATCGGGAGCCTTGTCGCCTTCATTCAGCAAATTCTTTCTCCGTATTCGAGCGCGTCAGGACTCCGAAAGCACGCGCTTCAGCACTTCGTTCACGAGCTGCGGATTCGCTTGCCCGCGCGTTTCGCGCATCACTTGCCCCACAAAAAACTTGAAGACGCCTTCGTTCCCGCTCCGATATTTCGCGACGTTGTCCGGGCTCTTGGCCGTCACGGCGCGTGCGATCTTCTCGATGGCGCCGGCGTCGCTGATTTGTCCTAGTCCTTCCGCTGCCACGATTTCCGCCGCACTCTGGCCCGTCTCAAACATTTTCGCGAAAACTTTCTTTCCACTCGCGGCGGTGATTTCGCCGCCTTCTACCTTTTTGAGCAACTCCGCGAGCGCCGCGGGCGGCAGGGGGCATGCGGTGATCTCTTGCCCCGCGTCTTTCAAGCGCCGCAGCAGTTCCACGCCAATCCAATTGGACGCTGCTTTTGCGGGAGCGCCTGCCTTGGCGGCGGCTTCAAAATAATCGGCCAAGGCGCGCGATGCCGTCAGCACGCCCGCATCGTAGGGAGTCATACCGTACTGGCGCAAAAAACGCGCGAGCTTGGCCGCCGGCAACTCAGGCATTTCTTCGCGCACATGCTGAATGTCCGGCTCGGAAACGGAAACCGGCAGCAGGTCGGGGTCGGGAAAATAGCGATAATCGTGCGCGAATTCCTTCGACCGCATCGGCTCGGTGCGGCCGGCGGCCACGTTCCAAAGCCGCGTTTCCTGCGTGATCGTCCCGCCGGATTCGAGCACGCCGATCTGCCGCTCGATTTCGTATTCCAACGCGTGCGAAAGATAGCGGAACGAGTTCAGGTTCTTCACTTCCGCTTTCGTCCCCAATTTCAGCGCCCCGCGCAGCCGCACACTCACGTTTGCGTCGCAGCGCAGCGATCCTTGCTCCATGTTGCAGTCGCTCGCGTTGGTATATTCCAGGATCTGCTTCAGCGTGTTGAGATACGCGTACGCCTCGGCGGGTGTGCGCAGGTCGGGTTCGGAAACGATTTCGATCAGCGGCACACCGCAGCGGTTGAAGTCGATGTAGCTCCAGCGGTCGGAGTCGGAAAAGCCTTCGTGCAGGCTTTTGCCCGCATCGTCCTCCATGTGCAGGCGCGTGATGCCGATGCGCTTGGCCGCGCCTTCGGCGCCGATGTCGAGCCAGCCTTCGGTCGCAAGCGGCAGTTCGTACATGGAGATCTGGTAGCCCTTGGGCAGGTCGGGATAGAAGTAGTTCTTGCGCGCGAAGCGGGAGTGTTGCTGCACCTTGCAGTTGAGCGCGAGCGAAGCCCGCAGCGCCAGTTCCAGCGCCTTTCTGTTGAGCACGGGTAGCGCACCCGGCAGTCCCAGGCACACGGGACAGGTATTGGAATTGGGCGCGTCGCCGAAGTTGGTCAAGCAGCCGCAGAACGCCTTGGTCACCGTCTCCAACTGCGCGTGTACTTCAAGGCCGATCACGGGTTCATATCGCGCTATTACTTCGGTCGAAATCTGCGGCGCTGCTTCGGTCGTTCGCGTCATGGGCGGAGGCCTTGAATTATAGCATCGGGGAAGCCCAACACGTGGAACCTCGGTTGGCTTCCCAGAAAGTCCCCCCGGCAGCAAGACTTCTGCAAACGGGGCACAAAAAAGCCCCCGCCCGACCGCCAATTTGCCTCGACCAGGGGCCTAAACAGTCGGTTTTTGAGCGATTTTTGACCTCGCCGGGCCCCAACCCGTCTTGTCTGCAGCCAGTCGGCCGGTGTAGATCGCCATTCCCACGGCGGCGTGCATCCCGATCTTTTCCAGAGCGCCGACTTCGCGCATGCTGCGAATCCCCCCGGCGGCGGTGATCGGTACGTTGGTGACCCGGCGGAGCTTCTTGAACCAAGCCAGGTCGGTCCCCTTCATGGTTCCTTCGTTGTCTACGAAGGTGGAAAGGAATTCCGAGCAGTAGGCTTCGAGCTCGGGAATCACTTCCTCGGGGCGGATCTTCAATCGCTCCTGCCAGCCGCCGACGACGATGCGGCCGGCTTCGGTATCGAGCGCGATGATCACTCTTCTGCGGCCTACGCGCTTGGCCAGATCACCTAGGAATCTACGGGCTACTTTTCCGTCCTCGAAAGCGGCGCTTCCTACAATTATCTTTTCGGCACCCCAAGACAGGATCTTCACCGCTTGCGCTGCCGTGCGAATTCCCCCTCCGACGCGCACCTTCATTTTGCCGCGCTTCTTGCAGAGCGTCTTGATCCAGCGCGAGTTGGAGCCTTGGCGCATGGCGGCATCCAGATCGATCACGTGGAGGATGGGGTAGTCGCGGAAGCGGTCGAGCAAGCCGAGAACATCGTCGACCGACAGCGCGAGACGCCGGCCGCGGACGAGTTGCACAGCTTTGCCGCCTTGCAGGTCGATACAGGGGATGATCATTTTTGCCTTTCACTTGCTCAAACGGATCGGCACCTGGCGATCCGCCAGGAATTTTTTCAGCGCGGGAATTGAATGTGTTGCGCTGTGGAATACCGAGGCGGCGAGCGCCGCGTCGGCACAGCCTTCCTGAAACACGTTCAGAAAATCATCGAATGTGTTTGCGCCGCCGGAGGCGATCACGGGAACCGGAACCGTGGCGGCCATCTTCGCGGTAAGGGCGCAATCGAAACCGCTGCAAGTGCCGTCACGGTCGATCGAGGTGAGCAGTATTTCGCCTGCACCTCGGGACACCGCTTCGGCGGCCCATCGCGCGGCGTCGAGGCCGGTCGCGTCCCGGCCACCGCGTGTGTAGGCTTCCCAGGATTGGGGGCCGGTGCGCTTGACGTCGATCGAGAGAACCACGGCCTGCGCGCCGAATTGCTGGGAGAGTTCGGAAATCAGGTCGGGACGGTTGACGGCGGCCGTGTTGACGGTGACTTTGTCGGCTCCGGCGCGTAGGACGGCACGGCCGTCTTCGAGCTTGCGGATGCCGCCGCCTGCGGTCAGCGGGATATTGAGTTGCTCGGCTACGCGGCGGATCGTGTCGAGGAACGTCGCGCGTCCTTGGTGGGTGGCGCTGATATCGAGGACGACGAGTTCGTCGGCGCCTTCGAGGTTGTAGCGGGCGGCGAGTTCGGCGGGGTCTCCCATGTCGCGCAGGCCTTCGAATTCGACGCCTTTGACGACGCGACCGGCGTCGACATCAAGACAAGGGATGATGCGGCGGGCGAGCGTCACTGGACCGACTCCATGAAGTTTTTCAGGACGCGCGCGCCCGTTTCCCCGGATTTTTCAGGGTGAAACTGCACACCCGCGAGATTCCCTTCTTCGACGACGGCCGCGAAAGGAAACCCGTGATTGCAGACGGCGGCTGTTTCGGTTCCTGCGCCAGGCGCGGCGTAGGAATGCGCGAAATAAAAGTAAGCGTCTTCAGGAATGCCCATGAGCAACTGGCTGGGCTGCTTGTGCTCAACCTGGTTCCAGCCGATGTGCGGCGCCTTTACGTCTTGCGGCAGCATTCGGACTTTCCCGCCAAAGAAACCGAGGCCGGGATCGCCGGGGGCTTCTTCGCTTGACTCGTACATGGCTTGCAGGCCCAGGCAGATGCCCAGGATGGGCACGCCCGCATCGCGGGCCATGCGCAGAGATCCGGTGAGATTGCGCTCGTGGAGTCCCGCAACGAATGCGGAGAAATGCCCTACCCCCGGAAGAACGACGGCTTTCGCGGAGGCGATTTGCTCGGGTCGGACAGCGCGCTCGGTTTCGGCCCCTAATTTTTGCAGCGCGCGCTCAACCGATGGCAGATTGCCGGCCCCGTAATCAACGATGGCGATTTTCATGATGGCTCACTTTGGGCTACGGAAAACAGGTTCAAATCCCCTTTCCCCGGGCGCAAGCCCCATCCTGCGCAGGGGTGTTATGTCGGAACGCAAGCTCCGACCCCGGTAGAAAACTTCCGCATGGGCGAGGTCTTGCCGGGCGCGGCAGCGCCCCAAGCCCCGCCCTTGCAAATCGCACAGGACCCCTAACAGCAACCCCTCCAGAAGACGCCGTCATTCCTGGGTAGTTGCGGCGCGGATGGAGCCGTACCCTCACCGAGGGGCTCACAGGAGCCCCTTGGTGGATGGCAGGACGTTGCGCAGGCGTTTGTCGCGGGAGACGGCGAAGCGCAACGCCTTTGCGAATGCTTTGAATATCGATTCAACCTGGTGATGCGAGGAGCGCCCGTAGACCAGCTTGAGATGAACGTTGGCGGCGGCGGACTGGGCGAAAGCGCGGAAGAAGTCTTCGAGCAGTTCCGTCTGCAGCTCGCCGACTTTCGGCGCGGAGAATTTCCAGTTGCAGACGCAGTAGGCGCGGCCGGAGAAGTCGAGGGCGGCGGCGGCCAGGCAGTCGTCCATGGGCATCAGAAAATAGCCGGAGCGGAGGATACCGCGTTTTGTGCCGAGCGCTTGCCTGACGGCTTCTCCCAGGGTGATGCCGACGTCCTCCACCGTGTGGTGCTGGTCGACGTCAAGGTCGCCGTTGGCTTTGAGTTCGAGGTCCAGGCCGCCGTGGCGGGCGATTTGTTCCAGCATGTGATCGAAAAAGCCAATGCCCGTGGAAATTTTCGCCTTGCCCCGGCCATCGAGGTTCAGACGAAGGAGGATGTCGGTTTCCTTGGTGGTTCTTCGCAGTTGCGCTTTTCTCATAAGAGCGTTTCCAGTTCCCGCAACAATCGTCGCGTCTGCGCGGGCGTGCCCGCCGTGATGCGGACGTAGCCTTCGCCGGAGAAATCGCTCGAGCGGTCGCGCAGGAGGATGCCTTGGCGACCGAGCTTGGCGACGATGCTTTTCGCGCGGTCGCCGAAATAGACCAGGAGAAAGTTGCCGCCACTTGGGAAATAGCGGATTCCCAGACGCTCTAGGCCTTGCTCCAGTTGCTGGCGGGCCGCTTTGACTTCGCGGACGGTGCGCGCGATGAAGGCGCGGTCGCGCATGGCGGCTTCGGCGGCTACTAGAGCGCCGGCGTTTACCGGATACGGAGACTGGGCCTTGCGCATGCTGGCGGCCAGGTCGCGATTGACGAAGATGCAGCCCAGGCGTAAGCCCGCCAGTCCGGCGGTCTTTGAAAATGTGCGGGTGACGATCAGGTTGGCGTGACGGCGAATCCACGGGATTACCGTTACGCCTGAGAATTCGAAATAGGCTTCGTCCATTACGAGCATCGTTTGCTTTGCGGCCATAAGGATGCGCCGGATTTCCGGCAGCGAGAGTAGATTACCTGTGGGGCTATTGGGATTGGGCAGAAAGAACACACGCGGCGCGTCTGCGCTCAGGATATTTAGAACCTCCTCCCACGGGAATTGCATGTCCTGGGTGTAGCGGGGGGTTCGCATTTGCGCGCCTGCGAGTTCCGAGTAGAAGCGATACATGGCGTAGGTGGGCTCGACCAGGAGCACGGCGTCGCCGGGTTCTAGGAAGGTGCTGACGATGACGTGTAACGCTTCGTCGGTACCGTTGGTTAGTAGCAACTCATCGGGGCGGACGCCGAAGTAGTTGGCCATTTGGCGGCGGACGGTTAGCTGCTCAGGATAGGAGCAGATTTCGGCGCTGGTGAGTCGGGCCAGGGCCTGGCGGACTTTTGGCGAGCAGCCGAGGGGGTTCTCGTTGAAGTCGAGGCGCAGTTTCTTGGTGCGGCCTTCGAGGGGCGGATTGTAGGCGCGCATTCTTGCTACGGCCTCGCGGATGGGGACCGGCGGCTTCATTGGCGCACCCTGTTGCGCACGTCACGACGCAGTTCCACCGAGCGCGCGTGCGCGTCTAGGCCCTCGGCGCGGGCGAATTCGGCGGCTACCGGCGCGAGGCGGAGGAAGCCCGCGCGTGAAACTTCCTGCACACTGATGCACTTCACGAAATCGGTGACCGAAAGGCCGCCGCGCGTGCGGGCCACACCCCCAGTAGGCAACACGTGATTTGTACCGCTGGCATAGTCGCCGAAGGTTTGCGCACTCCAATCGCCGAGGAAAATGCTTCCGGCGGAGTCGATGCTGTCCAGGAGGCCGCTCGATGTGTCCGGCAGCGTCAGGTGTTCAGGCGCGAACAGATTCACGAAGCGGATGGCGTCGGCGAGATTGCGCGCGACTAACACCGCACCGCCTTTGGCGAGCGACCGGCGGGCCAGATTTGTATCCGGCAATTGGGCCAACTGGACCTCGATTTCGGCCGCTACCGCTTTACCCAGGCGCGACGAGGTGGTGACGAAAATCGAGATGGCGTCGGGATCGTGTTCCGCTTGCGCGATCAGATCGGCAGCAATGAATTGCGGATTCCCGTTGTCGGCGAAGACGATCGCTTCGGTGGGGCCCGCCAGCATGTCGATGGCGCAATCGGCGCTGACGAGGCGCTTGGCGGCGGTGACGAAGCGATTGCCGGGTCCGAAAATCTTGTCCACGCGAGGAATCGAGCGCGTTCCGTAGGCGAGCGCGGCTACCGCTTGCGCTCCGCCCACACGTGCGACAGCGCGCACGCCCAAACGCTCGGCGGCAGCAAGCAGCGCGGGGCCCGGCTGAGGGCTTACCACCAAGATTTGGCTCACGCCGGCTTCCTGCGCGGGAACGACGGTCATGAGCAGCGTTGAGACGAGCGAGAAACGGCCGCCGGGAAGATAGCAGCCGATCGATTCGATGGCGCGGACGCGCTGGCCCGCGCGTACGCCCGGCTCGACCTCAATGGTCCATTCGAGGGGCTTCTGCTTGCGCGCCACGGCCCGGATATTGCGCGCGGCATGGTCGACGGCAGCAAGAAAATCGTCAGGAACTTTGCGCATGGACTGCTTGAGCTCCCCTCGTGATACCCAGACACTTTTCGGGGTGAGCGCCACGCGGTCGAAGCGCTGGGTATAGGCGAACAGCGCGGTGTCGCCGCGGCGGCGAACGTCATCGACAATGCGCAAGGCAACGCGCTCGGCTGCGCGGCTGCTGTCGCGGCGCGACGCGAGCACCTTTTCCTGCGCTGCGGCGGTGAGGGCGAGAAGGCGCATCAGTACACGACCTTGTTCAACGGGTACTCGACAATACCCTCGGCATGCGCGGCTTTCAGTTTCGGGATGAGGTTGCGGACCGTCTTCTCCTCGACGATGGTATTGATGGCCACCCAGTCCGAATCGCTCAACTGCGAGATTGTCGGATTGCGCAGCGAAGGGAGCGTACTGAGCACGTTGTCGAGGTCTTTGCGGCGCACGTTCAGCAGCAAGCCCACGCGGCTGTAGGCCTTGATCGCGCCGTCGAGGAGCATGGCTAGGCCGTCGATTTTTTCGCGCTTCCAGGAATCTTCTAATGCGGCGTGATTGGCGATGAACCGCGTCGAGGATTCCAGAAGCGTGTCGATGATGCGGAGACGGTTGGCGCGCAGCGAGGAGCCCGTTTCCGTGATTTCGACAATGGCATCTGCCAGCTTCGGCACCTTTACCTCGGTGGCGCCCCAGGAGAATTCGACGCGAGCCTTTACGCCGTTGCGCTCGAGATACTTTTCCGTGATGTGGACAGCTTCGGTCGCGATCACCTTGCCTTCGAGATCTTTCACGGAATGGATGGCGGAATTTTCGGCGACCGCCAGGACCCAGCGGACACGGGCGAGGCTGGTTTTCGAGTACACGAGTTCGGCAACCTCCCGCACGTCCGCGCCGGATTCGATGATCCAGTCATTTCCGGTGAGGCCGCAATCGAGACCGCCATGTTCGACGTAGCGCGCCATTTCCTGGGCGCGGACGAGCATGCACTCGATTTCGGGATCGTCGATGGTGGGGTAGTAACTACGGGAGTTGATCGAGATGCGCCAGCCGGCGCGCGCGAAGAGCTCGACCGTGGAATCCTGCAAGCTGCCCTTGGGAATACCGAGCTTGAGCGCGGGCATTACTTTTTCCCCTTTCCGTAGAGTTCTTCGGGAGTGAACACGCGCTCGGCAACCACGGTGGCGTCGCCGTTCGAATCGAGGCGGCGGAAAAAGCAGCTGCGGTAGCCCTCGTGGCAGACGGCACCGCCGTCGAGTTCGACGCGGACCAGAAGGGCGTCGAGATCGCAATCGGTGCGTAGATCGCGGAGGATCAGCTTCTGGCCGCTGGTCTCGCCCTTGGTCCAAAGTTTTTTGCGCGAGCGGCTGAAGAATGTGACGAAGCCGGTCCTGCGCGTTAGGTCGTAGGCTTCGCGGTTCATGAATCCCAGCATCAGGATTTCACCGTTTTTGTCGTCCTGCACGATGGCGGGGATCAGGCCGCCTTCCTTTTCGAAATCGAGTTCCATGGGATTTGCGTCTCCGGTGTTGCTTCTCTACAAAAACAAAAAGCCCGCTAAGCGCTTCCGCGCCAGCGGGCTGATGAGTGCGAGCTATGGGTCGCTAGCTAGCCACACCGCCGCGGGCACGGTTTCGTGTGGTGATGATGTGGGTGCTGCTGTGGCGCCCGTGGCTTCATGACGAGGTAAAAAATACGGGAGGGCGGCGGGTTTGTCAAGCAAGGAATCTGGATCTGTCGTTGGTACACGATATGTCCGGTCTAATTAACACACGATATGTCCGCTTTTTAAGAAGCGGCCAGGGAGCAAGATGCATGTCTGGAGATATGCATGAACTGCTACCCGATGGCCGCCCTGGAGCGGACGATGAA
>Ga0187863_10002881_pt1 | contig 12908 bp, 9 predicted proteins | sample June2016WEW_11_1_FD_132975 | JGI IMG/M metagenome (GOLD analysis project Ga0187863, IMG submission 132975) | Peatland microbial communities from SPRUCE experiment site at the Marcell Experimental Forest, Minnesota, USA - June2016WEW_11_10 | ecosystem: Environmental > Terrestrial > Soil >...
ATTCGCAGCGTTTGTGAATCGCGTTCCGATTTCGATGGACGATCCCGAAGCCGCAGAAAATCGCGGGGCAGGCGCTGGGTGAAATCGCCGGGGCGATTTATTCCACGCCCGCGGACAAGGCGGCGCCCTTCGACGTGATCATCAAGAACGGGCACATTCTGGATGGCGGCGGCGGACCGTGGTATTCCGCCGACATCGGAATACGCGGAGATCGAATCGCGGCGATCGGGCAGCTGGGTGAAGCGCAAGCGAAGAAAGTGATTGACGCTACCGGGCAAATCGTTTCGCCGGGATTTATCGACATGCTCGGTCAGTCGGAAATGTCTTTGCTGATCGACAGTCGCTCGTTGAGCAAACTTTCGCAGGGAATTACGACGGAAATTACAGGCGAAGGCGGTTCTATCGCGCCGCAGAACGAAAAGACGCTGGCGCCGATGGCTCCGTTTTTGGCCAATTATCACCTGACAATTGATTGGACGACGCTCGACGGTTATTTTCGCAGGCTGGACAAAGACGGCACGCCGATTAATCTGGGCACTTACGTAGGGGCGGCGCAAGTGCGCGAGAACGTGATCGGCGACGACGATCGCGCCCCGACCCCCGCAGAACTGGAACAGATGGAAGCGCTCGTGGCGCAAGCCATGAAGGATGGTGCGTTGGGACTCTCTACTGCGCTGATTTACCCGCCGGGACATTATGCGAAGACGGACGAATTGATTGCGCTGGCGAAAGTTGCGGCGCAGTACGGCGGTATTTATGCGTCGCATATGCGCAGCGAGGGGGCCAGCGAAATGGCGGCGCTGGATGAAGCGATAGAAATCGGACGCGAGGCGCAGATTCCGGTGGAGATTTTCCATTTAAAGGTGAGCGGAAAGGAGCGCTGGGGCACGATGCCCGCGGTGGTAGCAAAAATTCAGGCGGCGCGAGACGCAGGGCTCGATATTCGCGCGGACCAATACCCTTACGTCGCAGGTGCGACAGCGCTGGCCTCGTCGTTGCCGCCCTGGGTTGCGGATGGCGGAGTGGACAAACTTCTCGGCCGTTTGCAGGATCCAAAGATTCGCGAGCGCATCAAGAATGAAATGGCAACGGAGCACGCCGACTGGGAAAACCTCTATTTCGATTGCGGGGGCGGAGAAGGAGTGATGATATCGGGCGTGGTCAACCCGGAGCTGAAGAAATACGACGGCAAGACGGTCGCGCAGATGGCCAAGGCAGAAGGCAAACCGGAACTGGACGCGCTGTTTGATTTCATCCAGGCGGATAAGGCGCAGACCGGCGCGATCTATTTCATGGCCAGCGAGCAGGATTTGGTTTACGGGCTGAAACAGGATTGGACTTCACTTTGCCTGGACAGTGGCGAGCTTTCGCTGGATGGTCCGCTGTTCGAACCGCACACGCATCCGCGTTCTTTTGGCTCATTCCCGCGATTCCTTGGCCACTATGTTCGCGATGAGCACCTAATGCCACTGGAACAAGCTATTCGAAAAATTACTTCCATGCCGGCGCAACGCGAACACCTGGTGAATCGCGGGCTGATCAAGACCGGCTTTTATGCGGACATAACGATTTTTGACGCGGCAACGATTATCGACCGGGCTACCTACACAGAGCCGACAAAAGTATCAGAGGGCGTGGATTACGTTTTCGTGAACGGGCAACTGGAATTTGACCATGGGGCGCTGACCGGGGCGAAATCGGGCCGGGCACTTCGGGGGCCGGCATGGCACGGTGATGCGACAGATCACTAACGCGGGTTGGGGAACAGCCAACTCGCATAATAGACACGGATCGAGGCGAATACGTCGCAACTTTGACGGTCAGAGATTCCTGTAACCGCTGATTCCTGCGATGCCTGAGCGCCAGAGTTGCGGCTAAACACCAAGCCGACGTGAGCGATTCCATCGTTCGCAAACCACACTTTGGCGAGCACGCTTCCTTCCGCGCTTCGATAGCGAGCGCGCGAGATGCTTGAATCCTCCAGATAACCGGTGCAGGAGAGCGGTTCCGGGGACATATTGCTTTGCGAGATAAACCCCTCGGATGCCAGGGATTTGACTGACTTCTCCACGAGCGCTCTTCTTACGGACATAGACGCCTGGGCGTCCGGCTTGGGATAGTAATAAGTGAACAAAAACGCCGCGCTGCTGCGATCGGGAGCGGAATAGCCTGCCATCAATCCGGGATCGGGCTTATCTTTGAAAGTCCAGGGGACCCAATCGCTGGGGTAGCACATTTCGAGATCAAGGTCGCGCAGGATGGCGGATTTGTATTGCGAATCCGTGTGCGAAGAGCCCCCGCCAAATGAAATCCTGCCGTTCGATCCGAGATCGAGAGGCTGTCCATTGAGATAAAACTCAGCGCGAAATTCGCCCGGAGGAATACAGCTATTTACACTGCTGGACTGCAACGCTGATTTGAACACATATTTCTTTCCCTCGGGCATGTCGAGCAAGTCGGCAGGAAGGACGCGACCCGAAATGCCGGGCAAAACCCACCAGACTCCCCAGTTGCCGTCTCCAGTTCCAGTGTCCAGGGTAGGGGAGTCGCAAGCGCGCCTCTCAGGATAGGCGGTATCGCAGGCGTACCAGACAACCACCAAACTGTTGTCGCTCAAATCCATCGGCACCCGAGCTTCCCATCCCAGTCCAGCGGGGGAGGCGAACAGGTTCACGTCAGAAATCTGAGAGGTGCCCGCGTTCGCCGGTGCGGACCAATTTGTAGGCATCCATCCCGCAATTGACATGCGGCTTTTTTGCTTCTTCACTTCGCGGTCAATTTCATCGCAGTAGGTGGCCGTATTGAGCGCGAAGCAATACTTGCGCAAGATCTCAAGATCCGTGATTACGCCGGCAGCAAGCCCCGGCCGGTTGTCGGCCGCCTTGAGGCTCTCGAAGCCCTGGTCATAAGTTTTGAGACCCTCCGATTTTCTTTGCGGGCCGTCCGCCAATAGGGCCATGCCTGTGTTGAAGAGCAGCATGGTATTGGTACTGTCCCGACCGAGGGCTTTCTGCTCCTCAACAATGCCGTGTTCCACACGGTCGCGTTGTCTTTGGGTCAGCCCGAGATCGGTGCTGTCGTAGCCGTGATTAAGGAGGAAATCCATGGGAGGTGTAAGATTTTCGTTTCCTAGCGCGACAATGGCTTCCTCCTCCTTATCGACAATCTCCTGGAGGGACTGTTTGAGATGCAGACTCTGATAGCCCTCTTTTTGGGGAGTCATCTGGTTCGACAATGAGAGAGCGAGGTAGTAGTTCGCCAAGGAGAAAGTGTGACGCGCCTTTAGCGACTTCTTGAAATCTTCGACAGCTTCGCCATATTGTTCCGGAGTGCCGGCGGCCCTGAATTTTTCCATGCCTTGGCCATAGAAGGTTGCTGCCTCCTCGACTTTATCGCCACGGGGAATTCGGAGATTGAAATAAGTGACCCCGGCCATCCAGCAAAGCCCGGCGAGCGCCAAGAAGGATCCGCAGCAGAATAAAATGAATGCCTCCTGCGTGCGTCCCATGCTGAGCGCCTGACCGAATAAGTAGAGGGCAATGGCAAAGAGAGTGAGGGCCCGGAGGTAACGAGTGGAGGCCTTGCTCCAGGCCAAGCTGATTTCGTTTTCGCCGTCCCACTTAGCAAAGTCCGTTTGTTCTGTGGTTAGATCCTTGGCCATGAGCTGCCTGGGGAAAAACGCGTCCCTATCCGGGCCTTGCGGCCCGTCGAGCGAGTCAGTAAGCGACTTGTGGTCCGACTGTTCGGTAAAGTCCTGCCAAGGCTCCATGGCGAGTTTGCCATCTTCAACATCGGCGCCCGGAACTCGGTTTTGGGCGAGGTCTAACCGCTGCTGACCGGCCCTGAACTGCGCACGATATTCCTGTCCGTCAGCAAGCTCCTGCAGCGCCTGGTTATTCTGCGCGGTTCTTCGCGTACTACTCTTCACCATTTCCATCTGATAGTGAAGCGCTTCGCCTGCAGTCTGGCTCTGGTGAATTCCCGCGACGCTATACAAGACGCCATCGAGGGCGCTCAGCGAGGCTGTGATGGCGATGGCGGCCACGATCCATACGTGAAATCGGTGCTTATCGAGGCCGACGTGGACGTGCTCGGCGCAATACGAATGCGGCCCAATTTCTCCGGCATGGACGACTTCGTCGTCTTCCAGTTCCTTGTCCAGCAGGAAAAACTCTTTGATTCTACAAGTGGTGGAAAGCCAGTATCCCAGGATCATTAGTACGGCAATCACTAAACTATATCTTCCGAACACCTTCCAGGAATCCAAGTCGCCCCAAACGGACAGCAGAATTCCGGCGACAGCAGTGACGCATGCCAGGCGCAGAAGCCAAATCACGGTCCGGGGTTTGGCCCTATACAGTTGGGCAAAAGTAAACAGGGCCAGCGACAAGACGAGGAGCACAACAGAAACTGCCAGGCGCTTTACGCGTCCCTGAGCAGCTCTTATTTCGCACTCCAGACCGTTCCAAATGCCGGCGTTTTCAACCGAGCATTGCTGCGGCCCGTTGGTTTCGAAGCCAAGGCCCGCCAGGGTGTTCGCAATAGCCAGCTGTATTGTGGCCGCGGGAAATACTTTGGCGTCCTCATATCGCAAGCCAAAGTTGCCGAAGTTCTTATAGAAGGGAATCTGCGATTTGCCCATGGCGGAACGTTGCTGAGAGTAGAGATCCTGAAGAGCGGCGCCTGCGAGATCATGGTTCCGGCGAAGATCTTCGGCGTTCAGCCTGCGGTTGTAACTTTCTTGGTAGTGGAGGTCGCTGGTGGCCCAATACTTATTGTACTGAGAAAGATCGTAAAGATATTCCTGCCAGTATTTCAATTCGAGCAACTGGCCGTGTCCCAGCATACGCTCGTGGAGCGAAGCATCCAGCTCCGCTTTCCCAGCTTGAAAGGCGGTGACGGCGCCGAATATAGCCACCACAGCCATAACCATGGCCATGCGCAACGTTTTTTTCGCCAGCCAATTAGGGATGAAATCAAGCACACGATTGAAGCGATTAGGCGCCGCGCTAGTATCGTTCATTCCGAAAAACCCTACCCCAGCTAACTCCTGGTGTCAATCCAGCGCCCGCGGAGCCGAATCTGGAAACTTCGGGCGGTGAAAATGTCTGATGGATCGGGAGAGGTCAATTGAAGAACTTCAAGGGAAACCTGGAGAGGTTCATAGTTCTGCGAGCTCACCTTCCCGATTTATGGCAGCCATCACTGATTCCAAACTGCTTTTATGTTGGTGAACTCGCGAATTCCATAAACTCCCAGTTCACGGCCGATGCCCGAGCGTTTGGCGCCGCCGAAGGGAAGGCGCGGATCAGACACGACCATGCGGTTGATGAACACCATGCCCGCCTCGATGCCATTGATGAACTGATCCTGCTCGCTTTTTTCTTTGGTCCACGCGCTGGCACCCAATCCGAAAGGCGTGGCGTTGGCGATGCGAATCGCGTCGTTGATATCTTTCGCGCGAAACAGGGAAGCGACCGGGCCGAAAAGCTCGTCGCAAGCTGCGGGTGAATCGTCGGGGATATTGCTCAGCACCGTGGGAGCATAGAAATTTCCAGGGCGGTTCAAAGGCTTTCCGCCGGTGAGTAATTTCGCACCGGCTTTAATCGTTTTTTGGACGTCGGCATCGAGCGTGGTGACGCCGTCCGCCGTCGCGAGCGGGCCCAACTCGGTGGCCTCATCGAACGGATCACCGATTTTCAGGGATTCCATTTTCTCGACGAAGAGTTTTTCGAAGTCGTCGGCGATGCGCTGATCCACTATGAACCGCTTGGCGGCGATGCAGGATTGCCCATTGTTCTGAACGCGAGCTTTCACTGCGGCAGCGGCCGTTTCCTTAAGGTTTGCGCTGGGCATCACGATGAAGGGATCGCTGCCCCCAAGCTCCAGCACGATTTTTTTGATTTTCTTTGCCGCAGCTACGGCAACCTGAATTCCCGCGCCTTCACTTCCGGTCAGCGTGGCAGCAGCGATTCGAGTGTCGGCAATAATGCCGCCGACTTTGTCGGAGCCAATAAGCAGAGTTTGAAACGCTCCTTGCGGGAAACCGGCGCGCAGGAAAATCTCTTCAATCAGAAGAGCGCACTGCGGGACGTTGGAGGCGTGTTTGAGCAGTCCCATATTGCCGGCCATCAGCGCCGGCGCGGCGAAGCGAAACACCTGCCAAAAGGGGAAATTCCAGGGCATCACGGCGAGCACCGGGCCCAACGGCTGATATCGAATGAAGCTGCGTGAGGCGCTGGTTTCGACTACTTCATCGGCCAGGAAACGTTCGGCATTCTCGGCATAATAGCGGCACCCGACGGCGCACTTGGCGGCTTCGTCCACCGCGGCACGAATGGGTTTGCCCATCTCGAGTGTCATCACGCGCCCGAATGCTTCTTTTTCCTTCTCGAGAATTTCAGCCGCTCGCAACATCATCTCCGCTCGTTTCGAGTAGGGAATGCTTTTGTAAGAACGAAAGGTCTCCGTCGAGAGACGAAGCTTTTGTTCAACTTGCGCGTCTGACAAGGCGTCGAAAGACTTTATAAGCTCGCCGGTGGCGGGATTGATCGTCGCGATAGCCATTCTTTCCTCTTGTGAGAATGGGGAAACAGGTTTTCCCCAGATTAAAATTCAAGATCTCAATGCGTCCAATCAGACTATCACATGATCATTTGAATCGGAGTTCGTTGGACGGGCGGATCAGGGGTGCGGGAATACTAAGATTATTGCGGTGAGCTTCCGAGGGGTGGTTGACCTTTGACGGCCGCCCGGATTGCTGAAGGCGTTGATGAACTTCTTCCCAGGACGGCGGCTGCGGCGATTCCTGAGTCCAATGGGCGACGGCAGCCTCGTCGCACCACTGCGGCAAGCGGCGCATGACTTGGCGATGAACTCCGGAGAGCATATAGGCCTTCATAGCTTGCTCGGAGTTCCAGACCGTGCGGGTCCAAAACGTATTGTGGGCATCGCGCAGGACGGTAACAACGAGACTCCCTTGAGCGGACTTGGCTTGTTGCGCCGAGCGGAAAGCTTGGATGAAAAACGCCGGAAGGTAGCGCCAGGATCGCACTCGGAGGCGTGTGAGGGAAACGAAGAACATGATGATTGATATTAGACCAAAATGAGGCCGTCACCAGCCATTCTAACTAGCCCTAGCGATGTAATTCAGCCGAAGTTCGCGTATGATAGGGACGAACTCCCCGTGTTGCGGACCGGAGAAGACCTCTCATGAATCACCGGTTCACTATAGGTGTCGAAGAAGAGTTTCAAATTGTTGACCCGGCGACGGGAGAGCTGCGTTCGCACGTAAGCGAGCTTGTTGCCGCCACTTCGCCGGGCCTGGGCGAGCAAGTGAAGCCCGAGATGCATCAGTCCATCGTTGAAATCGGCACGAAGATCTGCAACAACGTGGACGAATTGGCGGCGGACATGCGGCGCACGCGCGGCGAATTGGTGCGAGCTGCTGAAAAAGTGGGCCTGCAAGTTGCTGCCGCCGGCACGCATCCGTTTTCGAGCTGGATCGATCAGGTGATTTCGCCGGGAGAGCGCTACCAAAACATCGTTGAAGAGCTGCAGCAACTGGCGCGCTCGCTGCTAATTTTCGGAATGCACGTGCACGTGGCGGTGCCCGATCGCACGAGCATGATCGACCTGATGAATATGGCGCGCTATTTCCTGCCGCATCTCCTGGCGCTTTCCACCAGTTCGCCTTTTTGGATGGGGCGCGATACGGGCTTGAAGTCATTTCGCACGACGGTATTCCGGCGTTTCCCGCGCACGGGAATTCCGGACCACTTCAGCTCCTGGAGCGAGTACGAGGATTACGTGAATCTGCTGGTGCGTCTGCACTGCATCGACAACGCAAAAAAGATTTGGTGGGACGTTCGGCCGCATCCCACGTTCGGGACACTTGAATTTCGAGTATTTGACGTGGCCACGCGATTGGATGAAGGCATCGCTATCGCGGCTCTGACGCAGGCCCTAGTGGTGAAGCTGCATCGGCTCTACACGCGCAATATCAGCTATCGCATGTATCCTCGCGCGCTGATCGAAGAAAATAAATGGCGGGCGGCGCGCTGGGGTGTGGAAGGCAAACTGATTGATTTCGGCAAGCAAGCGGAAGTGCCCATGCAGGAGTTGGGTGAAGAGCTTCTTGAATTCACATACGATGTCGCGGGCGATCTTGGAAGCCGCGCAGCGCTTGAACCGATTCACAGGATTCTGCGCGAGGGCACCAGCGCCGAAAGGCAGTTGCGCGTATTCAAGGAAACGGGCGATTTGAAGCAAGTAGTGAAGCACATTGTGGAAGAAACGAGCGAGGGTATAACCCAGCAAGCATCCTCGGCATAGGCCGCCTTGGGTGTGCCAGGATGGGCTGGAAGCGAATTGTTATGCCGAACGAGCGAAACTCGCCAAAACGAGATGCCTCACCAGACGTGAAGAGTTCCGTTCCCAATAAAGGAAGTGCTGCGATGAAAATTGGACTACTTTGCGGCCGCGAATACAGTTTCCCGCCGGCCTTTATCGAGAAAGTAAATGAGCTGGGGAAGCGCGACAACGTCACGGCGGAATTCGTTCACCTGAGCGGGGTACGCATGGGCGAACCCGCGCGGTATCGCGTGATCGTGGACCGTATTTCGCACGAAGTGGACTTTTATCGAGGATATTTGAAGCACGCCGTGCTGCAGGGCACATACGTCATCAACAATCCTTTCTGGTGGACAGCGGACGACAAATTTTTCAACTACGCGGTGGCCTCAAAGCTTGGTATCGCCATTCCCAAGACGATTCTGTTGCCGCAGAAGTCCTATCCGTCGGATGTGGATATAACGCCGGAATCGTTGCGAAACCTGGAATTCCCGATTGACTGGGACGCTTTGCTCGATGCAGTTGGCCGGCCGGCAATTTTGAAGCCTTTTTCGGGCGGGGGATGGAAACACGTCTACAAAGTGAATAATCGAGAAGAGCTACTGGCCGCGTACGACGTCACCGGGCCCACCTGCATGACGCTTCAGGAATTTATCGATTTTGACAAGTATGTCCGCTGCTTCACGTTTGGCAAGATGGATATCATGCCGGTCGCTTACGATCCCAAGGAACGCCGCTATCTGGTGGACCATAAGTATCTATCCGCGGAGCTGGGTTCGCGGATCGTGAGCGATGCGCAAACGATCAATCAAGCGCTGGGATACGAAATGAACACGATTGAATTTGCGGTCAAGGAAGGCGTGCCTTACGCCATTGATTTTCTGAATCCGGCGCCGGATTTCGAGCGCGATCGCATTACGGAGTTTTACTTCGAAACTGTCGTGGACCGAATGGCTCGGCTGGTGATCGACCGCGCGCTTAACGGCTTGCCGGCAAATTCCTGGCCTCGCTGGGAAGAAATGCTGGGCATCGGCGCTGCTAGCGGTTTTACGGGCGCACCGGAGAAGGGCCGCGCGGGAGCGAAAACTGCGTGAGCGGTTCCGTGCGGGCTTCGCAAACACCGACTTCTCCCGCTGAGCATTGGCACGGGCTCTTGCGCCCGGACGTGGAGCTTGCTCCCGCGTTTTGGGCCGAGTTGAATGCGCGCATGCGCGCGGAGAAACTCACATTTGGAGACCGCGTACATTGTCCATTCCTGCGGCCTTTCTTCCTCAGCACGCAAGATGAAAATCGCGTGCGCGAAGTCGCGGAACTGATCGCGGAGCTTGGCGAACGCGTTGTGGCACGGGCGCTAGCCGATCCGGGATTGCTGGCGCAAGTAGGGTTGTCGCGCGAAGAAGAGCGCCTCGCGCGCATTTCGCCGCGGTACAAGACTGCCAGCACCGCTTCGCGTCTCGATGCTTTTCTGCTTCCCGACTCCTTGCAGTTCGCCGAATACAATGCCGAATCGCCCGCGGGGCCCGGTTACGCCGAGACTTTGGCCGGAGTATTTCGAACTTTGCCGATCATGGAGCGCTTCGCGGAGCATTATACGGTTCGCCAGTTTTCGTTGATCGAGCAGTTGCTCGCGGCGCTGGTTGCGAGTTATCGCGAATGGGGCGGAACTGCTTCGCCCCCGGTGATTGCGATTGTTGACTGGCGCGAAGTGCCCACCTGGAGCGAGTTTGAAATTTTGCAAGCGCGTTTTGAAAAAGCGGGCGTGCCGACGATTGTCTGCACGCCGTCTGATCTAGTATTCGACAGCACGAAGCTCATGGCGAATGGGCGCCGCATCGATCTGGTCTATCGCCGGGTGCTTATCAACGACATTCTTGCCCGTCCTGCTGAATGCGAAGCGCTGGTAAAGGCTTACGAAGCGGGGGCTGTCTGCGTGGCGAACGCGCTGACGTGCAAAATCGCCCACAAGAAAGCGTTCTTCGCGGTTCTTACCGACGAACGGAATGCAGCACTATTCAGCGGGAACGAGCGCGAGGTGATCCGCCGCCACATCCCGTGGACGCGTTTGCTGGAGGACGCGAAGACCACGCGCGACGGCGAATCTTTCGGCATACTCGATTACGTTCGCAAGCGCAGAAATGATTTCGTGCTGAAGCCGAACGACGAGTACGGCGGCACGGGCGTGACGCTGGGCTGGGAAATGGACGACCAAGCGTGGGACGACGCCCTGCAGCGGGCGCTTTCCGACCGCGATAGCAAATGGGTGGTGCAGCAGCGCATCGCGGTTCGGCGCGAAGTTTTTCCGGTACAGACGGCCAATGGAGTCGAGATGCGCGACATGCTCGTGGATTTCGCGCCATATCTGTTCCGCGGGCGCATGGCTGGATGCTTGACGCGGTTGAGTTCAACCGGTTTGGCGAACGTCACCTCCGGCGGCGGGCAGGTTCCTTCCTTCGTGGTCGATCCGCGCTGATGATAACCAGAGTCTGCTTTAGCAAAGGTTTATCCGTAGTAAAAACTCCGCGTCAAAATTACAATAACTGAATGACTTTTGGAACTGTTAAGCCGGAGCTAATGCCCGGCGCTCGAAACGCGGTGGAAACGTGCCTGGGGATACAGCCGAATGAGCGTGTGACGCTCATTGCGGATCGCCCGAGCGCGATTGTTGCAGCGAGTCTAGCGAAGGCGATTGTGGATCGCGGAGCGATCTGCGATCCGTTTCTGCTCGAGGATCTCGCCGCGCGGCCGCTGCTGCGCGCTCCGCAACCGGTGCTGGATTCGCTCGGCCGCGCTGATGCCGGAATTCTGTGCATGCAACCGATGTTGGGAGAGCTGGCCGCACGCAAAGACATTGTGGGAGTGGTGGAGAGGCGCCACATCCGCTACGCGCACATGGTTGGCGTGACGCCGGAAATCATGCAGCAGGGAATGCGCGCGGATTACACCATGGTGGACAAATTGAGCGAGCGCTTGCTACAGCGCATGCATTCCGCGCGTTCGCTTACGGTGCGCACGGATGCGGGCACTTCTCTGGTTGCGAGTTTTGACGCCGCGCTCGACTGGGTGAAGACCAGCGGACTGATCAATCGGCGTTACTGGTCGAATCTCCCGGCTGGCGAAGTTTTCACCACGCCAGCGAAGGTGGACGGCACGTTTGTGTGCGACGGCACCGCCGGCGATCACTTCTGCGGAAAATACGGCGACCTGCAGAAAACGCCGCTGGCGCTTGAAATTAGCGGCGGGCGATTAGTTGCTGCGAAATGCGCGCGCAAGGATCTGGAAGAAGAATTCTGGAAATATTGCCACACGGATGAAAACAGCGACCGCGTTGGCGAGCTGGCTTTCGGGACGAACCTAAGCCTGTCAAACATGATTGGCGTTCTGCTGCAGGACGAAAAGCTTCCTGGTGTGCATCTGGCTTTTGGCGATCCCTATGGGAGCCAAACGCACGCCGCTTGGACTTCGCGAACGCATGTGGACGTGCTAGCGCGGGCCTGCAATGTGTGGATTGACGAAGAACAGGTGATTGCCAAGGGCCGCTACCTGCTTGACCGCCTGGGGCTCGGGTAGCTGCTTCAGAATAACCTGGTGATGTATTCCCACATTTGATGTTTCCAGTAGGGCCAGTCGTGGCCGCCTTGCGGTCCCCAATCGTCGAGATGATGAGGAATTCCTTTGCTCGACAGGATATTCGAGAGCCGGTAAGAAGGGCCGCTGTGTTCCCACGGTCCGGAGCCCGTCGCGATGTGGATGTCGCACTGCGAGAGCTGCGCGATTACGTTTCCGTCTGAAAGATTTGAGAGGTAGTCCACCGGATTGTTGAAGTAGGTGTTGTCGTCGTACATCCCGTTCATGAAATTCTTAATGTCGTAAACGCCGGAAAGCGCGAAGCAGCGGCGCACAACATCGGGATGCTTGAAGAGAGTGTTTGCGGCGTGATAAGCGCCGAAAGACGCTCCCATGGTGGAAATCGCGATGTCTTGTGACTGACAGTTGTCGCGAATAAAAGGAACCACTTCGTTACGCACGTAAGAGTCGAATTGCGATTGAACCCAACTGCGATGGAACGGGTGCGCGCCCTTGTTATAAAAACCGGCGGAATTCACGGAATTGATGCTGAAAAACTTCACGCGGCCAGCGTCGATCAAGGGCGACAAACTTCCGATGAGGCCTTGGCCCTCAAGCTCCCACTCATCGCCGGCGCTGGTGGGGAATCCCAGGAGCGGAGGCCCCCAGTGGCCGTAAACAACGACTCCCATATCGAGGCCGAGGCGATGCGAATACCACCGATGATATTCCCGTTTCATGTTGCTCCTGGTCTTGAGCTGCGGCTCGAAATTCGAGCCTAGGGTTGAGCGCGGTATTATACGGTGTTTACCGGCACAGAACCCCGGAAACTCTATGCGGCTTAATTTTTGCTCTGGTATTGTAATAGAATGCGCGATTCGACGAGGAGGCTTCTTGCTGAGTGATTCAGCCGGAGCGAATCCGGTGCGACTCAATTCAAAGTGGAGGAATCCCGATTGGCGCTTTCCCGAGAAATGGCGGCGGGATTGACC
>Ga0187863_10002882_pt1 | contig 12907 bp, 8 predicted proteins | sample June2016WEW_11_1_FD_132975 | JGI IMG/M metagenome (GOLD analysis project Ga0187863, IMG submission 132975) | Peatland microbial communities from SPRUCE experiment site at the Marcell Experimental Forest, Minnesota, USA - June2016WEW_11_10 | ecosystem: Environmental > Terrestrial > Soil >...
TCACCGCGTTGGCAACGGACAGATCGCGGAACTCGCCAACGACTGGGACGGATATTCGGGACACATCCCCAAGAGCAGTGCGCTGGCAGCCGATGTGCTGAAAGACTATGGCTACTGCACGGGCGCTTGGGGAAAGTGGCACAACACACCTGCCGAGGAAACGACCGCGGCCGGCCCCTTCCACAACTGGCCCACTGGGCTGGGCTTCGAATATTTCTACGGATTCCTGGCGGGCGAGGCCTCGCAGTATGAGCCCAATCTGGTGCGGAACACTACGAGCGTCTTGCCGCCCAAGAGCCCAGAAGAGGGCTACCACCTCAGCGAAGACCTGGCCGACGACGCCATCGGGTGGCTGCACAAGCACAAGGCTTTCCAGCCGGATAAGCCGTTCTATATGTATTGGGCGAGCGGCGCGATCCATGGCCCGCACCACATCATGAAGGAGTGGGCTGACAAATATAAAGGCAAGTTCGATGACGGCTGGGATGCCTACCGTGAGCGTGTGTTCAAGCGCGCCAAGCAGAAGGGCTGGATCCCAGCCAATGCGCAACTCACACCTCGGCACGAAACCATGCCGTCGTGGGACAGCATCCCCGAGGACGAGAAGCCATTTCAGCGCCGCTTGATGGAAGTGGCTGCCGGCTACGCCGAGCACGTGGACGTTCAAGTTGGTCGGGTCGTCGATGAAATCGAGAAGCTCGGCTATGGCGACAACACTTTGATCTTCTACGTTTGGGGCGACAACGGTTCTTCGTCCGAGGGCCAGAACGGCACCATCAGCGAACTGCTGGCGCAAAATGGCATCCCAACCACCGTCAAGCAGCACATCAAGGCGCTCGATGAGATGGGCGGACTCGATGTGCTTGGCTCACCCAAGACCGACAACCAGTACCATGCAGGGTGGGCGTGGGCCGGAAGCACACCTTATAAGGGAACCAAACTTCTGGCCTCGCACTTCGGCGGCACACGCAACCCTATGGCCATCCGGTGGCCTGCAAAGATCAAACACGATGCCACCCCCCGGCCACAGTTCCATCACTGCAACGATATCGTCCCCACAATTTACGAGGTTGTCGGCATCACTCCACCGCTGGAGGTAAACGGCGTTCCCCAGGATCCAATCGACGGCGTGAGTTTCGCCTATACGTTTGACGATCCAAAAGCCAAAGGCCAATTGCTGACCCAGTACTTCGAAATCATGGGCAGCCGCTCCATCTATCACGATGGCTGGATGGCCTCCGCTTTGGGACCACGCCTCCCGTGGGTTCCGGGCACGCCGCCTGGGATTCGCGAGTGGACGCCTGACAATGACGTCTGGGAACTCTATAACCTGGAGGACGACTGGACACAGTCCAACGACCTCGCCGCAAAAATGCCCGGGAAGCTGGCCCAATTAAAGGATCTCTTTCTCATCGAGGCGACGAAAAACAAGGTGCTGCCCATTGGCGGCGGCCTCTGGGTTGTCGTGCTGCACCCCGAGATGCGCATTGCCCCTCCCTATGCAGAGTGGACCTTCTCCGGCGACACCGTTCGCATGCCGGAGTTCTGCGCACCCGCTCTGGGGAATAAACCCAACGTTGTAACTATTGACGCCGAGATCCCGGCCAACGCCAACGGCTTGCTGTATAAGCTGGGCGCAAACTCCGGCGGACTTACATGCTTCGTGGAGGACGGAATTCTCTGCTACGAGTACAACCTCTTTATCATTCAGCGCACCAAGATCCGCTCCAAGCAGAAGCTTCCCGTTGGCAAGGTGAAGATCGAGATCGAAACAGCGTACGCGGTGCCCCGGCCAGGTGGGCCGCTCAACATAACGATGAAAGTCAACGGCGAAGACGTTGCGACCGGGCAAGTGCCGGTTTCCGCTCCGCTGCTCTTCACCGCCAACGACTGCCTCGACATCGGTATTGTCCACGGTTCGCCAGTGTCGCTCGACTACTGCGACAAGGTGCCGTTTAAGTTCAACGGGACGATCGAGAAGGTGCATGTCCGTTATGGGACCGTCGAGACCGCACAAAAGCAGGACAAGACCACTAAGGACGGAGTGGCGGCATGACTGGCAGGTGCTCTAGCACTGTTCGTGGATAGAAGAAGGTCGACGAGGAGATCGACTGCGGGGAGCCACATTGCAAGTTTTGACAGTTGTGTGGATGAGGCGGGGATACTAGATTCAACGAAGTCGACACAAGTTCTTCCAGGGTCTTTTTAGCGTCCGACAAATACTCGTGAATTTCCAAATGAAAGGAAGTCTACTTATGAGTGACCAGGACAATGTTCAACGATCAGTTCTTCCCATTCCCGATCCACCACGCTCAGGCTTGGTGTTGTACGACGCCAAAGATCCGGAAAACAAGTACCCGGCGATCACCCAGTTGCGCCCACCCAAGGGAGCGCCAAACGTCCTCATAATTTTGATTGATGACGCGGGCTTTGGCTCCTCCAGCGCCTTTGGCGGTCCTTGCAACACGCCGAACGCAGAACGCCTAGCCGCTGGCGGCCTTAAGTTCAACCGCTTTCACACCACCGCGCTGTGCTCACCCACACGTCAAGCATTGTTGACCGGACGCAACCACCACACGGTCGCAATGGGCGGGATTACCGAAATCGCTACCGGGTCTCCTGGCTATAGCTCAATTCTCCCCAACAACTGTTCGCCCCTCGCCCGGACCCTGAAGCTCAACGGGTACGCGACGGCGCAGTTCGGCAAGTGCCATGAAGTGCCAGTCTGGCAGACAAGTCCGGCCGGGCCGTTCGATGCCTGGCCTACTGGAGGAGGAGGATTCGAATATTTCTACGGGTTTATTGGTGGCGAGGCGCACCAATGGTATCCGTCGCTCTATGAGGGCACGTCGCCAGTCGAGGTGAAGAAGACGCCCGAAGAGGGCTATCACTTCATGGAAGACATGACGGACAAGGCGATCAATTGGGTTGGGCAGCAGAAAGCGCTCATTCCCGATAAGCCCTTCTTCATGTACTTCGCGCCAGGCGCGACCCACGCTCCGCACCATGTTCCGAAGGAATGGGCGGATAAATACAAAGGAAAATTCGATCAAGGTTGGGACAAGCTGCGCGAAGAGACCTTCGCCCGTCAGAAAAAGCTAGGCGTCATTCCGGCCGATTGCCAACTCACGCCAAGGCACAAGGAAATCCCGTCATGGGATGACATGCCTGCCGCCTTAAAACCTGTGCTCATCCGGCAGATGGAAGTTTACGCCGGGTTCCTGGAGTATGCCGATCATCATGTGGGCCGCTTGCTGGATAACCTGAAGCAGCTCAACGTGCTCGATGACACCTTGGTCTACTACATCATTGGCGACAATGGCGCATCGGCTGAGGGTACACTGAACGGTACCTACAACGAGATGATCAATTTCAATGGTGCGTCTGCGCTGGAGACCCCCGAGTTCCTGACGGCAAGGCTGGACAAGCTAGGCGGGCCGGAATCCTACAACCACTTTGCCGTGGGCTGGGCGCACTCCATGAACACTCCGTACCAGTGGACCAAGCAGGTCGCCTCGCACTGGGGCGGAACGCGCAATGGGACCATCGTGCACTGGCCCACTGGCATTAAGGGGAAGGGCGAAATCCGCAGCCAGTTTGCTCACTGCATCGACGTCGCGCCGACCATCCTCGAAGTGGCGGGTCTGCCGCAACCCACGTTCGTGAACGGCATCCAGCAACACCCGATCGAAGGCGTCAGCATGGCCTACGCGTTTAATGACGCCAAGGCTGGCGAGCGCCACGAAACACAGTACTTCGAAATGTTCGGCAATCGCGGCATTTACCACAACGGCTGGACCGCGGTGACGCGGCACAAGACTCCGTGGCTACTCATCGGCGAGAAAACCCCAGCGTTTGACGATGACGTTTGGGAACTCTATGACACCACGAAAGACTGGAGCCAGTCGAACAACCTGGCCAAACAGATGCCCGAAAAATTGCATGAACTGCAACGTCTGTGGCTGATTGAGGCGGTACGCTACAACGTACTACCCCTCGATGACAACCTCGGTGCGCGGATTAACTCCGATACAGCAGGCCGTCCGCAGTTGATCAAAGGCAAATCCCAAATCCTGTTTGGCAGCATGGGTCGTCTGTCGGAAAATTCCGTGCTCAACCTGAAGAATAAGTCTCACGCGGTGACGGCGGGGATCGTTGTACCGACAACGGGTGCTGAAGGAGTGATCGTCGCCCAAGGTGGCAACATCGGAGGCTGGAGCCTCTACGCCAAGGGCGGCAAGCTTAAATACTGCTACAACCTACTCGGCATTCAACAGTTTTACGCGGAGTCGAGTGGACCGCTAACCCCCGGTGACCATCAGGTACGTATGGAGTTTACGTATGCAGGTGGCGGCCTGGGCAAGGGTGGCACGGCGACGTTATATGTGGATGGCAAGAAAGTCGGCGAGGGCAAAGTTGGTGCCACGGCGGCCATGATCTTCTCCGCCGATGATGGTTGCGACGTGGGATGTGATACAGGATCTCCAGTCTCGCCGGACTACGGGTCTCGCGGCAATGAATTTACTGGTCACATCAAGGGCGTGCAACTCGCCATTGCCGAGGACGCTGCGAGCCTGGATCATCTCGTCTCTCCGGAGGAAGCCATCCACATCGCCATGGCGCGACAGTAATCACAGCTGTAATTCCTTTCCTTTAGACCCGCCCAAGGTTTCTCGTGGGCGGGCTTTTTGTTCAGAATCCGAATGTTGCGCTGAATGGTCACGGTGCCCGATCTCATCCTGGTGCCGTGGAAGAAGGAAATACTATGTTGGAAGCAATAGTAGAGAGATGCTCAAGCGCGCGGTAGAGCAGCGGGTTGTAGAACCTGAAGTGTATTGATACGGCGATGAGAACTGCCACTGGCTGGCGATCGAGTCTCGCGGTTTTTTTTACGGCTTCAACTGCCGATTTTGTAAACTCCAAACCGGGGCTCGCATCAACGGTGGGGAAGCGCACCAGGCCTTGGCGGTCAAGTGGCGCTGGGGGGAAAGTGACGATGTGACCAGCTTCTCAGTAACGATCAAGCAGATTTGGATGAGCCAGGCTCTTCTGGTTAGACAGATCAAGGCAGAATGACCAACTCCGGTTTGCTGCCGCCGCTCATTCCATAAACTGTCCCGGAACGGAAGGCACCCGCGTCGTACTTGTAGCATCCCGGAGTGCTTGCTTTCGTCGTCACCTGCTTCTGGCCGCCTCCCATGATCGGGCCGTCTGGGTCAAACGGCGAGTCGAGGCCAAACGAGACCATGAATCCATTGTTCTTGTTCGAGCTCATCCACACGACCGTAGTACCAGCCCTGATGCAGAACAATTGATTGTTTTTAGCGTTGGGAATGCCCGGTTTTACGTTAGCCGAATCGCTCCCCCTTGTAATGTCAATCGTGCACGCAGACGAGGAAGAACCACAGGTGTTCGACGCGTTGCACATACTCTCGGGTTGCGGTTCCTCACACGCGTATTTGCTCTTCTTTTGTGCCTGGGCGGTTGAGCAGCTCAGTAGAACGACGCAGAACAGTGAAAACAACGCACTCCGCACATTGAACTGCTGCTGAATCTTCGTAGTCATAGCCACACCTCCTCGCGCTGACGGTCAGAGCGATTTTCCAAGAGAAACTTGACCTCGCGAGATGACTCCATCCCGCGCCAGAATCCGCTGACGTTTGCTTCCGCCTGCTGCGTCCCTTCCTACTCGATAAAGGTGTCAGTCTTCGCTTTTTTTGTTCCACTCGATGATATTAGTCAGCCTCCAGGCATTCTGGTTAAGCTCGAACTGCAACTCGCCTTCTTTATTGATGATGAGTTGCGTGGCAGGGAGAAGAGTACCGTCACTCTTGCTCTTGTCTTTATCGTTTATGTTGATTTCACCTGCAGTGAGATTGAAACTCTTCGACTGGGTACTCCAATAACTTTCGCCGAAAGCGATTTTGCGGTTGGTCACAAAACGGATGGTCCTGCCGGTCGGCGTCAAAATCTCCCGAATGAAACTAAGGTCGAATCCAAGTGTGCCGGGGATCTGTATCCGGCCCACGCTCCTCATCTTCTCAAGAGCATTCACCAGACCGTCGTTCTGACCCTGCTGGAATGCCTGCACCAGAATGTCTCTATCCTCGGGACTGGAGAACTCATAAATAGTGATTTTCACGCCGGTGACTCGACCCATTTGGGTGCTTGTGCCAAAGGCCGAAGCGTCGATCGTTTCGGTAGTGCTCCGTTGCCCAAGGCCCGGAAGGCCAGCAACCATAAGCAGACCGATTAGAAGCAACGTTCTATTTGCGAAATCTCGAAGGTTTGATTTGGTATGCATGAAGCTCTCCACTGTCGCGCAGCGTGACTGGTCGGTATTAGGCATGGATGTACGAATAACACCCCGCCGAGTCCAGCCAAGAGAGTATCAGTCCCCGGATGGCGGCGACACTGGAAAAAGTTACAGTCGGCACCCGACATTTGAAAGCGGCGATTGAAACCACGCCGAGTTTTGAGGCTGCCGAACATCTCTTTCCATCTCCGGTGATTCTCTCGGGTGGTCGTCGGTCGGGTTCTCGAGACACTCGGTTCGAGGTGAGTATCCGTCAATGAGATCGGCCCTGTGTGCTTGGACACCGAGTCACCCATTACACGGTATGCCGCCTCGGATAACCAGAAATAGCGATAGGCTACGAGCCTCCGATAGAACCATGGACCTGATACACGGTGTCGAGTACGAGAGCGACTATCGAGCTCCGTGTGTTCTACATTGTTCAGGCGTTGATCGTGGCCGTCGTGTTGGCCATTCTGCCCTAGGTGCTGGTCCGTGGTCCCGTTACACGCATCAAGCGCCGCTTTTAGAAAAAAGCACATCCGAGCTCGCCCTGGAGAAACCTAAGAAAAACGATCACCTCGCTGTTTGTTGGACGGCGAGAAAGTCGGAGAGGGTATGATCGCTGCCACGGCAGCCATGATCTTCTCGGCATTGCAAGCGCATGGCCGCTGCTCGGAGTATTGGTCTGCACCTTTTCGGATTCACCCTGTTTCTGGGATCGCCGCATTGTTCAAGAGACGCGTATACCCGCGTCAAGCTTTTCGGCGCAAGATCCTGTGATCAGGGGTTCATAGACTTACGGGAGGATCTAAAGTGACACATCAACCAGATTCAGAGATCAACACAGCGTCGATGCCAGGACCACTCGATTTTTCGTTGGTCTTAGGTGGCCCTCTCTTTCAACTATTCCGGCGCACGCATCTTTCCGGGGATGCATTGGAACTTCTTCGCCGGAGGATTCTGGCTATAACGATATTCACGTGGTTGCCGCTCCTGTTGTTGTCTGTGATCGAGGGACACGCACTGGGCGGGGGCATCAAGATCTCCTTCCTGCGCGATATCGAGGCGCACGTTCGGTTCCTGATCGCATTGCCGGTTCTGCTTGGCGCCGAACTCGTTGTGCACATTCGCCTTGATTCGGCAGTACGAAGGTTTGTGGAGAGGAATATCGTTGTCGCGGACGACCGGCCGAAATTCGACGCCGCAGTCAAATCAGCGCGGCGGGTTCGCGACTCGGTTGCCGTGGAGATGGGGTTATTGATCCTCGCATATACGGTCGGGGTCTGGATTTGGCGTAGCGAAGTGGCGTTGGGCTCAGCCACTTGGTATGCCTTGCCAGACGCGATGCAGTTGCATCTCACCCATGCAGGCTACTGGTACGCATTTGTCAGCATTCCCATTTTTCAGTTCATTCTGCTGCGCTGGTACATGCGGCTCGTGCTCTGGTTCTGGCTTCTGTGGAAGTTTTCCAGGCTGAACCTGCACCTCTCTGCCGCGCATCCGGATCGAGCCGGCGGGATCGGCTTTCTCGGCACGAATTCCGACGCCTTCTGCCCCATTCTTTTTGCGCAAGGTTCCATGCTCGCCGGATTGATCGCCAGTCGAGTCCTCTACCAAGGACAGAATCTTCTCTCCTTCAGGATGCAGGCAGTTGGCTCCGTCGTTTTGTTCGTCCTTTTCATCCTCGGCCCGCTCGTCATGTTTACTCCGCAACTGGATCGTGCCAAGCGAGCTGGTGGCGTCTACTATGGTTTACTGGCCAGCCGATACGTGTTCGGGTTTGAGGCGAAGTGGACTCCAGGTCGCGCCCCCAGCACCGGCGAACTCCTCGCGGATGATATCCAAGGACTGGCGGATCTTGGCAATAGCTACTCGGCCGTCCGCGGCATGCGAATCGTTCCCTTCGCACTTGAGGATGTCACATTTCTCGCCGTCACCACCGTTCTGCCTCTCTTGCCTCTGGCGCTGACGAAGTTTTCGCCGGAACAAGTGCTGGTCGGTCTGATCAAAATTCTTTTCCGATGAAAGGACCCATAACAGGTCGAATTCTGCGCAAGAAGTCGATCCTTGATCGAACTCAGCCAATTCCCACTGCCGACTGCCAGCTTTGCCGGTTACAAAGGGAGTTCGGTTCGCGTGCGGGACAACCCGGACATCGCGATGGCGTGAAGTTGAACACCGAGTAATTGATCGGGTATCCGGCTCCCGTTCACGTTCACGGGGAATTCCAATGACCGAGCACTTTCGGCCAATGGGCCGCACCTACCGAGCTGTGATCTCGGTCAACACCATCTCAATCCGATCCAACTCTTCACGAATCACACGGATCGCCTGGTGATTGCTCGGGTAAGGCACCGGTTTAATGGCTTCGGCAGCGTGACGAATCTTGTAGCTGCGATCCCGAATGAAATTGATTCTCGCGGAGGTCTCCAGGCGGTACAGATAAATTCTTCTCGCCAGCTTTATAGTCATCCATGCGAAAGCCAGCCCGAACAACATCTCGATTGGAAGACGATCAGTTGCTCCATCAAAATCGCGAAACGCGAATCGATATACGGATTCGCCCAGACCTAGAGAAGCGAAAATCACTCCCATCCCGACCAACCCAAGCTTCAGGCGGTCATGAGGGCGAAGTGCCGCAGACAATTGTTGTCCGCCGAAGTTTTGCGAGAACGCCATTTGTCTCCCCAATACGCTATGGACAGGTTTCGTTGCCATGAGCAAGATTAGGGGAACTGCGAACAGTCCCCCATTGTGCCTGTTAGAAATTGAAAACAACTCCAGCCTGATAACGGAAATTGCTGTTACCGCCATTACCATTAATGTCGAAGCGCGTGTACAAATAATCGATCTCGGCTGGCCGAAAGGCGATTGTGCCGGAGTGGTTCACCCGGATATCCAAGCCGCCACCAAAGGCCAGAGCAAAGGCGTCGTTCGCTGGTCTTGCGGCTGCGCTAAACCCGCTCAGTGCTGCCAGGTTCGCGGCTAGGTTGGAGTGCGCTCCCCCCACCAGCACATGGGCGAAGGGCCGGAATTTACCGGTGCGAATTCCAAACTGCGGTCCGAACAGATAAGTAAACAGGTTGGCTTGGACGTTGCCGCTGCAGCCGCTCGGGCAGAGACTGCTTGGCGGGACTGTGAAGAACTGGGTGTTACTGCCGTATCCGGTAAATTCCGCCACAACTCCGACGTAGCGGGAGAAATTGTAGTCGATGGATCCACCGGCTCCGTTAAGGCTGTAGGAGTTGGGGACATATTTGCTGGCGGGGACAAAGCGAGCATAGCTATAATCCACAGCGACTTCAAATTTCGATGCGGAGTCCTGGGCCAACGCTGCCACCCCAAGCAAGACAACAGTCAATGTAAGTAGTGTTTCGCGCAGTTTCATGGCAGTATTTCCTCCGTTTGTTTTTTGATCAAGATCAAGATGAATCTAGGATGGATTGTGTGTTTCGGTAACTGGCAAAATTTCCAGTCAGCGGCAGCAAGCCACTTGATCGGCCAACAAACTTTTCTGCCCACTGTGTTCCCGGTCTGAGCTCTCCCTGCCGTTCTTCAAGGAAAAACGTGATCAATGAGAAATGGACTAGTTCCGTCGAGCTAAATCCCCCCAGCAGTGACCGCCGTGGTTCGCGAGCTACACCGAGTCAAAGGTGCCCCCGTTGCCCCTTTAAATGCGGGTCCCGCCGCACGGGATCGAAGATGAATTACGGATGGTCTGCTTTCAGCGGAGGCTCCATGAGAGGAATATCGACGGTGATTGGGAAATGATCCGATAAGGATTCGTCCGGCGCATCGTTCACTTCCTGGAGAGTTCGGGCGAAATGAGGGGCGAACTTATAGTTCCCTCCCTTTTTATCGGAATCGGTGGCGTATCCCTTGACGAAGAACCAGTCGAGTTTGTATTCGCCCACGAGGCCGCCGTAGGTTCGGGCCAGAGCAAACGTACACCTAAAGCCCTTTGTCGCACGCTGGTTCGAATCACTGAGTGTTCCACCTCTGTCTAGTGCACTTCGAGCATCTTCGCCCCGGAAGTCGAAAGTATGACCGTCTTCGAAGTGAAAGTCATCGAGATCTCCGAACAGCTTTGCCTCCTTCTTACGCGAGAGCAGGGGTAGGTCAAAACCGGTTGGATCATTCTTGTTTCGCATCATGTTCACGGGCATGAGCAAGACGGTCGGAGCGCCTGTCGACCACTTGATCGCAGTGACCGCCCACTTGTCGGGGTCTTTCAGCCGGTTCGAAATGACTTTGGATACGGAGGTGGGTGAACTGTCGCTTCCAGACGTATTGAAGTCGCCAGCGAGAATCACTGGATTCTTTTCGGCTCGTATCCATTCCAGGATTTGGGCCATCTGTTTTCTGCGGCATTCCGGCTTGCACTTGGTCTCAAGATGCGGAGCCACTACGGTTACGGCGCCCGTGGGAGATTCCGGAACCGCCAACTCGACGATCAATGTCGTGCGGCCGCCTCGGCGAACCTCGCGCGAGATTCTCTCCATAAAAACTAAGTTGGCTCCCTTTCGCTTTCCCGATTCCAGTTTAGAAATTGCTTTCTTCTCCCCAAGGAACCAGTCGTAGCAAACCGGGAGTGGGCGAACGGTAGCCTTGAGAATGGGGTACCGGCTGAGAACGGCAGTTCCGTGCAAGCCGAGATAACGACTCTTGTCGGGTTCGAAGGATTTCTGTACGTCCTCTTGCGCAGCCTTGTCTTCCATGTTCACTTTCTCAAGGCCCAGGTTCAGCGGATCGATCTCGAGAAACTCGACTGCGTAGGCGTAATTCATTTGGAGCGCCTGCGCAAGTTCTCGGCCAACATCCCGGTAGTCGGTTCGAGTGACTCCGTTGTCCACCTCGTCCAAAATGAACAGGTCCGTGGGTTTGAGGATTTCCAATTGCTGATTGACCTCGCCCAACTCCTCGGCGTTGAGCGGCTTGGATTTCGAATCCTTTTTTTCGTCGATGTATTTTCCAAACTTGTCCGGCTCGGTCAGGGCGATTTTGATCCCATCCAGTTCATTGCCGCGCTCGATGTTCCACATAGTTGCGCGGAGGAATGGTCCCAGGGCATCGGTAGACGGGCGATTTGGCTTCGCACCGCTCAAATACGCCTCATTACTGATGAATGGCGTGTGGAGAAGCTGGTTCAAACGTGCTGCTAGATTCGCATCCGGATCGTCTGTTTTTTCCAACTGCACCAACTCATCAAAAGTTAATAATTCTGGCTTCGATAGGCGAGTAAATTCCGGCTCCCCCGCACCAGCCCATTCGTCGGTCGCGCTGAGCACGCCGTACTTTAATTCAAGCATGCCGAGCTGAGTTTGGACCCGATGTGGCGTCGCGAGTACGGACGGAAACTTCGTTTGCGCCAATGAATCGAAGGTAAGAAAGACAACGATTCCGATGACGGCTGCGGCGATGCTTGCTTGGGTGCGGACTTTCGACACTGGGATCTGCTCCTAACGCCGCGCATCCTTTGCGGTCGGCTTTTCTGAGCCGAAAGAATGCGCGAAGTGGGAGAAATCAACAACTGGCAAAACTTACAGCCAACCGATAACGATCGGGCTTAGATGACAGCGGCAAGTCTGCAGCAGCACTCCTAGGGTCCGGCATGCGTGCGATTCGCAGCTCGAAAAGCTGCGCTGAAATCTTGAATCATCCTCGAAATGAGTTCGTCATGGAGTCCGTTCCACAAAGTTTCGACCCCGCTTTCTGCGCTTTGTCAAAATTGCCAGTTGCGTCACGACGGTCGCAAAGACACAATACCGGGCGAGCATAAGAATGTTCCTCAACCCTGCCGATCGAACTCATCCACCGGCAGCAGTGGCGGGAGAGACATAAGAGTCCGGACGACAAAGCTCTGACCGATGAGGTAGAGAGGAAGTTTGACGTGGGGGAGAAAGTCGGTGGCAGCAGTGTTCCTCTGTTTCAACTGTTTCTGCTCTCCTTGCTGCTAACAACAGCAACAAAATCATTCGTCGCTCAGCAGACTCCCATTGAAAAAGCCTCGAGCACCTCGAACCCACAAAATGCCCCAGAGCCGAATAATCCGACTCTGAAGTCGGACGAGCCGGAAAAACCTGCTTTGGAAAAGAAGAAGAAGAAAAAGCAATCGCGTGGTTCAATCGTCGTCGCTCCTTTGCCCATTTCAAGTCCCGCCATCGGATCGGGCTTCGTTCCGGTAGTTGGCTACATCTTCCCGCTCAGGACGAAAGACACGGTTTCCCCGCCTTCTGCAGTTGGGGGCGCCGGGCTCATTACCAATAATGGCAGCGCGGGCTTTGCTTTGGTTTCTGACCTTTACATGAAGCAGGACACCTATAGGGTCTCGACCGGATTCGTCCGAGGAAACGTTGATTATGATATCTACGGTACCGGAATCGCATCCGGGCAGAGACTACCTCTAAATCAGACTGGACAAGCGTTTTCGATAGAGTTTCTACGTCGAATTGGATGGAGATTCTTTCTTGGTCCAACATTTCTCTACGGACAATCGACCATTACGATCAACCCGGACGAGGACAGTCCGGTCCCGATACCGCCTGACGTAGGGCTGCACACCAGACTTACTGCTCTCGGTGTCCGTTTGAAGCGCGACACCAGCCTGAA
>Ga0187863_10002884_pt1 | contig 12898 bp, 11 predicted proteins | sample June2016WEW_11_1_FD_132975 | JGI IMG/M metagenome (GOLD analysis project Ga0187863, IMG submission 132975) | Peatland microbial communities from SPRUCE experiment site at the Marcell Experimental Forest, Minnesota, USA - June2016WEW_11_10 | ecosystem: Environmental > Terrestrial > Soil >...
AGGGGTTGCGATAGTCGACCAGGCGCGTTTCTCCTTCGGGGAAACTGGAGACCGGGCCAAGCGAGATCCAGGACTTGTAGCTTGGGTCTTTTTTGAAGGCAGGACCGAGAATGTAGCCGAGGATGGGAACAGCGAGCACAGCGCCGATGGCTCCGTTGAGATAGAGAGCGAGCTTGAAGAGAAAAGCGCGGCGGGAGCGGTCCCTCGTCTTCAGCTCTGGAACGGCGGTGGAAGTTGGCAATGGCTGCGGCTGACCGGAAGGTTCATTGACGTTGGTCATCGGTTCTCCTTGGCCGGTGGGCTGGCGGATTGCTGCGCTGCTTGCGCACGATGGGCACTGAGCCATGCGACGATGTCGGTGATTTCCTGTGGGGTGAGAGCGCGACCGGCGATGTAGGTACGCCAATCGGGTGTTTGCGCGTCGGGGTGGCCAGCGACGACGAGGCTGCGCAGACTCTGATCGCTGACGAGTTCCAAGTAGGACGGATCGACGATGGAGTGGGGTGTGGAGTCCTGGGTTGGCGCGGGACTGTTGGCGGAGGGATGGCTTCCAGTGCCGTCGGCGCCATGACAGCGGGCACAGGCTGCTCTGTAGGCTTTTTGTCCCTCCGCAGAATTGCCGGGCGTGGGAGCCGCATAGGGTGGGAGGACGATCTTGGAGAAATCAGCGGGGCGGCTCCATTCACGCAGCATGCCTTTCACGAGAGCGTCTACCTGTGCCTCGGTGAGCATGCCGCCGGAGCTTGCGGCGAAGGCGGGCATCATGGTTGAGCTCATGCCTTTGGCGGTTGCGGTGCGAAGATTGTCCGCGCCTGCGAAGGCGAGGTAGGCAGGGTTATTGAGGGGGATCGCCGCACCGCCGCGGCCGTTGTCGCCGTGGCAGCCAGAGCAACCCTGTTTGTAGAGTGCATGAAAATCGAGTTGCTTATCAGGACGAGAGACATCGGCTTCGGCGGTTGGGATTCCAGGGACATGGGCACATCCGGCGAAAGCGATGAGCGCCGCCGCAGCAATGTGTGTCCAGACCTGTCGGGCGTTGCTCGTCATTTCGCGTTTCCCAAATCGTTGGTTTCGTCCCCGAGCTCCTCTATTGAGCCGTGAATGCCGGCGCGCACCGCGAAGGGTAGAGCCTGAAACTGAGGCGTGCGCACCTTGGTGTGCAGATTGACGACATAACCTGCGACAAGTCCGTAGGCGATTTGCGAGGGCACAAACCAATACCAATCGATGCGCGCGTTCAGGATGGGGCTGACGATGCCAAGCACGGAGTAGAGCAAGCCGGTCCACAAAAGTGGCGCGATGAAGCCCGCAGTAAGAATGGGCCAGCGCGGGAACATGGGCAGCATGGCGCCGTAGAGCAAGCCGACGAGCAAAGAAGAACTGGTGTGAATGGCGAGTGCTGCCAGCAGGCCCTGCCAATGGAACTGGGCCAGGAATGCGTCGCTCTGATTTGCCCAGCTGACGAAACCGCCGGCTGCCATCAGATTCGTGGCGTACCAGAGGCTGTGGTATTTGATGAGGCTGAACGCGGTTGCGGGCACGACCATGGCGATACCGCCAGCGATGCCGCCTCTGAGTCCGGTAGTGAATTGGAATGTCTCGACGGGGATCACTTTGCGGTGCATGGGCCCGATCGGCAGGCGATCGATGGAGGTACGAATGCTGGGAATCGCCGTCGGCTCAGCTTCTGCTTCGACGAATTGGTGCGCTTCGACGGGCAGGACTGAGCGAAACCAGCCAATGGCGGAGAAAAGCATGAGCACCAAGCCTAGAAGGCTGACAGCGATGCTCGTGACCATGCCGGCAATGAGGAGCGAGACGCCAAGCGCAAGCACCATGGGCCATGCGGTAGGAGCGGGCATGTGGATTCGATTATGTTGGGATTCGTTTCCGTGTTCCATCGCATTCCTCAGGTGTGGATTTAGCGGCCGACGATATACACCACGGTGAAGACGACGACCCATACGGCGTCGACGAAATGCCAGTAGAGCGAGAGCACTTCAAGGCGTTCCGCATGGGCCTGGGTAACTTTGCCCGCAAGCGCAAAGATGAACGCAAGAGACAGCATGATAAGGCCGACGATGACGTGCGATGCGTGAAGGCCTACCAGGGAGTAAAAGGTAGTTCCGAAAAGATTGGTGCGAAGGGTGAGGCCGTAGTGATAGATAAGTTCGTACCACTCCTTTGCCGTAGCGGCGATAAAGATGCCGCCGAGAAGGATGGTCGCGGCCAGCCAGGTTGCGCAGCGACTTACATGGCCGGTTCGGAGGGAGTGGACGGCAAAGTGGACGGTGATGCTGCTTGAAAGCAGGCAGATGGTGGAGAAAATGGGAAGCTCGAGAACTTCACGGGGCGTTGGGCCGGTCAAACTTTTGCCGATGTAATAAAGGTATGCCACGACAAAAATGATGAAGATTGCCGACTCGGCAAGGATGAGACAAGCCATGCCGACGACACCGCGCGATGGCAGCTTCCACTCTTCGATTGGCTGACGCGGGATTGCGACTGCGGTGCTCATCTCAGTTCTCCTCTCTCGATCCCTCGTGAGGGTTTTTCATTCAAATAACTCATCAGGTTCTTCCGGATGTTTTCGATCCCAAAGCGGCCGCCGGCTTTCAACGGTCGGGATTGTTGCGAAGTTATAACTGGGCGGAGGTGAGCTGGTCGACCATTCGAGAGTCCATGCATCCCATGGGTCGGGCCCAGCCTTCTCGCCTTTGAAGTAAGAGGCGACCAGGTTCCAGACGAAGATGAGCGTCGCAACTGCCTGGAAGACGGCGCCGCTGGAGACGATCTGGTTCAGGAGGGCCCAGCCGCGGTCTGCCTCATAGGTGTAAATGCGGCGCGGCATTCCCAACATACCGGGTATGTGCATGAAGTCGAAGGTGAGATGAAATCCAATGACGAAGAGCCAGAAGTGCCAGTTGCCCAGCTTTTCCGAGAGCATGCGACCGCTCATCTTCGGATACCAGTAATAGAAAGCCGAAAAGATCATGGTGAGAATGGCACCGACCAGAACGTAATGAAAATGCGCGACGACGAAGTAGGAATTGCCCAACTGCCAGTCGAAGGGCGAGACGGAGAGCATGATGCCCGTGAGGCCGGCGATGAGGAATTGAAAGAGAAACGCGATGGCGAATTTCATCGAGGTGGTGAAGTGGATGTTGCCGCCCCAGAGGGTTGCGAGCCAGTTGAAGATTTTGATTCCAGTGGGAACGGAAATGACCATGGTTGAGAAAGTAAAGAAAGCGTTAGGGCCGGGTCCCATGCCGACGGTGAACATGTGGTGGGCCCACACGCTGAGGCTGATGAAGCCGATGCCGACAGACGCGGAAACCATGGCGGGATAGCCGAAGATGGCTTTGCGGGAGAAAACGGGAATGATTTCGTTGGCGAAGGCGAATGCGGGCAGAACCAAGATGTAGACCTCGGGATGGCCGAAGATCCAGAAGAAGTGCATCCAGAGAACAGCCGAGCCGCCAGCCTGGGTGTCGAAGAAGTGGCCGCCGAGGTAACGATCGATGCAAAGCATGATCTGCGCGGCGGTGAGCGGGCTGATGGTGACAAAGACCAGTCCGCTGGTGACCAGATAGAGCCAGACCAGCAAGGGCATGCGGCCGAGCTTCATGCCGGGGCAGCGCATGCAGAGCGCGGTAGCGACGATGTTGAGCGCCGTGCCGATGCTGCCGATGCCGCTGATGAGGATGCTGAGGGTCCAATAGTCGGTGGAATGGCCGGGCGAGAAGACGCGTGCGGTAAGCGGCGCGTAGGCGAACCAGCCGACGTCAGGCGCCGTGCCTGCGCCGTAGAGCCCGAAACCGGAAAGGTAGCTGCAGTAGAGCAGAATGCCGCCGAATGCGGAGACCCAGAAACTGAAGGCATTTAAACGCGGGAAGGCCATATCGCGCGCGCCGATCATGAGGGGAACGAGGTAGTTTCCGAAGCCGAACAGGATAGGCATGCCGACAAAGAACACCATGGTCGTTCCATGCATGGTGAACAAGCGGTTGAAGGTCTGCGGTGAGACGAAGGTGTTGTTGGGGATGGCGAGTTGAATTCGAATGAGAAGAGCTTCAATGCCCGCGACGACCAGGAAGATGAGGGCGTAGGCGATGTACATCAAGCCAATCTTTTTGTGATCGACCGTGGTGACCCAGTCTTGTAGGACATCGAACGTGCCGCGGCGCGATTGGAGTTGAGGATCGGGCTTTACCTGAGTTTGCGTGGCCATGAGCTCCTCATCTTTCGATCCTTAGTGAAGCGTCGTGAGGTACTGCGTTACCGCGTCCAGGTCGCGAGCGTTGAGACGCATTGCCGGCATAAGAGCGCCCGGCTTGAAGTGCGCCGGATCATCGATAAAGGCGCGCAGGTTTTGAGGGGTGTTCGGTACGGCGCCGGACGCAATGGTCGCGCGACTGGCGACATGCGAAAGGTCCGGACCGAAGGTCCCCCTTGCGGAGGTGCCGGAGACGGTGTGGCAATTGACACAGGCGTTGGATTCAAAAACGGCGCGGCCGTTGGCTGCCGCCGGATTCTGCGCCGCGGTTTGCCGCTGCTGAGCGATCCAGGCGGCAAAGTCCGTTGGGGAATCGGCGTAGATCCGGATCAGCATTTTTGCGTGCTGCGTGCCGCAGTATTGCCCGCATTGTCCCAGATAGAGTCCTGGCTTGTCGGGATCAATCCACATCGTATTGACCTTGTTCGGAATCACGTCCATCTTGCCGGCAAGGCGGGGAACCCAGAAGCTGTGATCCGTGTCCGCCGACGACATGGTGAGGTAGGTCGGGGCGGGGTGAGTTGGGTCGCTGACCGGGATGTGCAGTTCATTTGCTGTTACGACGCCCAGCTTGGGGTAGCGATACTCCCACCAATACTGATGGCCGATGACGACGACGTCGAGAGCGTTGGAGGGTTTCGCCGCTGTTTCAGTAACGAAAATGACGCGGGCCGTTGCGAGAAAGAGCACGATGACGATGAGGATTGGAATGACTGTCCAGGAGAGCTCGACCTGGGTACTGCCGTAGATTTGAGCGGGTTCCCGTTGGGTGAAACCGCGGCGATGGCGATAGCGAATAAGGGTGTAAAGCAGAAGGCTGGAAACGATGAGGAAGATTACGGCACAGATGGAAAGAACCAGCATGGAGAGCCCGAAGATCGATCGCGAAGAGGTCGCTTGCGGAGCGAACATGCTAGTCCCGGTCTGGTTGAAGTGCAGTGCGAGTAGGCAAATGAGGTTCTGAGCGGCGTACCGCACCCATTCTGACGCAGGAAGCCAGTCGGCATGGGGGGAGAGCCCGCGAGACGCAATCAGTTGCAGAGAGAAGAACATCGCAATCCTCATTTGCATGAAGGCTCATCTGCTTGCCGGCGAGATTGCAGGGACTCGGATCATCCGATCAGGAGTTGTTGCGCTCAGCAGGGTTTCGGCCGGATTCGAGCGCATGCATCAGTAGCTGCGGAGATCGAGAACTGCGCTAACAAAAGTGGAACCCGCGGGTGAAGCAGAAACGTGTGAGCCAGCCGTAAATTCATCTTCTTTTGAAGTTGGGGAAGCCCGGCCACAGAGACGGCACGAGGTGAGATTACCACTTTGTCCGGGCTGCGGGAAACCGGTCCGAGGTCGTGGCCCGGTTCGATTGATTAGAACCTGGGCTTCAGACCCGCGAAGAGTGGAGGGGGTCGGCGTCAAGTGAAGGGAAAGACGGCGCCTCAAGCCCCGCCCAATTCCCGCCGATGAGGTCATTGCAGCCGGATTCGTTTGCCTCCAACGTTCTGACGCTTCGGGATCGGACGAGGCTGCGGAAAAGGCTGGAAATTGCAGCAGAAATGGAGCCGTGGGGCCGCATGGCATTCACCGTTCTTGTTGTTGACGATTCGCCGACCATGGTGATGAGCCTGAAGACCACTCTGGTGATGAGTGGGTTTCAGGTTGAAACTGCGGGCAATGGCCGCGCGGCACTGGACAAACTGCAAAAAGGATTCAAGCCCAATCTGGTTCTCACCGATATCAATATGCCGGTAATGGGAGGGATGGAACTGATCCGGAATATCCGCGCGCTGCCGCAGTTGAAGTTCGTTCCCATTCTGACGCTGACCACGGAGAGCGAAGCCGGCAAACGCGAAGAGGGAAAGCGGGCCGGAGCGACAGGTTGGCTGGTCAAGCCGCTCTCGGGCAATGACCTGATTGCAGTGATCAGGAAAGTTTTGCCGGGAGCGTAGAGGATGGGGTCAACAACGAGAAGAGCAAGCCATGAAGACTCCGCGTCGCGACCAAAGGGGGCGATGCGAGACACAGCGGGGGCAGGCCCGGATCGGGAGATCCGACTCCGGCGCATCAAGAAACGACTCGTCGTGGAAGCCATACTCCGTCTTGTTCTGATGGGGCTGTTCCTGCTCGTCGTATCGCTCACGATGGGGGCTGCACTGGCCCGGAGCTTTTCACGCGCGCGTTTGCGAATCGTCTCGACAGCCTGTGCGCTATTACCGTGAAGGAGGCCGAAACCAACGACACGGTGATCCGGGGCCGCGCACTGATCGCCCCAGGCAATCATCACATGCTGCTGAAGAGAAGCGGCGCTCGCTACTATGTGGAGATCAAGGACGGACCATTGGTGTGCCGGCATCGCCCATCGGTAGACGTGTTGTTCCGCTCCGCGGCTCGGTATGCGGGACCGAACGCAGTGGGCGTGATCCTTACGGGGATGGGGGACGATGGGGCGCGCGGGATGGCGGAGATGAAGCAGGCCGGTGCAGCGAATATCGCGCAGGACGAGGCCACGTGCGTGGTATTTGGCATGCCCAAAGAAGCGATCAAGTTCGGAGGGGTCGATCGGGTTCTGCCGCTTCCGTCGATTCCAGCCGCGATCCTCACGTACGCCCGTTGAAGGAATGCATTGCCCCTGGACGCGACTTCGTTTCATTCGTAGGCGTTCACTTCGTCTCGAGGGCATCAATAGCGGAGGCCTAATTTCATGGGGAATTCCTCTTCATTTTCCTCGAGTGCCAACTGGTTGCAATGCTCGCGAATCACGCTTTGATGGCGTCGCTGGAGGAGGAGGTGCAGAGCAGCGACCGCGACAACGAGGATGACAAAGTACGATGCACTTTTTTCTATCCAGGGTTCGAGTTGAAGCGGAAGAGCGGCGACCACAGGGAAGAATGTGAAGTATTTTAAGACGGTCAATGCCACGTTCGGCTGTTCCCGCGCTTGCTCGCTTGTGAACGGCAGAGAGGTCACATTCAGAAAAAAGGCATCGGCGAGAAGCAGAACCATGCTTCCGGCGACGAGTATCTGAGCCTCGATAGCTCGAGTGCTGAGAAGTTCCGCGGGAGCGATGACTCGAAAGATCAAGCACATGCCCAAAGTGGTAAGGACGGTCCAAACAAGAACCCAGGTCTTTGCAGCAGCTAACTGCTCAGTCAGAGTTCGCACATCAGGCGGATTGCCATGGACTATGTGGAAGATCCATCGGCCGCGCTGATTACCGGATGAGATGAACGCCAAACGCAACCCGGCGATGATCCAGAATGCGATGATACCGACTGCAACGCGGATTCCGTCGGCCGACACTTCTGCGCGGATCTGTTGATTGTTCACGGAGAAGCGAAGAATGCTGGCGGTGACGACTGATAATCCGACCCCGCCATAGAGAACCAGATAGATGCGATAGCGAGGCACGCGCATGACCGTTTGGCTGATGAAGTGAAAGATGGCACGGCCCTGCGGACGGCGGATCATTGTTGCGTGAAGGACTTGTGCGAGTGGGCGAATGAGCGGATTCACGGCGCGACGCGAGCTTGGGCCTTCGACGAGCTGACGTGTCCTGCGAATGTAGGCAAGCGGATATGTGAGGATTGCGACGAGAGAAACGAGAAGGATGGCGAAGTATCCCATTCGCGCTAAAGTCAAATAGATCGGCAGGACGCGGGGGCCCTCAATCATGCACTGGTAGATACCTAGAAACCAAAACGGAGGAAAACATCGCGTAACGAAGCTTGAGGACTGAAGCATCACTGGGACGGCGCCTGACAGCACAGGGAAGAGAAGCATGAACATCACGAGCAATGTAATAGCAGAGCCCTGCAGAAGCAGTGCAAGTTTGCGAAAGATTCGCTCGCCAAAGATGCAGAGAAATAGACACTGCAAAGCAAGAATGGACGCAGAGGCGAAGAGTCCGCTGGCGGCTACCGCCAAAATATGACCGGCCAGAAAGCGCAGTAGATTAGGCGGATCCAAGGCCATCGGAAGCACAATGGATGAGAAGAGATTTGTGTCCAGAAGTAAGCCGACAATCAGGGCGACAATTGCCGTTACGCGTGCAGCAAAGGCTCTGCGCGAATGAATGGGCAGCGGTACAAGGATAAACAGATCGAGCAGATCGGGGAAGAATAGATCCCATTCAAAGACCGTCGCGACACCCATGGCTACTAGGGAATAGAGAACAAAGAAGAGGTGATGGTTCACCTGCAGCCAATAAGGAGGCAGTCTTCCAAAGACGGGATGGTCTTGCGGATATACGATCGTCGGGTGGTAAACGGGCCAGAGGTAGATGGCGACAAGGAATGGCGGGAGGCCTGTGGCGAAGGCGATTTGGATCAGACGCGTCTTGGCATCGCCATCGGGCGACGCCGTTTCGTGATTGAAGAAACGCTCAAGAAAATGGCGAACCAGGAGCGAGAACTGGCTGCGCTTTGGTATACGTGCCGGGCCAAGTGCTGCCTGGACGTTCATCGAAAGTACCTGGGGCTCAGCGTGGGTGAAGAGGCGTTGGAAAGAATCAGCCATGAGCGGCCTGCATGATCTCCACGATCTGCTGGGCCACGACGCGAGTGTTTTGCTGCCGGACGAGTTGAGTGAATGCGCTCTCAAGATTGGGCAGATGCATGAGCTTCGCCAACTCGGCAGGATGGGCGTCGGCGAGAATTCTGCCGTTGGAAATTACAATGACACGGCTGCAGATCTGTTCAACAACTTCGAGCACATGCGAGATGTAGAGAATGGCCTTGCCGTGCGCAGCAAGCAGTTCAAGTAGGTCTTTGAAGAGTCTTGCAGAAACCACGTCGAGCCCGGACAGTGGCTCGTCGAAGATAAGGAGCCTGGGATCGTGTAAGAGGGCGGCGGCGATCAGAACGCGCTGACGCATTCCTTTCGAGTAAGACGAGATGGGCGAGTACTGCCAGGATTCGAGATCGAGGAGCCTCAGCAAGCCGGCTGCTTTTAATTCGATAACCGCTTCGTCGAGTCCTCGGAGCCGGCCCACCAGTTGCAGGTATTCCAACGCCGAAAGATAGTTGTAGAGATGGGCTTCTTCAGGCACGTATCCAATTGCACTGCGGAAAGCGATCATATCTTTCCGGATGTCTCGGCCCTCGAAGAGGACATGCCCGTCGTTGGGTCGCAGCATTCCAATAATCATTTTGACGGTGGTTGACTTTCCGGCGCCGTTAGGGCCAAGGAAACCGACGATCTCCCCGGAAGACACTTTGAAACTGACATCTTGAACCGCAGGAATGCCCCGATAACTTCGAAACAGGCTCTGTAATTCCAGCATGGGCGCCAGCTCTCTCTGAATCAAACATACCCTATGTAGCATTCGGTATATAGAGTTGTCAAGCGGACTTCTCCTTGAACCGGCGTTGCTCGAGTAGGAAGCGAGAAGAGAAGGTTCGAGCTGAACAGAGTCCTGGCACATCGCCAGAACTCCTGCCGGGTGCCTGCCGGGCGGCGGCGTGTCACGGCGTCCGCTTCTCCGGCTGCATCTCTAAATGCAGTGAAGGAGCTCAGTGAGTCGTACAATGGAAGCTGTCCTAAATACCTGCGGGAATTCCGGTTGCGGACGAGCTAGCTGATCTGTATGACGACGTGGCAACCAAGAAAATCTGTCACCTCTCTGGAAGCGATCATGGCGAAGTATGAAACGTGCGTCGGCTCGGTGCTCGATAAAACATGGGCACGATGCGAGCGCCGTGCAACTCTCATTGCACTTATTGTGATTTTGGGTCTGTCGGGTGGAGCGCAACCCGCGCCGACACAGTCTCTGAATGATGGCGTAATGATTCGTGGACGCGTGTTGGATTCGGCTGGAAAGCCGGTGCCAGGCGCTTCAGTTCGTCTCGAAGGCTCTCAATACATTAAAGCCCTTAATGTAGTTTCAGATGCGAATGGTGATTTTGCGTTTCCAAAAATGAGAAAGGGGACGTTTTCGCTGGTTGCAGAGAAGGCAAACCACCATAGTCGCGCCTCCGTTGTGGTTGCGAGTGAGCCAGACAAGAGCCTGGAGGTAGATCTTATTTTGCAGAACGCTGGCATTTCGACTGCGAATTCAAATTCTTCTTCAAACCCTATTTCTGCAGCGATGGAATTTGCGGATAGTCCGAGCTTTACAGTTGCAGGGGTCACAGACTGGACTGCGGCCGGAGGACACGGATCCGACGCAAACTTGCGGGCTAGCGAAGCTTTGAATCGTGAGGCCCTGACAATAAAAGACAAGGACGCTAGCCACGACGACAGAAATTCCGCAAAGTTCAAGGAACAAGAAGGCACATTGCGCGCCGCCGTAACCCGTGAACCCGCAAGTTTTGATGCGAACCACCGATTAGGAGAATTCTACTTAAACGACGGAAATTTCAATGATTCTGCCTCGTTTCTCCTAAGAGCTTTTCAGATCGATCCGGAAAATGCCGAGAACGAATTGGAGCTCACGCAGGCATGTGAAGAAGTGGGTGACTTATCCCAGGCTCGCGTGCATGTTCAGCATCTTCTGGAGACCGGCGGGAGCGGGGCGGCACACCGGTTGGCCGGGGAGCTCGACGAAAAATCCGGAGATCCCTTGGGTGCTGTGCATGAATTTGAGCGTGCAGCTCGTATGGATTCGAGCGAACGGAATTATTTTGAGTGGGGCTCCGAGCTGTTGATTCATCGAGCGGTGTGGCAGGCTAGAGACGTGTTTGAACAGGGAGTACGTACTTACCCGAACTCAGTTCGCCTGCTCACGGCGCTTGGTGCTGCCCTCTTTGGCGGCGCACTTTATGATGAGGCTGCCCGTCGGCTATGCGAGGCTTCTGACCTGGAACCTGACAATCCAGAGCCGTACCTTTTGATAGGCAAGGTTGAAATCGCGGCGCCCAGTCCACTCACATGCGCAGAACAGAAGCTGGAGCAATTTGTACAGAGGCAACCAGACAATTCGCGCGCTAACTACTATCTTGCCATGGCTATCTGGAAGCAAAGCGGACAAGCCGTCGATGAGCTGACGGCGAATAAGATCGAGTCAATGCTTACCAAAGCCATGACGCTCGATCCTAAGTTCAGCGATCCATGTGTGCAGCTCGGGATTCTCTGGTCCTCCCGCGGGGATTTTGCGAAGGCGGCTGAGTTCTATACCAGAGCGATAGCATTGGATTCTCAATCAAGCGAGGCTCACTATCGACTCGGTATCGCCTACGACCGTTTGGGCGAACGAAGTCAGGCGAAACAAGAATTCCAACTTCACGAAGAAATTGAGAAGCAGCACGCTGTGGAAGTTGATCGCGAGAGACGGGCGGTTAAGCAATTCGTCGTGGAATTGCCGGCTAGGCCTAATAGTTCGTCGGAGAAATGATGTTGCATCGAGCCTTTGAGCCTGAGCATCGCGACGGGAATCGATAACAAGGTCTCATTCTCAAACTGCAATGAGTTGCAGTCTATAGAGGCTTTTTGAACGTGGCCACAATGCCCGTGTCCTCGCGAATGGTAATGATCTGATTTGCTTTCACTTGAGTGAAACGCTCAATCTTTTGCGTCGTTGGCCATTTCACTTCAATGAGATCGGCAAAATTGGCGTTGGCGAGCCCGAAATGAAGGCGAAGGTCGCTTTGGGACATCACGCTTGTCCCGCTGTGTACTTCGTCTATCTGTGAATGCTTCCCAGTAACCACGCGCACACGCGCTCCAATGGCAGTCCGATTGCACTTGGTGCCCACGAGCTTGATCTTGATCCAGTTTTGCTTGTTCCCCCCCACATTGTGAAGAAGAGAGGGCAGGTCATTCATATTCAGGATTAAGACGTCCATCCCGCCGTCGTTATCGTAGTCTCCAAATGCCGCTCCCCGGCTTGAGAATCGCGCGTTGATTCCCGGACCCATTTCTGCGGAGACATCTTTGAAGTGGCCATTGCCTAAGTTCTTATAGACAAGCCTCGGATTCTTAAACGTCTCGCCGAAGTTATAATTATCGATTTCCGGATAAACATGGCCGTTGACTTGGACGATGTCGGCCCAGCCATCGTTGTCGTAATCTATAAAGCCGCATCCCCATGCGACGTAGTTGTTGTTGATTCCGACTCCGGAATTGAACGAAAGGTCACTGAATGTACCATCGCCATTATTGTGATAAAGGTCGCATGTATCATCGGCAAAATTGGTCTTGAAAATATCCAAATAGCCGTCGCAGTCATAGTCTGCCACGCCGATGCCCATGCCCGCTTGCTCATGCCCGTCGTTGTTGTATGCGCATCCTGCTATGACTGCAATATCAGTAAAAGTGCCATCGTGATTGTTCTGGAATAGGATGCTCGGCTCCGAGTCAACCGCGACATAGATATCGGGCCATCCGTCATTGTCGAAGTCGTAAGATACCGATGTAATTGAGTAGCGAGGACCCGGCTTCAGAATTCCTGCCTTCTCTGAGACGTCTATAAAAGTGCCATCGCCATTGTTGTGGTAGAGAATGTCTGTATCGCCCGGCAGGCCCCGCGGTCCGCACATTGTAGGTACGCCCTTCCATTGACAGAAGGACATGTTATCGATTGAAAGCGGTATATCCGGGTCTAGCTTGACGAAGTTACATACAAAAAGGTCAAGGTGGCCGTCTCGATCATAGTCAAGAAATGTGCACCCCGTGCCCCAACGACCCTTTTCC
>Ga0187863_10002886_pt1 | contig 12894 bp, 12 predicted proteins | sample June2016WEW_11_1_FD_132975 | JGI IMG/M metagenome (GOLD analysis project Ga0187863, IMG submission 132975) | Peatland microbial communities from SPRUCE experiment site at the Marcell Experimental Forest, Minnesota, USA - June2016WEW_11_10 | ecosystem: Environmental > Terrestrial > Soil >...
CAAAGAAGAAAAAGGCGGCTGCGGCGAAACCGGCTGCGCCGAAAAAGAAGAAGAGAAAGAAAGCCTGACCCTAAAGACTTGTCATCCCGAGCAACGCGAGGGATCTGGGTTCTTGCCTGCAGCGGGGACACAGTTGGCGCATGCCAAAACCGAGGTCCCTCGCGTTGCTCGGGATGACAAGCAGTAGTGCTCGGGATGACAGTTCGTGGTGTCGGGGGGATGCCAGTTTCCCTAATGCGTGCGCCACATCACCGCGCCAGATCGGTTCTTGCCCGTGAAGATCAAGCTTGCATGGATCGGGAAGACGAAAGAGCCTGCGATTCAGACTCTGACTGACGAGTATCTCAAGCGGATCGCGCGCTATGTGCCGGTGGAGGGAATCACGCTGCGCGATGAAGCGGCGTTGCTGGAAATGTGCGGCCGGGCTTCAGTACTGGCTGGGAAATCCACGCCGAGATCCGCGACGAAGTCGGGCGGGACGAAGTCCGGTAAGTCGACTCTGGTGCTGATGGATTCGCGGGGCAAGGAATTCTCGTCCGAGCAGTTCGCTAAATTTCTGGGGGATTATCAGGACCGCAATCCCTTGCCGCTTGTTTTTGCCGTGGGCGGCGCGGACGGTTTCAGCGACGTCGCGCGAGCCGCGGCGCAGCACACGATTTCACTCGGGAAGATGACGCTGGCGCATGAATTAGCGCGCGTCGTTTTGCTGGAGCAGGTTTATCGGGCGTTTACGATTTTAAAGGGGCACCCGTATCACTCGGGACATTAGTCGGTGGCTGGCGCTGCACCTAAAAATTGTCAGTGTTTGGCCTTGTGCTGCTGGGGAGGAACGCTGCCTCGTTCCGTCCGCTCGATCACGATCTTATCCGACAGCTTGTGTAATGGACGATCCCCCGCTGACGAGAACTGTCTTCCCGCCGCCGTCACCGTCAGTCCTTGCCCGGTATACATCGCCTCGTCGAACGTGGTTCCGGAATTTACTCGCGCCACCGCAAACACCCCGTGCGGCACGCCATTGCTGAACGCGGTCGCGACGTAGTCGGCCACCATCGGCCCATACTGCGAATTTGCCAGCCAGCTCAACCCCATCGCCCCCGCGGTTAGCGGCACCGGCGCGCTCCAAGTCGTTCCCCCATTGGCCGACGCGACGAACCCGACAAACAATTGGCAACTCGTGGACGAGCAGCCAGTCTGTGGATAGTAGTAATAGGTAATTCCCACGTGCGCGCTCGCGCCCGAAGTCGCCGGATCGATGCCAATCCCAGGAATAAAATGGTCCACCGTGCTGGACACAGCATCAATGGGAACCCGCGTCACCGCGCTCCAATTCACTCCATCGGTTGAAGTGCTGTAAACCAGGTCGTTGGCCGAACAGTATGCACGGAACCGGCAATCCACCCACAGCGCCCAGACCGTCCCCGCCCCATCGATCGCCGATGCGACCGCCGGACCGCTACGAATTCCCGGATCGGTGTAGGTCTGCAGATTTGCAATCGTCACAGTCGCGCTCCAGTTCGCCCCTCCATCGGCCGAACTGAACGACGCTACAGTTCCCGAATCCAGCTGAATCGGCACGACCACGTTCCCGTTAGGCTGCACCAACGGCTGGCCGTCAATCCCAGTCGCAGAGTCCGCGGTCGTCGCGGGAGGGCTCCAAGTCATGCCGCCATCGCTCGACGTGCTCATCCGGATCGTGGGATCATCCCACTCCGTATAACAGTTCCCGTAAAACGGACTCGTCGGCCAGTTATCGCAAACGATCCAGTCTTTGTCGGAACCTACCGGCATCGGATCGACGCCCACCGGGCTCTGCCAGTTCACTCCGTCGGAAGACCGGCTCACCGTCACCGCCGGCGCGGTGTTGCCGCAGGGCAGCGACGCAATCATCCACATGCCGTGCTTCGCGTCATACGCTACCGCCGGATCACTCGCCGCATAGTACGGACCAGACCCCTCACCGGTGGTTAGCCCCGGCAGGACTCCGTGCGTCCAAGTGTTGCCGCCATCGGTCGAAGTTGCCCAACCAATGTCGGTGGCGCAGCCGGGAGCGATACGTCCCGCCTGAAAAGCCGCTACTAGCGTCGCTCCGTTCGCGAACACGTGCGGCTCCACTTCCGTGGCATGCTGGCCCGGGCCAACAGTGAACGGATCGGAGCTGATCTGCGTCAAATTGCTGCCGACCGGATCCGGCGGCGGGGGTGGCGGGGGCGGTGGGGCGGGCGGTGTGAAAGGAAGAGGGGACGACTCGGACGAACACCCGTTCGTCATGGGAATCATGCACAAGCACAAGACCACCGCCGATATGGCGAGCACGCTACGCATCGTGCAATCCGAGTCCGCGAAAGCATAGCAGAGAAACTTCAGGATCAAAACTCCGAAATCCTCGCACTTCGCGGCAGCGGAGCCAGCACTCTCGCCTCCGGCGAGATTGCGTTCGCTTCGCTCAGGATGACAGGGCGGAGTTTGGGGCGTGATCTTCGGACGTGTGAGATCTATTGCGTGACGGTGGCTTGGTAGCTTACGGCCTGCCAATGGCCGGTGCGTCGGACCCATATTCTCGTGTAGCGATAGGGGCCGCTGAAGTCTTCGCCGAGCTGGTGGCCTTTTACGTCGGCGCGGGCGGTGACCACGGCGGTGTCCCCGTAAACGCGGACGACCATGTCGCTTACGTCGATGGTGTCATAGCGAAGCTGGCCGTTCTTGCGGGCTGACACGGTGTCCTGCTTGGTGGTGACCTGGCCCAGAGGGGTGATGGCGACGTAATCCTCGGCGAGGGTTCGTTGGGAGAAGTCGGCGTCGCGGCGGATGCTGGCTTCGCGGGCCTGCCGTTCCATATCGACGATCTCTCGAATCGTGGCCTGGTCGGCGGGATCGATCGAGGTCCGCGGACGCATGGCTACGTGCTGGGCGGAGAAGGCTGGCAGCGCGGCGAGCAGAGACAAGAGTAATACTGCGCTTTTCTTGGCGATCTTCCTGACTAACTTGTTGATCACGATGAGACCTCCGCGGTTTGCGAGGGGACAGAGATCCGCCTGACCGAGCTACGCAACTTTGGATGCTACAGTTCCGTGGAAAAGTTATCTACCGCTGCTTTTATCTCAGTACCTTCGTCGCTGCGATCGGTTAAGCGTCTAACGGAAAAAACATCCACGTAGCCCCGGACGCGTTCGTCCTACGTGATTCTGCTCTTCCTAACATACAGACGGCCCAGCACCCTGAATCATTTCATTCTTTTTTGGAAATATCGAGTGGAGATGTGTCTAACGTGAGTCTGCCGGGCAGCTCCCTGTCTCCACGCTGAGCCGGTCAGTGCAACTCCCCTTCCGTTGAGACTGCGGAGTAAGTCCTTGAAAAACTGAGGCGGCAGCGCCGGGGGGCGGATTGTGACTGCCCACTCCGAGACTGGATTGTCCGGTATTGGACAGAGGGGGCCTCTCGGATGGTGCGCTGGCTAGGGGCACATCTAGTAGAATCAGACGTGCGACTTAATGCATGGCTGATATCCGTCGCGGTCTGATCATCGTGAACACCGGGCCCGGCAAGGGCAAAACAACCGCCGCCATGGGAACGGCCCTGCGGGCGGTTGGGCAGGGGATGCGGGTGCTGATGCTGCAGTTCCTGAAGGGCTCGTGGCACTACGGCGAGCTGGACGCCGTGCAAGCTTTCGGCGACAAGTTCATCATGAAGCAGATGGGCCGGGGATTCGTAAAGGTGGGCGCGGAAAAGCCCGACCCGGAAGACATCCGCATGGTTGAAGAAGCCTGGACCGAGGCCGACGCTGCGATTCAGTCAGGCGAATGGGATCTGGTCGTCCTCGATGAGATCAACTATGCCATCAGTTATGGCATGCTGGACGCGGCCAAGGTGGTCGAAAGTCTGAAGAAGAGGCCGGAGATGGTCCACGTCATCTTGACGGGCCGGAACGCACACCCCACAATTGTCGAGGCCGCCGATACCGTCACCGAAATGCGCCAGGTGAAGCACGCGTATGAAAAGGGCGTGATGGCGCAGAGAGGGATTGAATATTGACGATTGTTGATTTTTGATTGCTGATTGAAAAGCCTACTGGCCTTCTGGGTTTTAATCAACAATCAAGGATCAGCAATTTCTTCTTATGGCTTGGTTCAAGCGCGAATCCGGCGATCTGGAAAATTCGGGGGAGAAGCGCGTCAAGACCGAAGGCTTGTGGGTGAAGTGTGAGGGCTGTCGGCAGATTATCTGGAAGAAGGATCTGGAAGAGAACCTGAACGTCTGTCCGAAGTGCGACAAGCACTTCCGGATTGACGCCCGCATGCGGCTGGCCCAGTTGCTCGACGACAACCAGTACGAGACGTTTGATGGGGACATTTCCTCGACGGATCCGCTGAAGTTTGTGGACTTGAAGCCTTATTCGTCGCGGCTGAAGCAGGCGCAGGAAGAGACAGGGCTGAACGACGCCATCATCAACGCTCACGGCAAGCTGCAGGGGCGGCCGGTGGTGGCCAGCGTGATGGAGTATGCCTTTATCGGCGGCAGCATGGGAGCGGTGGTGGGCGAAGCGATTACGCGGGCGGTGGAGCGCGCGGCCGATACGCGGATGCCTCTGATTATTGTTTCGGCGTCGGGCGGGGCGCGCATGATGGAAGGCGTGATCAGCCTGATGCAACTGGCCAAGATTTCGGCGGCGCTGGCGCGGCTGGACAAGGCCAAGGTTCCGTTTATTTCGCTGCTTACCGATCCCACGACCGGCGGAGTGACCGCGTCGTTTGCCATGCTGGGCGATTTGAATATCGCCGAGCCGGGGGCCCTGATTGGCTTTGCCGGGCCGCGAGTAATTGAACAAACCATCCGCCAGAAGCTGCCGGCGGGCTTCCAGCGCAGCGAGTTTCTGCTGCAGCACGGCATGCTGGATGCGGTGGTTCCCCGCAAGCAGCTCAAGCCATATATTGCGCGGGCGCTGGAGTTTATGACTGCGTAGCTGTCAGCTCTCAGCTTTCAGCCGTCAGCTAGACCAGCCAGCCCCACATTGCCTCCATCTTCAGCCTAAACATCCGACGTTTTCGTTCGTACCCCAAGGCTGATAATCTGAGAGGCCAAACTGATAGCTGACGGCTGATAGCTGAGAGCTGAGAGCTTCCCCATGTCCTACGAAACCGCAGTGGCGAGCATGTTTGCGCTGGGGCACGAACTCGCCCAGACGCCGTCGAACAAGTTCGACCTGGCGCATATGCGCGTGCTCTTGGGGGCGATGGATCATCCGGAGCGGAAATTTCCCAGTGTGTTGATTGCGGGGACGAACGGGAAAGGGTCGACGGCGGCGACGCTGGCGTCGATCTTACGCGCGTCCGGGTTGAAGACTGCGCTCTACACTTCGCCTCATCTGATTCGGATCAACGAACGTATCCGCGTTAACGGGGAAGAAATCGGGGACGACGATTTTGCGCGGCTGCATGACGAAGTGGATCGCGTGGCCGAGACACTGGTTGAGGAGCGGGAGTTGCCGTGGCATCCCAGCTTCTTCGAGATGATGACCGCGATTGCGTTCGTCCACTTTGCGCGCCTGCACGTGGATATTGCAGTGCTCGAAGTCGGTATGGGTGGGCGGCTGGACGCGACTAACGTGGTGGAGCCGCTGGTCAGCGTGATTGCGGACATCTCGCTCGACCACCAGAAATTTCTGGGCAACACTGTCGGCGAGATTGCGCGGGAAAAGGTGGGGATTATACGGCCGGGCGGGGTGGTCGTGACTTTGCCGCAAACTCCTGAGGCGAATGACGTGATCGGCAACACGATTCTTGAGCTGGGAGCGCGGGGGGTGAGTGCGGTGCAGTATGTGCCGCCGGTGTCGCCGGGGAGTCCCGAGTACCGGGTTCCGAGTACCGAGAAGAATTCGGGGTGGGCACGGTACCCGCTGCAGGTCCTGGGGCGGCAGATTCTGGTGGAGACGCCGCTGACGGGGCGGCACCAGTTGCGCAATGTGGCGCTGGCTGTGGCTGCGGCGGAGGAATTGGGCAAGCTGGGAGTTGCTGGAATTACGGCAGAATCGATCGAGCGTGGAATCCGCGAGACGCGCTGGCCGGGACGATTGCAGGGACTGCCGGCGCGGGCCGGTTGGCCGGAGATGGTGCTTGATGTGGCGCATAATCCGGCGGGAGCATGGGCCCTCCGCTCTGCCCTTTCGGAGCGCTATGACAGCCGTCCGCTGATTTTCGTTTTCGGGGCGATGCGCGACAAGGCAATCTCGGAGATGACGGAGATTTTGTTTCCGCTGGCCGAGCGCGTGGTTGCCACGCGGGCGGAGAATCCGAGGTCGGCGTCGCCGGAGGAGATTCAGCAGGCGGGAAGTCGCACGGGGGCCGAAATTGAGGTCGCGGCCGAGATCGGCGCGGCGCTGGAGCGAGTACGCGAGAGCGCGGGGAATGAAACTGTTGTTGTGGTGACGGGTTCGATTTATCTGGTGGGAGAAGCGATGCGGATTCTCGGGGTCAGCGCCTGAAGGCACGATTCGAACGTGGCGTGAGCGGTATGCCTGAGGGCATGCCCTGATACGAATCATTCATGCGAATCATTGTTTTTTGCGGGAGAGCGCGGGCGCTTTTGGCGGCGGTTATACCCTAAAATGGAAGTGTGGGCGAAGTGAATTCATCAGTGAATCAGCTGGAAGACGGCCGGCTGGAAAGTGGCCAACTGGAAAACGGCCCGGTCGACGGCGGCGTGCCCGAGGCGGTGCCCGGCACGGTTCCGTTGGCTGCGAGGCGGGGAAGCCCGCATGCCATTCCTGGCCTGGAGCACGGCTGGCTGAGCCGGCTGCGCTCCTACTTTATTCTCGATCCGGTGATCTGGCTTTACACGCTGGTGATGGGGCTGATCGCCATCCCCGGCGGTATGTTCGACCGTAGTGGACGGCGTTTGCACTGGTTCTCATTCGCCTGGTCGTGGCTGATCATGAAGACGATCTTTTCGCCGGTGAAGGTCACCGGGCTCGACAAGATTGATACTTCGAAGCCGCACGTTTACGCGGTCAATCACGGATCGGCGCTTGATATTCCGGTGCTCTACGCCTACCTCCCGTTTCAGTTCCGTATCGCCTTCAAGAAAGAGTTGCTGTCGTATCCCATTGTTGGCTGGCAACTGAAACGGTCGGGGCAGGTGTGCATTGACCAGCAGAATCCGGCGCACTCGATCAGCAGCATCCGGGCGGCGTTGAAGGGGTTGAAGGCGGGGCTGCCGCTGGTGATTTATCCCGAAGGCGGACGCACGCCGGATGGCGAGATCAAACCTTTCCTGCCGGGAGCGTTCTTTCTGGCTATCAAGGCGCAGGTGGATATTGTTCCGGTGGCTCTGGTTGGAACCTATGAGTTGCTGCCAATGAACACTTACCACATCAAATGCCGTCCGCTGGAGATGCGGGTGGGCGAGCCGATCTCGACGGTCGGGCTGAGTGGGAAGGACTTGGAAGCGCTGTCCGCGAGGGTGCAGAAGGCGGTTGAAGGCCTGTACTATTGCTAGCAGTTTGCCGGCGCCAGAAACATCAGGTCCCCTTCGGCTTCGCTCAGGGCAGGCTCTCCGCTCCACCGTCGCTCCGGCTCCGGTCGGGGTGTACGGGAGTTTTTGTTCCTCCGCGGATCTATAACATCCGCACACCTTCGGTGAGTCGTCTTGCGATCAATAGCCCCCGGAAAGCGAAAAATTAACCTGGACTTGAGTTTCTGCTTCCACCGGCTGACCCATAAAGAAAAACGGTTTGTAGCGCCACTGCTTTACCGCGTCCATGGCTGCCTGAACCAGTTGCTTGGGGCCGGAGACTAGCTGCAAATCGGTTACCTTGCCCTGCTTGTCGATTCTGGCCTGTAGCACGACGGTGCCCTCGACGCGTAATACCTGGGCTCCTTGCGGGTACTTAGCTGGAACCCGGTGCACTATCGCGGCGTTTGTAACTTCCTTCGTGAGTTGGACTCGCTCTGGAAACGCTGAGGCCGGGCCGATGGCCTGGGCCACGTCCTGAGCAGCTTGACTGTTGCCATTGCCGAGGACGAAATTGAAAGTGGCTTTTGAAACGACCGCTTCGGCTGTTCCATCCTTGAGGACGGGTTTGAACTTCCATTTCACGATCGCGTCCTGCGCGGCGACGTCGAGGAGAGGTTGGTCTTTAGGAACTTCGACGTATTCCACGTCGCCGGATTGGGAGACGAGAAATGAGGCGGTCACTTTCCCCTGTATCTTGCGTTCTTGAGCTTGCGGCGGATAGGTTGCTGGTGCGGTTTCGATCGGCTCTAGATTGAATTCGGCTGACTTTGAGTCGGGGGCTTCACCTGGGGGTGCCACAACGGCTTGACCGGCTTGTGCGGCTGGGCCATTCGGCTGGGCCTGAGCTGAACTGGGCAGCGTCCGAGCGAGACTGCAGGCCAGCAGGAACATAGTAAACTTCCATGACTTAGACATAAGCGCAAGTTTACAGCAAGGGAACGAAGAGTACTGTCTAAAACAAGACATCCTAAGACAGGACCTCGGCTGGAACCGCGCCGTAACTTTTCTTCTGTCCAGCCGTTACTCTTAACGTAAGACGAGACCGCGGAGAATTCGTTGAAGGCTCTGAAGAAAGAAGCGGAGGAGCGGCTTCTGATCGAAGCTGCGCAGAACGATCCCGCCTGCTTTGCCGAGCTTTACGAAATGAACTTCGAACGGGTGTATGCCTACGTTGTAAAGCGGGTGCAAAACCGCGCGGAAACTGAAGATCTGACTTCGGAAGTGTTTCATCAGGCGCTGGCTAACCTGAAGCGGTTTGAGTGGCGTGGGATTCCGTTTGCGGCGTGGTTGTTTCGGATTGCGGCCAATCTGATTTCGGACCGGTGGCAGCGCTCGGGGCGGGAAGTTCCGGACGATTCGGGGCACATTGAGTCGGCCCAGATCAGGTCAGGGCAGGCGAGTCCGGCGGAGATTGAAGAAGTCGAGCGGCGGGCTACTTTGTATCGCCTGGTCGATACCTTGCCGGCCGAGCAGCGGCGGGTGGTGGTGCTGCGCTTTGTCGAGCAGAAAAGCATTAAGGAAGTGGCGCAGGAAGTTCGCAAGACTGAGGGCGCGGTGAAACAGTTGCAGTTCCGCGCGCTCACCAGCTTGCGGGCGCGAATGGAGGGTGCCGATGCCTAAGCGCTCTCTTTCAGGAAACCGGAATCCGGGGAACGAACAGAAGAAGATTGAACAGCTCAATAAGGCTGTCGAGGCGATGCTGGCTCGCGTGGACGGCCGGCCGCCGAAGGTGGAGTCCGGTATCGAGCCTCTGGTGCGCATCGCGGCGGACTTGCGCAATCTGCCGAGTGCGAGTTTCAAGGCAAGATTGAAATCTGAATTAGGAGGAAAGAAGCGTATGTCTACTGTTGCCGAACCCATTTCCAAGCCCGTTGTAACCGGTCGGGTGAGCGCCTCGCCGAGGCTGGCGTTCCGTGATCCCGCCAAAGCGATTGAGTTTTACCAGCGCACGTTGGGTGCGAAAGAAACGTTCCGTTTCCAGGTGGGAGACACAATCCCGCACGCCGGACTCATGATTGGCGATTCTGTCATCAATGTAACCGGCGAATGGCCCGAGGGTGGCCGTTTCAGCGCCGAGACACTGGGCGGGTCGCCGATTTCGATTTCCATTCAGGTCGATGATGTCGATGCTTTTGTCGAACATGCCGTGGCGGGCGGCATGAAGCTGGTCCGTGAGCCGAAGAATCAGTTCTACGGGCATCGCGATGCGACGATTGAAGATCCATTTGGCTATACGTGGGCGGTGTTCACTGTCAGGGAAGAAATGTCGGTCGAGGAAATGCACCGGCGGATGCAGGGGATGACGAGGGGGCCTGAGGGCGGCGAAACGCCGGAACGGAAAGAGGGAGTCAGCCCGGTTCCTGCCGGCTACCGCACGGTCACGCCGTATCTGGTGGTTCCGGACGTCGACGCCGTGATCGATTTCGTCAAGAAGACTTTTGGCGGCGAAGAGAAATTCCGCGCAGTTGGATCGGCCGGAGGCTACCACTGCGAAGTTCGAGTAGAAGACTCCATGCTGATGATTGGCGGCGGAGGAGCTGAAGTCGCCTGGAAGGGCGAGGCGAAGCTGGGCGCGTTTCACGTTTATGTTCGCGATGTCGATGCCGCGTATCAGCGCGCGCTGCAGGCGGGAGCGAAGTCTCTGCAGGAGCCGACTGACCAGTTCTATGGCGAGCGCTCGGCCAGCGTGATCGATGGTGCCGGCAATCACTGGTATATCGCCACGCGCTCGAAGGGAAACTATAAGTGGGAGGGCGCGCCGGACATTCAGCCTTATCTGCATCCGCTGCGGGCGGAACCGGTGATCAACTTCCTGAAGCGAGCCTTCGCTGCCGAGGAAGTGGGGCCGCGGCATGCTTCGCCGGACGGCGTGGTTCAACACGCGATGATCAAAGTGGGCGACTCGCACATGGAGATGGGCGAAGCGCAAGGGCCGTATCAGCCCATGAAGTCGATGTTCTATCTGTATGTGCCGGATGTGGATACGGTCTATCGGACGGCTCTGGCAGCAGGCGCGAAGTCGCTGAACGAGCCGGCGGATCAGCCTTACGGCGATCGCGTGGGCGCGGTGACCGACGTCTTCGGCAACCAATGGTGGATCGCCACGCATGTGAAGGATGTGGCTCACTAAGCAGGCGTGCGGCGCAGCTCACGCTTCTGCCCGTCTTAAGTTTGTCATCCTGAGGCCCGCGTTTTTTTTGCGGGCCGAGGGACCTATGCAATCTGCGTCGAGCTGCATAGATCGTTCGCTTCGCTCAGGAGGACAACGGGGTAGCGGATGGCGTATGTCGGACCGCCCTGAAACATGCAACACAATCCACGGCAAATGAGAGAGATCCGTCTGGGGCGACTATGGTTTCGACAGAAGCTCGATCGCCTTCAGAATTTTCAGCGTCATCTTGCTCTGAACCATGGCAAGTGCCATCGCAACGTAAACCATCCCGAAAAAGAGTACAAGCACAGCGAACAAGATCAGCTTCCGTACGTCGGTCGCCGGATTCGCGCCGAGGTAAGCTAGCCAAACAAACATGCCCACCATCACACAGACCAGAATGACAAATGCGATGGTCTGGCGTTTCCTTATGCCGTCTACCTCGTCCAAAGACTTGCGCAAAATGTCGTCCGTTTCTTGAGGCATTTAGACACTCCTTGTCCTGGCTAGTTGTTTTCGAAGGGCTGTCAAACCATAGGCCAGGCGTGATTTGACAGTACCCACTGGAATTTCAAGGATCGCTGCCACTTCCTGAAGGGACAGCTCTTCCTGAAAATGGAGGACCAAAACTGCGCGACTCGCCGGCGAAATACCGTCCGAATCCAACAGGTGGTGCAAGAGCTCAGCCGGCGGGCGTACATCCGGAGCGGGGATTTCTTCGAGCATGAAGTCCTCGGGTAGCGGTTCGGGCCAGCGTTTTTGCTTTTTCAAATGCCGGAATGCAGCCCGGCTGGCGATCCGATAGGCCCACGCTCGAAACACCTCAGGGTTATTCAGCCAGGCGAGCTTCCGACAGACGATGACGAGGACATCTTGCAGAACATCGTCGGCCCCCGAGGAGCCAACCAAACTGCGGGCGTAACGGTGTAATGGACCTTGGATACTGCGCAGTAGAAGCTCAAGGGCTTCACGATCATCGCACTGTGCCCTCAGGACCCACTGCGCCTCTTGTGTAGAAGTCGTCACTCGGGCCTTTCATCGGTTAGAGACTCCCATTGGGCGGAGAGTTCGGAAGCACCCGAAAACATTTTGCCATGAATCGAGTAAGCACCTTCTTGGGCTACGTCCTGTGTAGTGAGTGGGGGCGTTCGGATTTCCCCAGCCGAGTAGCTATCCCCCGCCCTGTTTGACCCTCCTGAATCCCTCCCATAAACTGAAAGATTGAGTTCTTCTACAGGTTCCACATTATGGCTGACAGCATTCATGTGAAGCTCCCGGACGGGAGTGTCAAGGAAGTTCCCAAGGGCACGACTGCGCTCGATATTGCGAAGTCGATTGGCCAGCGGCTGGCGGATGCGGCGCTGGCTGCGAAGAGTAACGGCGATTTGATCGATCTGACTCGGCCACTCGAGAAGGACACCGACCTGCGCCTGCTCACCGAAAAAGATCCTGAGGCGCTGGAGGTCTTCCGGCATTCGTCGGCACATCTGTTGGCGGCGGCTGTGCTGGAGCTTTTTCCTGAGACCAAGCTGGGTCACGGTCCCGCGACCGAGAACGGATTTTTTTACGACTTCTACCGGCCTACTCCGTTTACGACCGAGGACTTGGAAAAGATCGAAAAGAAGATGCAGGAACTGGTGCAGCAGAATCTGCCCTACGCGCGCGAGTTTCTGCCGCGTGACCAGGGGCTGGCGGAATTCAAAAAAGAAGGCGATTTCATGAAGTGCCATTTCATCGAGCAATTCACCAAGCACGATGAAAAGATTTCGATTTACCGCACCGGAAAGTTCATTGATTTCTGCCGCGGGCCGCACATTCCGTCGACGGGGAAGATCAAGGCGTTCAAGCTGTTCAATATTGCCGGCGCTTACTGGCTGGGGGACGAAAAAAATACGCAGCTGCAGCGCATCTACGGGACTTCATTCTTTTCGAAGAAAGACCTCGACGATTATTTGAAGCACCTGGAAGAGACCAAGAAGCGCGACCACCGCGTAATTGGCCAGCAGCTGGATCTGTTTTCGATTCAGGAGCTGGCCGGGCCGGGGCTGATTTTCTGGCATCCCAAGGGCGGGATCATCCGCAAAGAGATGGAAGACTGGATGCGCGAGCAGTACATCAAGCGGGGATATTCGCTGGTCTACACGCCGCATGTGGCGCGGCGGCAGCTGTTCTACACCTCGGGGCACGAAGGCTACTATTCGCAGAATATGTTCGACGCCATGGAACTCGACGACGCC
>Ga0187863_10002888_pt1 | contig 12888 bp, 10 predicted proteins | sample June2016WEW_11_1_FD_132975 | JGI IMG/M metagenome (GOLD analysis project Ga0187863, IMG submission 132975) | Peatland microbial communities from SPRUCE experiment site at the Marcell Experimental Forest, Minnesota, USA - June2016WEW_11_10 | ecosystem: Environmental > Terrestrial > Soil >...
ACCGCGATTGAGCAGCGCGAAATTGATACTGTACCTTCCCCATTTCGGTGTGTAGGAGCGCATCTCCTCCCCTGAAACGGGTCGCTCGACCTTGACGACCTCGGCGCCCGCCTCGGCGAGCAGCAGGGTGGACATGGGACCCGGTAGTAGGGTCGAGAAATCGAGAACGAAAACACCCTCCAGCGGCCTCATCGACGGATCTCCGCGCGCTCGGCGGCCACAACGGAGCGCCGGGCGGGCGCATACCCAGGGGTTCCGTAGGTTTCAAATAGCACCGTGCCGATTAGGTGGTGTTCGGCTAACCCACCCCTGACTACGCGTTCAATCGGCCCCTCCGGATAACCCAGTCCGAGACGGGAACGAACGGCCGTCACCTTGCTTGATGACGGCGTATCGCATGACGCTCAGGCTCCGAACATCGCATTGCCTTCGTAGGTGGTCGCTCATTGGGTTCCAGCGCGCACTAGCCCCGGGAGGTGACTTCGATCGCACCCGTCGTTCCGTTAACCCGGACCCGATCTCCGGTCCGGAGGACGGCTCGAGAATTGGCATCCAGACTGTCAACGATTGGAATCCGGACGTTAAAGAACGTCTCAGCTAGAAGCGCGCACATTACGATCATAGGTTCGCTCTTCACGTTCACGATGGCCGCGGGGGCGCATCCGTTCCTCACGGCCTCGAGAAAGATGCCCGGAGTGCCCGTGGATCCCCGACCATAGGGGAAGAAGAAGACCTTGTCCTTAAGCGACGTTCCGCACAGATCATGTCGCTTGTCGATTACCATGCCCGTTTGCGGATCGATGCCCTGCCAGAAACCGAAGGGCTGCTGTGAGACCACTATCTCCCCTTCGAACTCCCCGGGAGCGCATCCTTTGCCTTGAAGCATAACGTGCGGCGAACTCATGGCCGTTCTACCCGTCCTGTCAGCGCCGCCTCGATGCAGGCCTCGGTGCTCGCGAAGATGCATTCCGCGCCGACCGTGGTCGGCGTGTAGTAGGCAAACTTCCCCGAGTCGGTGACCAGCCGGTGAAAGCCCCAGGCACCCAGGGGACAATCGTTGTGACACGTGCCAACCATCAGTTTCGCCCCGGCCTGCTCGATCGTTTCAACGTAGCCCATTTTTCGCGCCATATCCTCGACTACGGTGTTGGCGCAGATCCAGAGCTCGGTCCCAGAGTGGATACGCTTTCCCAGAAGCAGCGTAGCGTATCGTCGCATCTGATCGATGGAGGCGTGCGGGCAGCCAACGCCGACCACGTCCACCGCGCCGCTGTCTCCTTTGCTCATTTGCTCCATGGTGAAGACGATCTCTCGCCGACTGACAGCGATGCGCTCGACCGGTGGGCGAGCGCCGAATGCCTCCTCCAACGTGCGGGCCTCGGGCGTGACACCCACCATATGGTAGAGCGCGACCGATCCGCTGGCCGCGGCCGCCGCGCCAAAGGCTTTCAACTGATCGAACGTCGCGCGGCGAATGCCGGCAATGACGGGAACCCGGTCGCCGGTCCTCTGCCCGACAAAAAAGCCGAGGATTGGGAAAAAATGATCCTCGAAGTTTTCGGAGAGGTCCGGGGCCAGCTCGAAGAGTACCTCGCCTCGCCGGCACTCTGCCAGATGCAGACCGAATCGCGGCACCTTGCCGACAAGAGCAGCGCACACATCGATATATGCGGCCAGCCGGTTGGTTCGCGCGCCGAGGACCGAGTTGGCGAAAACCACCGCACTCGATTCCGACCAGCCCAAGTCCTCGCCGAATCTGGGCACGTTGAATGTCGTATAAGGGGTGCATGTCCAAGTCGGGATCACGCCCATCCGGCCGAGCAGCTCTGCGATCTTGATCTGCCGCTCGGCATAGTCTGCCGGCGTCTTGAACTCTCGCCAGCGAGCGAAGTCGATAGAGCCAGGGTCGGAGGTCGTGCGCACCTTCACTCTTGCGCCTTGCTCAACGAGCTGGCTGTAGATCTCGATCCCGGCTTCTCCAGCGATTTGATATGACGATCCCACGATATGAGCGCTGGCGATCTCCACCATGCGGTCGGCACCGTAAGCATCGCCGAGTTTAACCAAGACGCCGAGCGCGATCCGTTGTGGCTCTCCGCAGGCCCCGTCCAAGATCCGGCGTTCCTCGTCGGTCAATTGCATTTACTGTTCCAATTATCACCGCGGAAGCTGATTTTGCAGCGCTGCCAAGCGACGAAACTCACGCAACAAGGCTCTTATTCTTGAGTGTGCTTAGATGCGCTACGTTGAAAATAAGTCCATTGTTCAGTCCTTCACGCTTTGATCTTGATCAAGAACCAAGGACGGGGATGCCGAGACGGCGCGTGGGCACCTCGTGGGCACCTTGACGCACTCGCCATCGGACCGGGCATCGGCCACACGCTGGAATGAAGCTGCCGCCTGTCTCTGCTCTCCCGTCCGCTCGACAAGAAAGTAGCGGGCACTTGGCCGCGTCAATTTGGCGAACAAGCCTTAAAAGCTGCCGGCCAATGATCGTGCTCGCGACGATATACGCGCGTTTGATTCGGTGTTCCCTGAATGCCGAACGATAACGAATGCAATGGCTGATCAGGCAGCCAATAGCGACGTGACGTCCGACAGCGAAACTGAGCCGTCGCCCAGCAATCTGGCGGCCACGGCCTGCTCCCAGCGGTCGTTGGGCAAAGCCCAGGGATCGGCCTCGCCGAGACGGTGGTCGAGCACCAAGCGGGCGAGTAACAAGCGACGCGCATCGCCGCCGCGCTTACCCAATTCAGCGCCCTCCGCAGCCATGAGCGCGGCGCTCGCAGCGTGGTACAGCGCGCTCGCGGCACGGCGACTGGCGGCTTCGGCATCCGGCAGCTTGGCGACCTTATCGACGAAACCGACAGCGCGATCAACCAGCGCGGTCAGCCGGCCGCGAAACTGGCCGGGAATCGGCGCCTGATCGAGACGGCCATGCAGGGCGTCGGCGAGCGCCATGTGCGCGCGCTCGCGGCCGACCGCGCGACGGATGATGTCAAGCGCGTTGACGCTGGATGTCCCTTCCCACAGCAGGCCAAGATGGGCGTCGCGGACAAGCTTAGCGTTGGCCCAGTCCTCGATGTAGCCGTTGCCGCCGCGCATCTCCATAGCGCCGGTGGCGACCGGCACGTTATCGCGGCAGGCTCGGTATTTCACCAGCGGCGTCAGGATGCGCAGCTGCGTCTCGTCGCCGCTCGTCATCGCTACGGCGGCTGCGACCGAGACCGACAGCGCCTGTTCAGTCGGCAGCATGAGCTTGAGAAGCTGCCGCCGCGCCATCGGGTGATCGATCAGTGTGCGGCCGAAAGTGTGGCGGTGGCGTGCCACTTGCAGCGCCTCGTTCAGGCAGCGCCGCATCATGCCAGCGGCGCGGAAGCCGTGCGACAGGCGCGACAGGTTTACCTGGTCCATCATCTGCTTTAAGCCACGACCGGGCTCGCCCAAGAGATAGGCGACGGCACCTTCCATGATGGTCTCGCCCGAAGCCATGGCACGCGAGCCGAGCTTGTCCTTAAGCCGCACCACTCGGTAACGGTTACGGCTGCCGTCTTCGAGCCGCCGCGGCATGACGAACAGCGACAGCCCGGCATTGCCGGCAGGCGCGCCTTGGCAACGGGCGAGCAGCAGCACGACGTCGTGGTCGGCGCAGGAGCAGAACCATTTGTCGCCCCACAGCTCCCAGTGGTCGCCGACACGATTAGCCGTCAGCGCGATGCCGGAAAGGTCGGAACCGCCGGCCTTCTCGGTCATGAACTGCGCACCCTTGAGCAACGTGTCCATGTTCTGGCTCAGCATGCCCGGCAGGTGGCGTTGCTTCACCCGTTCGTCGCCGTATTTCTGGATCAGCATGATCGAGGTATCGCTGACCGAGAGCGGGCAGAGCAGTGCGAACTCAGCCTGGGCAAACAAGTACTGCATGGCGTATTTGACGAGCGGCGGCGCGGCGTGCGGCCAGCCGAGGACGCCGGCACGCCGCGACATGGCGTGCAGGCCGAACTCGCCAAAGCCGATACGCTCCATTTCGCGATAGGCCGGGTGATATTCGACCCAGTCGGCGTCGCGCCCGAAGCGGTCGCGATGGTGCAGGAGTGGCGGGTGCTTATCGGCCTGCAGCGCCAGCTCATCAAGCCGCCCGCCGGCCAGCTCGCCCAGCCGCTCAAAATGCGGAGTGAAATGCTGGAGCGCCGCCTCGTCGAGGTAGAGCGCCAGCAGATCGCGGAGCGCCCGGTCGATCTGCCAAAAGTTGAGTCCACGGCAGTCGGGTGCGATCACGTCGGAGCTGCTCGCGTTGGCGACGGGGGCGAGGTTTCGCAGAGCGGTCATTGCAGCAGTCCTTCGGATACCGCGTGCACTGCAAAGTTTTGGCGCGGGCTAGATGCGGCCTCGTCGGATGGGCCGCGCTGCTCGCGGCCCATCCTGCTGGCAAAGTTAAAGTCAGAACATCAAGCCCTCGCGAATGACCTTCCAGCGCCCGTTCTGGATTTGTTGGACCTGGGTCACCAAGGTCGCGAGATGATCGGTGGGTGAGAACTTGACCGGAGGCGAGCCGAAGATATCGAGATACTCCTTGCCGGATTCGAGGGAAGCGAGGAGTTTCTGCCCGGTCAGATCCCTGCCGACCGCGTTGGCGTAGAAGCCAAAGATCTCGATGGCATTGTAGCCGATGATCGCCTGGGTGTTGGCCTCGACCCCGAACATCTTCTTGTAGTTCGCCAGCCAGTCCTTGACCTTGCCATTTGCGGTGTCTTCGTAGGGAACCTCCATTTCGGCGGCGGCGTAAAGACCCTCGACGGCATCCTTGCCGAGCGTCGGCACCTCAATCACATTCGTCGGCGTGGCGCCGAGAAAATCGACCGTCCAGCCAAGCTTCTTCGCCTCAGTCATGGCGCCGATGGTCTCGCGGATGACCGTGCCCAGCACCACGAGATCACAGCCGTCGGCCTTCATGCGTGCGACCTGGGCACTGAAGTCGCTGGCACCACGCTTGTAGCTCGTCACTGTGCCGGGTTCGATCTTCATCGCCGCAAGCTGTTGGGTGAAGCCGTCGAGCACGTTCTTACCGTACTCATCGTCCTGATGCATGATGCAGGGTCTCTTCGAGTGCTTCGAATCCACCATGTACTTGAGCGCCGCGCGGGTCGATTCCACGTAAGGCAACAGGTTGGCAAACTTCAGCCGCTCCTGCGGCTTGCCGGGATCCATTTTGAAGGTGAATTGAGCGGAGGTCAGCGGAAACAGTTGGGTCACGCCGGCTTCGAGCACGATGTCCTGCGCGGCGAGCACCGTCGGCGAGCCCATGGCGCCGACCATGGAAAACACCTGATCCTTCTCGATCAGCTTCTGGGTGTCCAAAACCGCGCGCTTGGGATCGTAGCCGCTGTCTTCGACGATCAGCCGGATCTTCCGGCCCTGAATGCCGCCGGCCGTGTTGATCTCCTCGGTCGCCATCTTCATGCCATTGGCGACCGACACGCCCCATCCTTTGATCGGGCCTGAGAGATCCTGATGGGTCCCCACGACGATTTCGCTGTCGCTGATGCCCTGGTTGGTGGTTTTCGTCTGCGCTAGCGCCATCGGCGCGGCGAATACAAGCGCAGCGCCGGCGAGCGCCGCCATGCCGTTACGATACGTCATGCGTTTCCTCCCTTGAACGTCCCACGCGACCGGAGCGAGATGCTCGGTTCGCGGCTACCCGTCTGTTTTTTCTTTGAATGGTAGCGCAGCTGCTCGGCAGCGTCAAAACTCCTCCCGAACCGGCTAAGCGGCAGCCACATTGCGATACATGGCCTCGATCTCCTGGCGATACTTTTCGTTGACGAACTTACGCTTGAGCTTCATCGTCGGCGTCAACTCGTCATCCTCCGGCGTCAGCTGTTGCTCAATAAGGTGGAAGCGCTTGATGGTCTCGACGCGGGCAAAATTGGCGTTGACCTTCTCGATTTCGCCCCAGATGAGGTCCCGCACTTCACCTGCTCGGCACAGGCTGGCGTAATTGGTGAACGGGACCGCGTTGTCCTGGGCGAATTTCTCGACGTTCTCCTGGTCGATCATGACCAGACAGGTCAGATAAGGCCGCTTGTCGCCGACCACCACTGCGTCGCTGATATAAGGCGAGAATTTGAGCTGGTTCTCGATCTCTGACGGGGTGATGTTCTTGCCGCCGGCGGTGATGATGATGTCCTTCATGCGGTCGGTGATCCGCACATAGCCCTCGTTATCGATCAGGCCGACGTCCCCGGTGTGCAGCCAGCCGTCGCGATCGACCGTCTGCGCGGTGCGGTCCGGTTGATTGAGATAGCCCATAAAGACGAAATCGCCGCGGATCAGGATCTCGCCTTCGGGCGAGACCGTCACCTCGCCATAGGGAACCGGCTTGCCCACAGTGCCGAGCTTGATAGCGTCCGGCGGCATCACGGTAGCAAGCCCGGCATTCTCAGTCTGGCCGTAGACTTCGTACATGTTGGCGCCGAGTGCCAAATACCAGCGGATCAGGTCCGGTGCGATCGGCGCTGCCCCGGTGAACAGCCACCGGGAGCGATCGATGCCGATCATGAGCCGGATGTTGCGCAGCACGAACCGATAAGCGAGCGCAAAGCCGATCCGCGCGAAAAGCGTCGGCGCGCGTTTGGCGAGTCGCGCATCCGCGATCCGGTAGCCGGCCGCGATCGCAAGCTCGTAGGCTCGGCGCTCGAGCCACGTCGCGTCCTTCAGCGCAATCATGATCGCAGAATAGAACCGTTCCCACACCCGGGGTACTGCACCGAGCAGCGTCGGTTGCAGCTCGCGCATGTTCTCCGGCATCGTCTCCGGGCTCTCCGCATAGTTCGAGATGGCGCCGGTCGCGATGCCGTAATAGCAGCCGGCAATGCGCTCGGCGACGTGGCACATCGGCAGAAAGGCGAGCCGCTCGTCGCCCTCGCAATACGAAAGTACGTCGGAGGCGTGGCGCATCTGCGTCACGATATTCCGATGGCTGAGCATCGCGCCCTTGGGAGGTCCGGTCGTCCCCGAGGTGTAAACCAGGATGGCGAGGTCATCCGCTCCGCGCGAAGCGACCATGGCGTCCCAATAATCCTCGCGGCCCGCCATGCGGGCGCGTCCCTCCGCGAGAAATGCCGCAAGCGAGACGCACATCGGGTCGGCAAATTTCGCCAAACCTTCCATGTCGAAGATCACGATGCGCTCGAGCGTCGGGCAGCGGCCACGTACTTCCAGTGCCTTGTCGAGCTGCTCGTCGTCTTCGACGAACAGCACGCGGGTGCGTGAATCGTTGATTAGATAGGCAACCTGCTTGGCAGAATCAGTCGGATAGATGCCGGACGAAACGCCACCGGCGCAAATAATTCCCATGTCGGCATAGCACCATTCCGGAACGGTATTGGCGAGCACGGAAGCGACGTCGCCGGGACGGAAACCAAGGCCGTCGAGAGCGAAGGCAATTTCTTTGCTGCGCGTCAGCCAGTCGTTCCAGGTAATGGTCTTCCAGATGCCGAGCACTTTCTCGCGCAGGGCGGGCCCGCCGCCCCGGGTCGCGACGGCCAGCAAAAAGCTCTTCGGCAAGGTCTCGGCGACCGTCAGGACCGCTGGCCTAGCCATGGCGCGTTCCGTAACGGCGACCGCGGTACCGTGCCGGGAGATGAGCGAGCCCGGTCATCGCCAAGTCTTCCTTCGCTTCCAGCGGCGCTCGCCGCGCGCGCCGATCTCCCTGGCGCCGAGATAGAATTCCTGGATGTCACGGCTTGCGGCAAGGCGCGCGCACGTGTCGGCCATGACAACGCGGCCGACCTCGAGCACATAGCCGTAGCGCGCGGTCTCCAGCGCCATGCGGGCGTTTTGCTCGACCAGCAGGATCGAGATTCCCTCCTCGTCATTAAGCCGGCGCACGATTGTGAAGATCTCCTTGACCAGAAACGGCGCCAGCCCTAGCGAAGGCTCGTCGAGAAGCAACAGCTTGGGGCGGCTGAGAAGGGCGCGGCTGATCGCCAGCATCTGCTGCTCACCGCCCGATAGCTGTCCCGCGCGCTGCTCTAGACGCTGCTTGAGCCGCGGAAAATATCCGAAGAGCCGTTCGCGATCGCGCGCCACGGCGTCAGGGTCGGCGCGCAGGAATGCGCCCATCGCCAGGTTCTCGCTCACGGTGAGGAACGGAAATACTTCGCGGCCTTCGGGCACATGGCTGAGACCTAACCGCACAATCCGGTCCGGGTCCATGCCGTGGATTGGCCGGCCGTCGAACTCGATCGCGCCCTTCTGCGGATCGAGCACGCCGGAAATGGTCTTCAGAATAGTCGTCTTGCCGGCTCCGTTGGCGCCCAGAACGGTAACGATCTCGCCCTGTGGCACCTCGAGGCTTACGCCGCGCACCGCCATGATGCGCCCGTAAAAGGTCTCGAGATTGCGGACCGAAAGAAGCGGCGCCGGATCAGCCATGATGATCCTCAGGTTCCGATATACGCGGCGATCACGGCGCGATCGTGTGCTACCTCATGGGGTGTTCCCAGCGCCAGCACATGGCCGTAGTTGAGCGCGAGCACCCGGTCGGACACGCGATTGACCAGCGTCATGTCGTGTTCGACCATCAGCACAGTGATGCCGAACTCGGAGCGGATGTCGTTGATCCAGTAAACCATATCGTCGGTCTCCTCGACATTAAGTCCGGACGACGGCTCATCAAGCAGCAGAAGTTTTGGTTCTGTGCAGAGGGCACGGGCAAGCTCGCACACCTTGCGCACGCCGTAGGGAAGGCTGGCGATAACGAGATCGCGATATTTCTGCAGATCGAGGAATTCGATGACCTCCTCGACGCGGTACCGGTCGGCGTATTCCGCCCGGCGCACCTTGGGGAGAAACAGAATGTCCTCGAAAATGCGGGTGGTGCGGTGCCGGTGCCGTCCGACGAGGAGATTGTCGAGCACGGTGGCATTGTCGAACAATTCGATGTTTTGAAACGTACGGGCGATGCCGAGTTCGGCGATTTGGTGCGGCGGCATCGAGGTGATGTCGATATCCTCGAAGAATAAGCGTCCCTGGCTCGGCTGATAGAAGCGCGAGATCATATTGAAGATCGAGGTCTTGCCCGCGCCGTTTGGGCCAATCATGGTGAATATCTCGCCGCGCTCGACGGCAAAGCTCACGCCGTCGACGGCGGTAAGGCCGCCGAAGCTCAACGAAATGGCGTCGAGCCGCAGCAAACTCATCGGTTGCGCTCCGATTTAAGGTAGGTCTTCTGCCGTCGGAACGTTGCTTTCTTGTACAGCGGAAACAGCTCGAAATAGAGCCGGATCTTGAGCCAGCGCCCGTACAGCCCGTACGGCTCGAAGATGATGAAGAGGATGATGATCACGCCGTAGATTGCGCCTTTAAGGCCGGCGGCACCGCCGATGGCGGAGAGCGTGTCCTGTACTGCGCCTGCATTGGAGGCGCCGAACGCCTGCGCCAGTTTGCCGATCGTGTACGGGACGTCATCCTTGAGATAGCCGAGAAACGGATCAACCATCACGACGAAGATCGAGCCGAGCACGGCTCCGTGCAGGCTGCCGATACCGCCGATTAGGATGACGATGACGAACTCGAGAGAAAGCAGGAGCGTGAACATTTCCGGGCTGATGAAAGAAAGCTTGTGCGCGTAAAGGCAGCCCGCCAGACCCGTCATCGCTGCGCTGATCGAGAACGCCACCACCTTGTAGACCGCGAGATTGACGCCAATGCTCCGCGCCGCGACCTCGCTGTCGCGGATCGCGACGAAGGCACGGCCGGTCGGCGAGCGCAGGATATTGAGCGCGAGCAGCAATACGAGCATCAGCAAGCCAAGGCAGAGATAGTAGAAACCATACCCTTCCCGGCCGAGTGTCACGCCGAAAAACTCGATCGGTTTAACCCGCATGCCGTCATTACCGTTGGTCACGCTCTCCCAGCGCGCGGCGACCTCCTCGATGATGAATCCGAACGCAATCGTGGCGATCACCAGATAGATGCCGGAGAGCCGTAAGGCTGGAAAGCCGACGAGCGCGCCGACGGCGCCGCTAAGAATGACCGAAAGCGGGAGATAGACGAGAAACGGCACGCCGAGCCGCTGCATGTATCCTGCCGTATATGCCCCGATCGCGAGGAACGCGGCGTGGCCGAGCGACGTCTGCCCGGTAAACCCGGCGAGGATGAGAAGGCCGACGCCGACGATCGAATAAATGAAGACGAAGACGATCTGGCTCTGCAAGTAGGAGCCGACGACGAACGGCGCGAGCAGAACCAACAGCAGGAGCGCGCCGTAGGACCACCAATAGCCGCCGTGACGCATCAGCCGGATGTCCTGATCGTAGTCGGTCTGGAAGATCGGCCGCACGGCTTCAGACCTTCTTTCGCAGATGCAGGCCGAACAACCCTTCAGGCCGCACCATCAGTACGATGAGGAGCAGAATGTAGGCGGCGACATCCTTGAAGCCCTCCGCAAGGTAAAAGCCGGAGAGGGTCTCGGCGACACCGATGATGAGACCGCCGGCGAGCGCGCCCGGAATGCTGCCGAACCCGCCGAGGACGGCCGCCGGAAACGCTTTCAGCCCGAGAAAGCCGACATTGGTGTGGATGAACGCGATTGGCGCCAGCAGCACCCCGGCAAAACCCGCAACCGCGGCACTGATCGCCCAAATGAGCGAGAATACCCGCTTCACCGGGATGCCCATGTAATAAGCGCCGAGCATATTCTGCGACGTCGCCCGCATGGCGATGCCCATGCGGGTGTTGTTGAAATAGACCCACAGCCCCCCGCACAACAGGACCGTCGCCACGATGACGGAGAGCTTGTCATCTGCGAGCACCAACGCCCCGATGTGCACGACACCCGAGGAGAACGGGGTGTCGATGCGCAGATCGTCGGTGCCCCAGATCATGCCGACGACCGCGCGCAGCGCGAAACCAAGCCCGATCGTCACCATGACGATAGAGAACTGGGGATAACCCAGGATCGGGCGCACGATGACCCGTTCCACCAGGCTGCCGAACGCCGCCATGGCGAGGACGGCGAGCGCAAAGCCGATCCAATAGTTGAAGCCGAGCTGGTCGATGAAGGTGTAGGCAAAGAAGCCACCCAACATCATCAGATCGCCTTGGGCGAAATTCACGACTTCCGTTGCCTTGTAGATGAGGACAAAGCCCAGCGCGATCAGGCCATAGACGCAGCCGAGCGCAATGCCTCCCACCACCTGCTGAATAAAATCCAGCAACCCCGATCCTCCCCCGGCGGCGGAACCGGCCCTCGTTGGAGGACCATGCACGGTTCTTCTTTGCGGCGAGCATAGGCGGCACGTGTCGGATGCTCAAGACCGCGCCTGACGCTCGCGGCCGGACGCCATCCGCTCGACCTCGCATCTCTTTGGCACGTCTGCCTCCAACAGGTTCGGGCATCCCGATCGGTCTTAAGCAGAGTGTCCAACTGTCTTCGCCGAGGCTCGAACGCCACGGCTCGATCGGATTACGCCGACTATTAAGTATCTGTATATTCTCATGAATCCTATTTCCATTTCGCAGAATCACAACCTTGTCATCGTCGACATGAGTACCTCTAACGCCTGGGCAGAGTTTGCGGCGGTCTTTTCGCGGACCCGATCGGCTCATCTTGAGCATGAACAGGCCAAGACCGAACTCAAGAGGCTAGTACCCGATGATGCCCAGCAGGCGATCGGTCACGGTATCCGAGCGAAGCGGTCGAAGTCGGGGGCCATCAGCTTCGATCTCCTGAATGCGGAGGCCAACCGTGCAGCGGTCGAGTGAATCGATCGCCAGCTTGGCGGCGGCGCTCGCCAAGGCGCAAGTCGAACTCGTCAATCCGGAAAAATCCCTTACCGCGACCATCCAGTCGACCGGTAGGGCTGACCAGACATTTCGCTATGCCCCGTTGTCGAGCGGGCTCGACATCGTGCGCGAGACCTTGGGGCAGCATGACATCGCTACCGTTCAGACGACCTCCGTCGACCAGACCGCTGGCACGATCAATTTGACGACCGTCTTGGCCCACGCCTCGGGAGAATGGATTGCCTCGGATTGGCCGGTCTGCGCGATCAGCGAGACCCCACATCGGAAGGGCGCGGCGCTGACCTATGCCCGGCGTTACGCGCTGTTCACACTTGTCGGGATTGCCGGTGAAGATGACCTCGATGCTCCCGACCTCATCACGCCAGCCGTCCAGACGCCAGGCCGCGAGAGGCGGACCGGAGAAGGAAATGGCGGGCTAATTGGCGGACAGCAAATCCCTGTTCGACAAGGAACCGTCGGTCACAACAGAAAGATCCAGTCGAATTCCAACAAGCCCATCCTCGGACCTGAGGCATCGGTTGAAATACGCGATCGACTGATCGCCGAGCTCAACGAGATCGGCTCGGGTGACGACGCCGCAATGTGGGCACACCGGCGCCTGGGTGAAAAGAACCAGTTGAAGGCAGCCGACGCCCATCATGTGGAGGAGGTTTTCCAAGCGAGACTAGCGACCCTTTCGACGACAGGGGACGCGGATCAGCCCCAGATGCCGACGGCGCCACCTCTGGAACCACTTAGTCGCGATGCAGAAAAGCCAAAACATCGATCGCGGGCCAAGGAGATCGACAAGAGCGTATTGACATTGCCGGAGCCGCGGCGGATTCGCGACCGGTCTCATGTCAAATTCGTCGCCCAGCGTCCTTGTCTCATTTGCGGCCGGCAACCGTCGGATGCCCACCATCTCCGGTTTGCGCAAAACCGGGCACTCGGGAGGAAGGTAAGCGACGAATTCACCGTCCCGCTGTGTCGCGGACATCATCGGGAAGTTCATCACTGCGGCAATGAAGCCGCCTGGTGGCGAAATGCGCGGATTGACCCGACCATTGCCGCGCGTGCACTGTGGCTTGAAACGCATAAGCT
>Ga0187863_10002889_pt1 | contig 12887 bp, 8 predicted proteins | sample June2016WEW_11_1_FD_132975 | JGI IMG/M metagenome (GOLD analysis project Ga0187863, IMG submission 132975) | Peatland microbial communities from SPRUCE experiment site at the Marcell Experimental Forest, Minnesota, USA - June2016WEW_11_10 | ecosystem: Environmental > Terrestrial > Soil >...
AAAGCGCGCGGCCACGAGAGTCTTGCCGGGGTGATATTGCACCGCGACGACGGAAACTTCGACATTGAGCGAGCCGTCCGAGTTGCGCAACTGAAGCACATCGGCGAACTCGAGCGGGGTCTTGCAGGCGAATAGAACTTCGCGAGGGGTTCCGAATTCGATGACTGTGCTCTCGCTGAAATCGGCAGGCTCGCCGGGCTGAAGAATGCGAGCCAGTTGAACTGGCATCCTCATCGCAGTAGCGTCGGGGAAAAAGCGGGCGAGACCGGCCACGGGGCTGGGGTTTTGCGCGTTGCGAGCCGTTGCTGTGGCTTGTTGCGCCAAGCGAATGAAAGTCCTCTTAACTGAGACTCGTCGGCCTAAACCGACTTTGCAAAATCAACGTTTCTGCCGCTCGAAATGCGGTCGGGCTCCCCCTCTTCCTGGTTTGGAAGAGCTTTGGGGAGCCGGATATCCGCGGTTCAGTGAGAACAGGAGCAAGGTGAGAACCATCTCTTGGAACGGAGGTACTAGCACTCAGGTGAGAGCCTTTTCAGCGCTTTAGGGGCTGTTCTGAGGGTTGCGCATGAGGCTCTCATCGAATCTGCGTCTCAGGGTGAGACGATCGTCTCATTGCGTCTCTTCACGCACATCCCCGGAGCCGTCCGCGTTCCGACGATGCCTGGCCCTGGTCGGGGTGTCCGGCGGAGCGGAAATCACGAAGCCGCCGACATCGGCTTTCGCGGATTCAAGACGCGCATCGGCGGCAACATGGCCGCACGCCCTTTGGTATTTTTCGCCTGCCTCTGGCTTGGCTTGATTTAGTCTGACGGCACATGACCGACAATCCCAGAGAGTACGGATTCCGCAACTGGCGCGTCCTGGCGCTGGAAAGCCGGCGCGCCCGCGAGATGGCGCAGCTCATTACCAACAACGGAGGTCAGCCGATCGTTGCTCCGTCCACGCGCGAAGTTCCAGCAGAAGACAACGGCGATGTTCGGAAATTCGCTGCAGCGCTCAAAGATGGCAGGATCGATATCGTTATCTTCCTCACTGGAGTCGGCGCGAGGGCCCTGGCAGCCGCAGCGGAAGAAATCTGCCCGCGCGAGGAGTTGAGCAGTTTGCTCAGCCGGATCACGGTCATCGCCAGAGGGCCAAAGCCGGTAGCCGTGTTGCGGGAATGGGGAGTGCCGATCGCGGCCGTTGTTCCCGAGCCGAACACATGGCGAGAGCTTCTCGACTTGTTCGACGAAAAAAAAGATTTGTTTCCGCTAATGGGGCGTTCGGTTGCCGTGCAGGAGTATGGGGCTTCCACTCCCAATCTGCTGACAGGATTAGCGGAACGTGGAGCTGAGGTCATGCCGGTCCGTGTCTATGAATGGTGTTTGCCGGAGGACACCGGTCCGCTACGGAAGGCGGTTGAAGCGATCGCGCATCGGGAGATCGATGTTTTGCTGATTACCTCGGCTGTCCAGATCCGGCACTTGCTGCAGATTGCAGAAGAGATGCACCTGAAGGACGACGTCATTCACGGTTTGTCGCGAGTTGTCGTCGGTTCGATCGGGCCCGTGGCCTCTGCCACGTTGCGGGAACTCGGAATCCCTGTTGACATGGAGCCCAGTCATCCAAAGATGGGTTTCCTGGTAAAGGAAGTTGCAGAGCAGTGCACGAAACTAGCGGAACGGAAGACTCCCACAGCTGAGGACTGACGTCTGTAGTCGGAATCGAAATGGCCGTCGAGCTTCGGCCTTCCTAACTGGTCATTGCAGCGTGTGGCTCGAGGCGGTCGATCCTGACGACCCGGCACCGATGTTGTAGCGCTTGAGCTTCCGATAGAGCGTGGCGCGGCTGATGCCTAACATGCGTCCAGCGAGAGTTTTGTCTCCCTTCACTTGCTCGAAGACCCGCTGAATGGTGGCGCGTTCGATATCTTCGAGGTCCGTCGTGGACAATGGGGCACGCCCGGATTCCATGGTCATCGCTTCCCCAGCAGCCAGGTCGGGATCAAGTACAGTGGACTTTCTGGCGGCTTCGATTACTGGCGATCCGGGAGCCAAACTACCGGAAGCAATTGAGGGAGGAAGATCGCCAAGGTCAATGACCTGGCCATTGCCCAGAGCCACGGCCCGTTCGACACAGTTTTCGAGTTCGCGGACATTGCCGGGCCACTCGTATTGCATGAGTGCTTTCATGGCAGCGCTAGAGACGTGCATTTCGCCACCGGGGGCATAGCGTTCCAGAAACCAATGCACGAGCATGGGAATGTCACTGCGGCGTTCGCGCAGCGAAGGCACGTAGAGAGTGACCACATTGAGGCGGAAGTAAAGATCTTTGCGGAACGTCCCGTTCTTGTAAGCGGCTTCCAGATCGCGGTTCGTGGCGGCGATGACGCGTACGTCGACCTTGATCTTCTGGTTGCTGCCCACAGGACGGACTTCTTTTTCCTGCAATACGCGCAGCAGTTTGGCCTGCAACTCCAAGGGCAGTTCGCCGACTTCGTCGAGGAAAATAGTGCCGCCATCGGCGGCTTTGAACAATCCTTCCTTCGACTTCAACGCACCGGTAAAGGCTCCCTTTTCGTATCCGAAGAGTTCACTCTCGATCAGTGTTGGAACGAGCGACCCGCAATCGACGGCGACGAAGGGGCGTCCCGCGAAGGCTCCACGAAAATGCATGGCGCGCGCGACGAGTTCTTTTCCGGTCCCACTCTCCCCATAGATAAGGACCGGGGTGCGCGTGTCTTTGAGCCGGGCGACCATCCGCAGAACCTCCTGGATCCGCGCGGATGAACCGATGATGCCGTGCACGGCTGTTTCCGAATCAGTGCGCTGCCGGAGAAATTCATTTTCCTCGACCAGCCGAACCTTCTCCGCCATGCGCCGCAGAAACAGCCGGAGTTCCTCGAGCGGAGAAAAAGGCTTCGTGATGTAGTCGTAGGCACCCAGTTTCATGGCCTGGACCGCGGTTTCGATGGAGCCGTGCCCCGTCATGAGGGCGACTTCGGTGCGAGGCAAAAGCTTCTTCACCTTCTCCAAGAATTCCAGACCGGACATGTGGGGCATGACCATGTCGGAGAGGACGATGTGGACGGACTGCTCTTCGAGCAGAGCGAGCGCGGACTCGCCGCTCTCCGCCTCCAGGCAGAAAAACCCTAATGCCTCGCCCACCGTTGAACACAGCTTGCGGATGCTTTGCTCGTCGTCGACGATGAGCAGGCGGATACGGAGATCATCTTTACTACCGGCGTTGTTCACTCGGCCTTCCCAAAAGTCTTAGAAATCACATCAATAAATTGCTGGACGCGAAAAGGCTTCTCCACGCAGGGAGCGCCGGTTTCGCGCAGGGTAGCGACAGTTTCTTCGTTGGCGATGTCTCCCGTAATGAAGACTAAGCGGGACGCAAGGTCGGGGCGGTGACTGGCGATCCAAGCATGCACTTGGCCACCGTCGACGCCCCCTGGCGTGCGCATATCGGAAACGACTCCAAGAAACGATCCTTTCTCGAGAAGGCGGAGAGCATCGACGCCAGATTCGCAGCAAACCACGGGATATCCGCTGCGCTCGAGAGCGGCTTGCACATAAGCCATCACTGCTGGCTCATCCTCGATGAGCAGCACCGGCAAAGGCTGAGGTCTTAGGGCTGGTAGGCTCATGTTTGTTTCACTCCTGCGGCCACCCCGAAGGAAGCCGTGTGGGGGATTGCCGGCAGACGGACGATGAATGTGGCGCCTTGGCCGCCGATATTGTTGTGGCAAAGGATCTCGCCGCCGTGCTCCTTGACAATGCCATAGCAGATACTCAGGCCGAGGCCCGTGCCTTTTCCGACCTCTTTTGTAGTAAAGAAGGGGTCGAAAATCTTGTCGGGATGAGAAATCCCGTTGCCGTTATCGGAAAACGAGACTTCGACAGCGTCGCCGGCTTTGGTAGACATGATTTCGATGCGCGCGGGGCGGCCGACTTCGTGCACCGCGTCGTAGGCGTTGTTGAGAATGTTGAGGAAGACCTGCTGCAACTGATGGGCGTCTCCGATCACATCGGGGAGTCCTTCGTCGAGATGCTCGACTACGTCGACGCCGTGGCTATTGAAATCGTAGGAACGCAGTTGGATCGTCCGCCGCAGGATCACGTTCAGCTGCAAAGCATTGCGCTGCGGCGGCATCTGACGGGCAAAGCTGAGAAGGTTCTGGACGATCTGCTTGGTGCGCTGCGCTTCCTGCAGAATGACGCGCAGATCCTTGCGGGCGCCTTCGGTGAGGTCGGGATTCTCCATCAGAAGATCGGCAAAGCCCAGAATTGCCGTCAGCGGATTGTTGACTTCATGAGCGACGCCGGAGACCAGTTGGCCGACGGCAGCCATTTTTTCTGCGTGGACCAACTTGTCCCGCAGCACGGCAGAGTCGGTGATGTCGGTCAGCACCACGACGATGCTGGTGACGATTCCCTGCTCGTCGCGCATGGGGCTGAGATTGGCAGAGAATTTTCCCACCGCGCCATTGCGTCGCGCGATCTCGAGTTCCAAGTTGTCGACCTGCTGGCTGTTTAGCGTGCTTTGGACGGCCTCGGCCAGAGCTCGAACGAAACCAGGTCCAGCCAACTCCAGCAACGGCCGTCCCAGAAGCTCTTTTTGGTCGAAGCCAGAATCGTACCAGCGGCGGTTCGCATAGCTGATCAGACCTGCGGTATCAGCGACGAGAATGAAGCTCTGTGTGTTGCTGAGGATCTTTCCCGAAAAATCGCGCTCGCGGTGGAGTTCTGACTGATAGGTGCGCAGTCCGGTGACGTCGAGCATCAATCCGCGAATCTGTAACACGCGCCCGTGGCTGTCATACAGTCCAAAGGCATTGATAAGGACGTGTATGGGAGATCCGTCTTTGCGCCGCAGGGTCGCTTCGAAGTTGCGGAGATGCCCCTGTTCCTCCATCACGCTGGCATGACGCTCGCGCTGCTCCTCAGAAAAGTAAAGTTGCGTAGGGATATCGATTTGCAGCAACTCTTCGCGGCTGGCATAACCCAGCATGCGCACCATCGCGTCGTTCACTTCGATGAAGCGCCCGGCCGGGGTGCTAAAGAAAAGGCCCTCCTGCACGTTATCGAAGAGTTCGCGGTAACGCCGTTCTGCCTCGCGGCGGTCCGAAATATCTTTCAACACGTGAATGGTTTGCAGGCCTTCACCCGAAGCTCCATGCACGCGGGAAGTCGAGACCAGGTACGTCCGGTCGAAAACGGGGTGAGCGAATTCGTCGGAGTCGTCGGACATGGAGCGGCAGAACGGGCACGAGTACGACGCAGTGTCGCTGGTGAGGGCCATGAGGGCCCGCATGTTGACGCCCACGAGTTCCGCTGGAGGAACGCCAATCATGGTTGCCAGGGAGCGATTGACGCGCAGGACCTTGTCGGTTTGATCGTGCACGACAATGAAGTCGCTGATGGCGTCGAAGATCTCCACCCAGTGGCGATTCGCCTGCTCGATCTGCGTGAAGAGGCGCGAATTCTGCAGGGCCATGGCAGCATGTCCGGCCATGGTTTCAAGAAAGACCCGGTCCTCTTGATTTAACGACGGGGAACTCCTCGAAAGGCAAAGGATGCCATCGATCTGTCCGCTCGGGCCAGCCAGCCTCACGAGCACAGACTCCGTCCAGCGGAGCGCCGAAACGGCCTCTGCACCGAGCATCTGATTGGCGGTGCCTGCCACAATCGTCTCCGTGTGGAGGGGCAAGAAGTCGGCGAGAGCTGCGCCGAGCGCGCGATCCGTTTCGCGATCCAGCGGCGGCGTTGCCGGAGAATTGGCCGCGGGTGAATCTTGTGTTGCGAGGTCGGGGTTTTGCCGAGCGTGCGGGGCTTGATTCTCTGCACTGGATGAGACTTGCGAGGGTTGCGCGTCAGAGGGAGCTTTCTCGCGATCGTAGAATGCGGCGACTTGCCACCGTCCTTCGTGCGGAACGGCGAGCAAGCCGGCAGAGGAACCGGTCAGCTCGGCGATCCGCCGCACGAAGCGGCGCGCAAATTCGGGCAGTCGCAGGGCACCGTCGATCTCGCGAGCCAACTCGACTAACGCTTCCGCGCGGCGGCGATGCTGCTCGGACGAATGAAGATTACTGGCAACTTCCAGCATGACAGCTGCCTGATTCGAGAGCGCGCGGGCGCGGCGAATGTCTTCCTGGGAGATTCCTGTTCCGTCCACACGGTCGAGCACGCCGAACATTCCGAGGAGCCGCCCAGTCGTGCCTAACAAAGGTACGGCGAGTAATTGCTGGACTTTATATTTCGTTAGAATCTCGATGTTGGTTCCCGGAGTACGGCTGGCCTCATCGGTCCAGAACACTTCTTTAGCGCGCAGCGCTCGCGTGGCGACTCCTTCCGGGAAGACATTTTCGACGCGACGTGGCTCTCCCCGCTCGACGACGTAACGAACCATGAACTGATCGTCTTCCAACATGGCGATGAAGCAGCGCCCAAATCCGAGGAAGTCGGAAGCTCGGGTGACAAAGGCTTGCAGAAAGCGCTCGAGATCACCACTGGAACTGAGTTCGGAGGAAATCTCAAGCAGTTGATGCAGTTCGTGAGCCTGGGCGTGCGACGTGGCATGCAGCTCAGCGTGCGCGACCGCGACCGCGCCGAAGCCAGTAATCGCAGCCACCAGGGCGCGTTCTTCAGCGGTGAATACCCCATCCTGCCGCGGATAGATAAGGATCGCGCCTTGCGTCCGGGAGGTGCGAAACGGAGCGGCAATCAACATGCCTGGCGAAACTAAATTTCCGAGTGAATGAACGTCGGCGCCGATGGAAAGCGTAATCGGCTCCCCGGCGGCCACGGAGCGCTGGGCCAAGTCCGCAGCAAAGCGCAGCGTCTGCCGGTCGTGACGAGCTCGCGCGGATGTCGCCAACTGGGGAGTCTCGGCAGATACCGCTTTCAGCTCGAACGGCCCCTCTCGACGCAATAACACACAAACCAAGCGCGTGCGGAGCAGCAAGCGTAAGCGGTCGGCCAGCGCCTCGATCACCGCCGTAACATCAGGAGTGGAATGCAGGGCGTGCGCGACGTCGGCAAGAATCTCCGCCCGGCGGTGCTCTTCCTTGGAGGCTTCCGTTAAACGCGCCGCTTCCAGCAGAGTGCCTAACTGTCCAGCCAGAATTGTGGCCTTCGCGGCCAAATCTTCATTGAAAAAGTCGTCATCCGCGTCGTGCAGGAATGTGACGGCCCCGATCACTTCGTTAAATGCCATAAGAGGAGCAGCCAGCAGCGATCGGGCGTCAAACTCCATGGCTGCGGGGAAGTTCTTGGAGCTTACATGGTTGGCGAAGATTGTCCGCCGCTGCCGCACAGCATCGGCGGTGACGGCGCTCTGGTCGGGCCGCAGCCGCATCCCTGCGAAGCGCTCCATCAGCTTTCCGTCCGCTTGCTCTCCGACCAGTTCATCCCCAGCCTGACAGCGCCAGAAGTAGACGCCAGAAACCTGGAAGAATTCGCGCGTCGTGCGGCAAAACAACTGGATCAGCGCATTGGAGTCGGACCTTCCGCTGGAGCTTGCAGCAATGCGAAGCAGGAGCTTCTGGAAGCCCTCATCGGACCCGCGAGCACTGCTGTTGTCCGGGGAAACGATCGGACCGCCGCCAGAAACACCAACTGCCGCACCGATACCGAGGGAATAGTTTTCGCGATTCACAAGTGCTTGAATCTATTTGGGAAAGTATCTGTCATCTCAATTTGAGTCAAGGGAAATGGGTGGGAGGGGTGCCTTTGTGTGAAATCCCGCCATTTCTCGTGAGACAGGGTCTCAGACTGAGAAACACGGGCCCATTCTAGCTTAATGAGACGGGGTTAACAGGGGTCGCTTGAGACACCGCTTCCCAAGGACTCGACAAGCCGTTTCGTTTCATTGATATGGATGCCATTACTTTGGTTTTTTCAAGAAGGATTGGGTGGCCCGGCTGTTGCACGGTTGGCTTTGCCAGATCTCTGTATCAAGGAGGATTTGTGTCTCGACGATTCGTGGCAGCCGTCCTAGTCGCGCTGACATTGGCAGTAACACTGGGGCCCAGCCATGTGGCGGCGCAAGCCACACAAAACGACGAAATCCTGCGGCGCGCGAAGACTAAGGTGCCGCCGACCTATCCAGACTTGGCGCGCAAGATGAACATTTCCGGAACGGTAAAGATTGAGGTAGTGGTTCTTCCCAACGGGACTGTAAAGGAAGCTCGGATCGTGGGCGGACACCCGGTGCTGGCTGGTGCAGCGCTGGACGCAGCCAAGAAGTGGCGCTTCGATCCGGCGCCGGCAGAGAGTTCAGGAGTCATCGACTTCAAGTTTGAGCCGCGGCAGTGACCTGGCTGCGGAGGAGACGGGCATGACAATCGGCAAGAAGCTGTACGTGAATTTCGGCATCATCCTGACGACGGTGTTGATTCTGTTTCTGGTCAACTATTCGGCGGTGCAGCGGGAGCACTCGGCGAAGGCGGCGGCGCAGGCCTCTTTGCAGCTGCAGGATGCGACCAATACGGTGCGCTTCCAGATGATGCAGAACCGCCTCTATCTCAGCAACTACCTGCTGAGCGGCGACACGCGGGAAGTCGACCGGATGAACGAGGGCCTGCGAACTCTCAACGAGAAGCTCGAACAGGGGAAGAATCTCGCGAACTCTGATCAGGAGAAGAACTCCCTCGCCAAGGTGCAGCAGCTAGAACAATCCTGGGGGAAGGAATTTGCCCAGCCGCTGATCGACAAGCGCAAGGATGTTGACTCGGGGAATGCGACCGTCGCCGAGCTCCAAATCTATTACCTCCAGAAGGATGCTTCCTCGTGGGTGAAAAATTCGACGGATTCGCTCGATGTGGCCGACGCCGAAAACCACAATCTGGTAAATGAGCGCACTAAGTCAGATCAGACTGCGGCGAATTGGACGATCGCGATTTCGGCAATCAGTACGCTTCTGGCGCTTTCGCTCGGCGTCGTGATCGCCTACCGCACCGCCAAGTCCATCACCGAACCGCTGACGAACCTGATGAATGTGGCCCGAGGCATCGGGAACACGGGAGATCTCGAGCACAACATTGATTTGAGCCGCGACGACGAAATCGGCGAACTGGCCCGCACCTTCCACAAGATGGTCACTTACCTCAAGGAGATGGCGGGAGTTTCCGAAGCCATCGCCGGCGGCGACCTGACCCTGGAAGTGAAACCCCGTTCTACGCACGACACCCTAGGCAACGCCTTCGCCAAGATGGTCGACGGCCTTGCCGGACTCGTACGCAGCGTGCGGGACGCTTCGTCTCAAGTTGCCAGCGCTTCGAGCCAGGTGGCTGGAGCTTCCGACGATTCCGCGAAGATCGGACTGCAGGCTTCGTCCGCGATCGATGAAGTCACCAGCACGATGCACGAGATGAGCGTCAACGTGCAGAACATGGTGAAGAGCACGCAGGTGCAGGCGTCGAGCGTGAGCGAGACGTCAGCCTCCATCGACCAGATGGTGGCGTCGATCCAGCGCGTGGCCGACACCGCCAAAGTGCTGCTCGATATCTCCAACCGTTCGCGCGAGGAGGTGCACAACGGCATCGGCACCATGGAAAAGGCGACCGATGGCCTGAACCGCATCAACACCACGATCAACTCGTCGGGAGAGATTATCGGAGCCCTCGGACAACGAGCTGACGATATCGGCAAGATCATCGAAGTGATCGACGATCTGGCTGAGCAGACGAACCTGCTGGCGCTGAACGCCGCGATCGAAGCGGCGCGTGCCGGAGAGCACGGCCTGGGATTTGCCGTGGTCGCAGACGAAGTGCGCAAGCTGGCTGAAAAATCAGCGCAGTCCACCAAGGAAATTTCGGAACTGATCCAAAGCATTCAGAAAGAAGCCCGCAAGGCAGTCGACAACATGAATCGCTCGACCTCGATTGTGAACGAGGGTCTGGAATTGGGTGGAGAGCTGAATTCCGCACTGCGCAAGATTTCCAACGTGGTCACGGAAGTTTACAAGTTCGCGCAGGAGATCGGCGCGGCTACCAACGAACAGTCGCACGGTTCGTCCCAGATTGCACGCGCTACGACACGGCTGAACGAAATCACGCACGAAATCAATTCGGCCGTCGAAGAGCAGGCGTCTGGAGCGCAGGCGGTCGTCAAGGCCATGGAGCGGATGCGGGAGCTGGTGCAGCAATCGACCTCCAGTTCGACCGAGCTGGCAGCGTCCTCTGAGCAGATGTCGAAGATGTCGCGCAGCCTGCTCGAGTTCATCGACCGGTTCGCGCTGGCGGAGGGGGCACGCGCCCAGGCTGGTTCCGACGCGGGACGGAACGCGCGCCGGGCCGCTGCGGGAGCGCAGTACTAGGGCCTATCCGGGGAGCTTGACGCCATGAGCCGTGAACTTCACATCGTCGGTTTTCAGGTGGGACGCGAGACGTACGGCGTGCCCATCACTTCCCTGCACGAGATTGTGCGGGTACCCGAGATTACTGCCGTGCCGGACGCGCCCGACTATTTGGAAGGCGTGATTAACCTGCGCGGCAAGATTGTGTCCGTTATGGACCTGCGAAAACGCTTTGGAGAAAAGCAGACCACGCTGAAACGGCAGAACCGCATTCTCGTGGTCGAGCATGCGGGGCGATTGGCCGGGCTGATTGTGGATTCGGCCTCCGAGGTTCTGAAGATCCCCGCCGATGCAGTGGAGGCTCCGCCAGCGGTGTTTCAGGAAGGCGGACTGAATTGTGTGACTGGGCTCGGCAAGGTTGCAGGACGCCTGGTGGTGCTGCTCGATATGAGCAAACTGCTGGCTCCGGCAAGTCTGCAGGCCAAAAGCGAACCCGGGGAAAAGAAGACAGCACCGAAAGCCGAGGCGCGGGGCGCGGCGGCGCGTTAAGAAATCATTCCATCCGTTTTTGAATCGAGCATGAGACGGGAACGAGAGCAAGCATGAGCACATCCGGAGCGGCACCAGCTCCCATCCTGACGGACGCGGAACTGAAGTTGTTGCAGGCGCTGGTGTACCAAGAATGCGGCATGCACTTTGACGAGCGCCGCACGCATTTCCTTCAGGACCGGCTGTTGCGCCGGCTGAAAGAGTGCCGTGTGGACTCCTTCTACGCCTACTACCGGCTGCTGATCAGCCACGAAGGCAAACAGGAACTGGCCAAGCTGCTGGAGAACCTCACGGTCAACGAGACCAGCTTCTTCCGCCACAAGGCACAACTCGATTTGTTTCAGAAGACCGTTTTGGAAGAGCTGCTGAAGCACAAAAGCTCGCGGCGAGAGTATTCGATCCGTATATGGAGCGCCGGTTGCTCCACCGGACAGGAAGCCTACACGCTGGCAATGCTGGTGACCGACGCCCTGGCGTATTACTACTTGCGGAATCCGCTGCCGATGGACTTGCCTCTTCCGAAGCCCCTCGTGCCTCCACCGTGGAGGGTGGAGATTCTCGCCAGCGACATCAGTTACTCGGTGTTGCGGGCTGGCCAGGAAGGAACCTACAGCGAGCACCAGATGTCGATGGTCGATTACGGCTACCGGCTGCGCTACTTCGACAAAGTTGCCGATCGGTATGCCATCAAGAAAGCGCTGAAGGAGATGGTGCATTTCGACTTTCATAACCTGAAAACCGAATACCTGCCCCAACGCAACGACGTGATTTTCTGCCGCAACGTAATGATGTATTTCGACGAAGCCGAACAAAAGCGGCTGATTGAAAAGTTCTATCGCTGCTTGAATCCCAACGGCTACTTATTTGTCGGTCATGCGGAAAGCCTGCTGGGACTGACCAAGAAATTCCAAATGGTCCACAAGGACAGCGGGACGGCATATCAAAGGCTTGAGGTAAGAGAGTGACGAATACTCCTGACGAACGCGGCGCGGAACTGCGGGAGCTCTTTTTTGAGACTTCGCAGGAACTGCTGCAGGCGCTGAACGAAGAGGCGCTGAAGTTGGAGAAGACTCCCGGCGATGAGGAAATCGTGCGCGGCATCCGGCGCACGGTGCACACGCTGAAGGGTGACTCTGCCGCTTGCGGATTGCGGGAGTTGAGCGAACTGGCGCACCAGTTCGAAGACGCGTTGTCGCTCGAGGGGACGGCGTCGCATGCAGCTGTGGCTGAGATCGCATTCGCAGCAGCTGACGTGTTTACGGAGATGATCTCGGCGTATCGCACGAACAGCAAAATGCCAGCGACCAAGGGTCTGAGCAGGAAAATTCAGGACCTGACCGCGGCTCCAAAGGCCGCGAAGGCGCGGAAGACGAAGAAGGCGACGGGCAAAGCAGCGACAGCCAAGAGCGCCAGCAAAGCAGAACTTTGGACCGAGTACGAAAAGCTTTCGATGACCAAGGCGCAGGCCGCCGGCCAGTCCGTGTATCACGTTGTCGTCAAGATCGATCCGCACTGTGCCATGCCCATCGCGGGGAGGCAATTGATCTATAACGCCCTGGGCAGCACCGGGGACGTCATCGCAGTGCGGCCAGACGCGAAGTCCCCCGCAGCCTCGAAGCACGTGGAATTTGTGCTGGGCAGCAAACAGTCGGTCGAACAGATTTCTGCGAAAGGACGCATTCCCACGATTGCGGAGGAAGTGACCGTCGAGCAACTCCTGGCGCCGAGCACAAGTTCGGACAGTACGGAGAATGTGGCGGAAGCGTCTGCCAGTCTCGCTCAGGAAGCTCATGAAGTGGAAGCGGCTCCCGCTGAACTCGCCGGGCCCAGTGCGGTGGCGGTCGCCGGCGTTGCCGCTACGCAGGAAAACCTGCTGCGAGTGGATGCGGGGCGCATCGACAACGTTCTTAATCTCGTCGGCGAACTGATCATAGGCAAGTCAATGCTGCAGCAGGCGCTCAACGAGTTTTCCAAACGCTATCCGAAGGAATTGCTGCGCGGCAAGTTTGCTGATGCCATGGCCTTCCAGGCGCGCGTTCTCAACGATCTGCAGCGCT
>Ga0187863_10002890_pt1 | contig 12884 bp, 11 predicted proteins | sample June2016WEW_11_1_FD_132975 | JGI IMG/M metagenome (GOLD analysis project Ga0187863, IMG submission 132975) | Peatland microbial communities from SPRUCE experiment site at the Marcell Experimental Forest, Minnesota, USA - June2016WEW_11_10 | ecosystem: Environmental > Terrestrial > Soil >...
CACGATCAGCGCCACGAACAAGCCGAGAAAAACAAACGGAGCCACGAAGATCAGAACCATCCACCCCGGTCCGCCCATTGTCGTGACGTCGCCACCAACCGTGGCCGCGGGATCGCGCTGAATTCTGCCGCCGAACACGGTTACGTCCCCTTTGACGTTCGCTTCCTTGCCCAGGCGAATGCCGCCGCCAAACGTAGTAACATCACCGTCCACTCGCCCGGTGTTCTCAACAATTACGCTGCCGCAGAAGGCCGTCACGTCACTGGAAACATGTCCCCGCACCCGGATGCTACAGCCGAAGCAGGTCGCGTCGCTAACTTCTTCGCCCGGCCCGATGTTGATGTTGCCTCCGACCTGCGTGCGGTCGTGACTCGCAATCGCAAGCGCAGCAGCCGAGAAGGCGACGCAAAACAGCAGGCTCACAGTCAGCCATCTTACACAGCGGAAAAGACAGGTCATGAAAGTCTCCCTGAAGGCACCGCGCGCTCGGCGGAAGAATGCTCAGCACGGGAATTATGGCACACGCAGGTGATTCCGCAGGACTGTTTTGAGAACTTCGGAAAGGAATCCACAGGAGCGGTGCAGCTGGAAAAGGGTTCGTATCAGGGCATCGCTTCAGCGATGCCAACAAAGGCCCAAGGACGAGCGGCTTTAGCCGCTGGGGTTTACGAGGGCCCGGCAGTCTACAATAATCTGCTGCTGGCCCGCAGCATTCTTTTATAATCATTAGTTTTGTAAATCGAGGCTGGAGATTTTCATCGCGGAGGTTTTGATGGCTGGCTCTTATAACGGTGTAGCCGTCCCGGCAGACGGAAAGAAAATCGGCTACGCCAACGGCAAGTATGACGTTCCGGACAACCCGATCGTCCCTTTCATCGAAGGCGACGGCACCGGCCGCGATATCTGGAAAGCCTCACTGCGCGTGTTCAATGCGGCGGTCGAGAAAGCCTACAAAGGCAAGCGCCGCGTCGCCTGGTACGAGGTCTTCGCCGGAGAAAAGGCCAAGTCCAAGTTCGATACCTGGCTGCCCGATGACACCGTCGACGCCGTTCGCGAATTTCGCGTGGCCATCAAGGGCCCGCTGACTACGCCCGTCGGCGGCGGCATCCGCTCACTCAACGTGGCCCTGCGCCAGATTCTCGACCTCTATTGCTGCGTCCGCCCGGTCAAGTATTACAAGGGTGTGCCCTCGCCGGTGAAGCATCCCGAGCGCATGGACGTCGTAATCTTCCGCGAAAACACCGAAGACGTCTACGCCGGCGTCGAGTGGGAAGAGGGAACTGCCGACTGCGCCCGCCTGATCGAATTCCTCAACAAAGACATGCTGAAAGGCGGCAAGAAACAGATTCGCCTCGATTCGGGAATCGGCATCAAGCCAATCTCGGTGACCGGAACCAAGCGCCTGGTGCGCATGGCGATCAAGCATGCAATCGAGAACAGCCTGAAAAGCGTAACCCTGGTGCACAAGGGCAACATCCAGAAATTTACCGAAGGCGCATTCCGCAAGTGGGGATACGAAGTGGCGACCGACGAATTCCGCGACAAGATCGTGACCGAGCGCGAGAGCTGGATTCTCAGCAACCAGGACTCGAATCCGAATCTAAGCGTCGCCGCGAACGCCGACTTGATCGAGCCGGGAATGGAGTTCGCCCCACCCGCTTTCCGCGTCGCGGTCGAAAAAGAAGTGAAAGAAATTCTCGACGCCATCTACGCCACGCACGGCAAAGGCGTCTGGAAAAAGAAGATCATGGTCAACGACCGCATCGCCGACTCGATCTTCCAGCAGATCGTGACGCGCCCGGAAGAATATTCGGTGCTGGCAACGCCCAATCTCAACGGCGACTACATTTCCGACGCAGCGGCCGCGCAGGTGGGCGGCCTCGGAATCGCGCCCGGCGCAAACATCGGCGACGGCTATGCCATCTTCGAAGCCACGCACGGCACGGCTCCGAAGTATGCCGACAAAGACGTCATCAATCCCGGCTCGGTCATTCTCTCGGGCGTCATGATGTTCCGTCATCTCGGCTGGAACGAAGCCGCCGACCTGATCGAACAAAGCATGGAGCGCACCATCGATCAGAAAAAAGTCACCTACGACTTCGAGCGCCTGATGCCCGGCGCCACCAAAGTAAAAACCAGCGAGTTCGCCAACGCCATGATCGAAAACATGGGCGCAGGCGTGCTTGTGTAGTTCAGCAATGAGCGTTTAGCACTCAGCACTCGGCATTCAGCCATAAGTAGCGTTTAAAAAGATTGTCATTCCGAGCAACGCGAGGAACCTCGGTTGTTGCTGGCAGCGTCCGCACCCTCAAAGGTCCGAATGCTGAGTGCTAATTGCCGAAAGCTGCTCCACCGAAAGGACTCATACCATGCGCAAGAAAGTCACTATCGTAGGTTCCGGCAACGTGGGCGCAACGGCCGCTCACTGGATTGCCTCCAAGGAACTCGCCGACGTCGTCCTTATCGACATCATCGAAGGCGTGCCCCAGGGCAAGGGACTCGATCTGCTCGAGGCCATGCCCATCGAAAAGCGCGACTCCTATGTCAGCGGCACCAACGATTACAAAGACACCGCGAATTCCGACATCGTCGTGATCACGGCCGGCATCCCGCGCAAGCCCGGCATGAGCCGCGACGACTTGCTCAACACGAATTACGGAATCATGAAAGCGGTGGTAGGCGAGGTCGTCAAGAATTCGCCGAACTGCATCCTGATCATCGTCTCCAATCCGCTGGACGCCATGGCGCAAGCCGCCTACAAACTCAGCGGTTTCCCGCGCGAGCGCGTCATCGGCATGGCTGGCGTGCTCGATTCGGCGCGCTTCCGCGCCTTCATCGCCGACGAACTGAAAGTCAGCGTCGAGAACGTGACCGCCTTCGTGCTCGGCGGCCACGGCGACACCATGGTCCCACTGCCGCGCTATTCCACGGTCGCCGGCATTCCGATCACTGAGTTGATTGAAAAGACAAGACTCGAAGCGCTCGTCCAGCGCACCCGCGACGGCGGCGCAGAGATCGTGAAGTACCTCAAAACCGGCTCGGCCTACTATGCGCCCTCAGCCGCAGCGACAGAAATGGTCGAGGCGATCCTCAAAGACAAAAAGAAAATTCTGCCCTGCGCCGCCTATTTGCAAGGCGAATACGGAATCACCGGTCTTTACGTCGGCGTCCCCGTAAAGCTGGGCGCAAAAGGAATCGAGCAGATCATCGAAATCAAACTCACAGCCGAAGAAAAAGCCGGCCTCGACAAGAGCGCCGCCGCGGTGAAGGAACTCGTGGGAGTGATCGGCGTCTAGGCGATCTTCGACGATCAAAGTAGTCTGTCATCCTGAGCGGAGTTGGGATCCGCGAAGCGAATGCCAACGCAGTCGAAGGACCCCGTGCCCGCGTGCGCTACTGCGACTACTGACGGCGTTCTCTGCCGTCGAGTCCGAGTTATAGGGTTCCCATCCGAGCGGCCTCGGGATAAGCGTCAAAGGGATCCTTCGACTGCGTGAATGCTGCGCCTGCGCGCAGCATTCACTTCGCTCAGGATGACAACCACGCGAGCTCGAATCATTGTGGCCGCTCCCGTTGCGCCATAAAATCGTCCTGGCATTTCTTCGCCGCCGACAGCAAGTCTGGCCACTCCGGCGTGCCCCGCAGCTTCGCCCATGCGGAATCGTTCTGCATGCCCTCATAGGCACAGTAGTGCCCTTCGATCGATGTCTTGATCATGTGCAGAGCGAGATCCCTCTGTCCGCAGTAGAGAACGTCAGCCGCCACCACGTAGTGGGTCTCCGGATCAGGATCGGCCAGGATGCCGGCCGCCATTTCTCGCGTGAGTTTCGCCGCATTCTCGGAAGAAGGATTATCGATGCACGCGCTCATCATGGGCCCCCACCGCTGATCATGAAACTTCAGGGCGAGTTCTCGCGCGGGCGCGACTTTTCCGTCGCGGAGGTAGAGCCGCACCGCGTTGCCGGCCGACCACTCCGACCCAGCGTCCAACTGGAGAAACTCCATCGCCCGCGTGTAGTTTCCCAGTTGCTCGAAGCTGAACGCACAAGAGCGAAAGGTAAAGTTGCCGGGGTCGAGCGCGAGCGCGGTATCACACTCATGCGCAGACTCCTCCACCGCCCCTCCGTAGCGCAAGACATACGAGAGAGCAAAGTGAACCATCGCATTTTCAGGATGGCGCACCACCAGAGCTTTTGCGTCCTGATATCCCTTGACGAGATTCCCTCTCTCAACTTCTCGCCCCGTGAGCTGAGCGGCGGGGTTGATGAAGTTCGGGTCGAGAGCCAGCGCTCGTTCCAGCGCAGACTTTTCCCGCTCAGCCATCACTTCGCCGCCGGTCCCATAAGCGGCGTCGAAGTGGTAGCGAAGTCCGAGTGCATCCCAGGCCGGGGCGTAGGTGGGATCGAGTCCGACGGCGCGCTCCAGCATGGCGATCGCATCTTTATTTGGAGCAGGATCGTGCGGCACCGCGATGCTGCGCAGGTAGAGATCGTACGCCTCTTCGTTCTTAGGCCGCGTAGCACCTTCGTCCGAATTCGCGCCCGCGCCGAGTGCGGGCACCAGTCCCTGCCGAACCTTGGCAGTGATTTGTTCGCGCATGGCGATGAGATCCGGTGCGGCCACGTTCAGCGTGTCGCGCCACAGGGTGCGGTTGTTCTCTACGTCAATGGCTTCGAGCGTGATCTGCAGCTGCGAGCCTTCTCTTAAATAATGTCCGGTGACCACGTCGGTGACATGCATGGCGCGGCCGGCTTCCTGCACGTCGAGCGTCGGCGAATCGTATTTACTCGTAGTGGCGAACGGACGGATGGTCAGCGAGCGCACATAGCTCAGCGAGGTGGCGATTTCGTCGGCCAGGGCGAGGCGAAGGAAGTCGATGTCTTTATCGGCTCCCAAATTTTGCAGAGGCAGAACCGCAAGAGTTTTCGGACTGGAGGAGTTCGCAGCGGGAACAAAAGTGCCGGTGCGGCGCTCTTGCCACAGGAAGACGGCCAACGCGACAACCGCGATGATCGCCGCGGCAAGCGCAACCTTGCCGTAAGGCCGCGAGGGAACCGAGGCCGACGCCACATTTATCGAGCCAGCGCTCTGATTCACCGAGACACGTTGCGCGGAACTCGACGGCCCAAGCGCGACGTTACCGGAATCCGTGGGCAACGGCAGGCGTCCCGAGTCAGTATCCCGCTTCAAGCGCTGCAGGTCGCCGCGCATCTCCGAGGCGTGCTGGTAGCGCAGGCTGATGTCTTTTTCCATCGCCTTGTTGATGATGTCTTCCAGCTTGGCCGGGACATCGTGATTCAGCCGCACCGCCGGAACCGGCGCGCGATTCATAATGGCTTCGCAAATCACCGCCGAACTCTCGCCATGAAAGGGAGTGTCGCCGGTTGCCATTTCATACAGCACGGCGCCAAACGAAAACAGATCGCTGCGGGCGTCGAGTTCACGGCCGCGCACCTGTTCCGGCGACATGTAAGCCACCGTGCCCAGCATCGTGCCGGGGCTGGTAAGGTGGTCCTCGTCCAGGGTCTCCGCATTATCGTCCTGCGTATTCTGGCCGTGCACATCTACGGCGGGCGTCTTCTGCGCGCCCCTGCCCGCCTCCACTTTCGCCAGGCCAAAGTCGAGAATCTTGGCGCGTCCGCGCTTGGTCACAAAAATATTTGCCGGCTTGATGTCGCGGTGCACAATGCCTTCCGCGTGGGCCGCGTCCAGTGCATCAGCGATTTCAATCGCCAGGTTCACCAGCGTGTCATTGTCCAGCGGTCGGGAACCGATGGCGTGCTTGAGGGTCAGGCCATCGAGAAACTCCATGGCAATGAAAGCCTGCCCTTCGTACTCATCAATCTCGTAGATGGTGCAAATATTGGGATGGTTCAGCGCCGAGGCCGCCTGCGCCTCGCGCTGAAAGCGGGCCAGCGCCTGGGGATCTTTAGCGACTTCGTCCGGCAGAAACTTGAGCGCCACGAAGCGGCGCAGCTTCAGGTCTTCCGCCTTATAGACCACGCCCATGCCGCCACCGCCCAGCTTCTCGATGGTCCGGTAGTGCGAAATGGTTTGTCCGATCAAAGTTGTCCGATCACTGAGTGTCCGAGAGCTCGACGAGAATCCTACGTGCGCCCGCCAGACGAGTCAATCGAACGAAAGGCAGCAGACGCCGCGGCGGAGGTTCTTCAACCGCACCACAGCCCGGGCAGACCTAAGATTGACCATGGTCATTGACCATGGTATAAATAAACCATGAAAGAAGTCGCCATCTCGGTCTTCAAAGCCAAATGCCTCGGCATTCTGGAAGAGGTCCGCAAGACCCGGAAACCGATTCGCGTCACTCGCTTCGGTAAGCCCGTGGCCGAAATCGTGCCGCCATCTGCCGGGAAACCTACTGGGAGGAGACTGGGATCCATGGCGGGAACCGCGCAAATTGTGGGGGATATCGTCGGTCCTACGAGCAGTTGGGACGAGTGGGACGCTGCACGGTGAAACTGCTTCTCGATACGCACATTTGGCTGTGGAGCGTAATCGACCCGAGTCGTCTGACGAGTCGCGTTGCGAAGACACTCGCCGACCCAAAGAACGAGTTATGGCTCTCCTCCATTAGCGTCTGGGAATTGACCGTCCTCCATCGCAAGCAACGGCTCAAGATGCCACCCGACGTTCCGGCCTGGGTGGCGAAGTCAATGGAGGACCTAAAGCTCACCGAGGCGCCTCTTACGGTCGAAGTTGCGCTCGCCGTTCCGTCGATCAGCTTTTCCCATGCCGACCCCGCCGACCAGCTTCTCGCGGCTTCAGCAAAGGTCTTCGACCTCACACTGGTGACCGGCGACGAACACCTGATACACGTGCCCGGGATTCGCGTCCTAGCGAATCGCTGAGCTTTACACCTTCTCGATCGTCACCTTCTTCAGCACTACATCCTTGTTCGGCTTGTTCTGCCGACTCTGCGGAACTCCAGTGATCTTCACCGCAACGTCCTGCCCCTCGACCACTTCGCCAAAGATCGTATGCTTGCCCGTGAGCCAGGTCGTCGGCACAGTCGTAATAAAAAACTGCGATCCGTTGGTGTTCGGCCCGGCATTGGCCATGGCGAGTTTGCCCGGCTTGTCGAACTTGTGCGGCGAGCCCTTGGTCTCATCCTCGAACTGGTAGCCGGGGCCGCCCGTACCGGTGCCCTGCGGGTCTCCGCCTTGAATCATGAAGTCGGGAATCACGCGGTGAAAAATCGTTCCATCATATAGTCGATCCTTCGATTTCTTGCCGGTCGAAGGATGCTTCCATTCCTTCTGACCTTCGGCCAGCTCCACGAAATTAGCGACAGTCTTGGGCGCGTCTTTTTCAAAAAGACGGCAAACAATGTTTCCTTCCGAGGTTTCAAAAATGGCGTAAGTGCCCGCGGGACGGCTCATGGACGATTATTCTCCTTAAGTGGATCGCTCCTGATTTTAGCAGGAGACGCAAAAAGCGAGATGCTCCGCATCTACCGGCTCAGATATTGCATGAAGAAGTCTCGCGTGTCGAGCGCAAGTTGTCGTTTCACTTCCGGCGTCTGGAAAGTATGCACATCCTCGACCGTTACAAAATTAACCGAGGCTCCGGCCTGTTTCAGTTTGTCGACGAGTTCCTGAGCTTGCGCAATCGGCACGTCGGAATCCTTCGTGCCATGCACAATCAGAAACGGCGAAACTTTCTTGGCGACATGAAATACCGGCGAAGCGTCCTGCCAGGCTTTCTCCGCATGGGCATAGTCTCCGCCGAAAAAGCTGGAGAGAAAGGCATCGCCATCCGCGTCACGATGAACCGTGAAATCGCTGGGTCCGCTGACGTCGACCACAGCCTGCACCCGGCTGGAATACTTCGCGAGGCCGGGATCGGAATTGTCACGCGTCTCCTCCATCCCCAGCAGAGCCGCCAACTGCGCGCCCGCGGAGTGCCCGAACGCTCCGATATGCTCGGCGTCGACTCGGTACTTCGCAGCGTTGGCGCGAATCCAGCGCACCGCGCGCTGCACGTCATCAAGCTGCGCCGGCCACAAATTCTCATTGTCATGGAACAGCCGGTAGTCGACCGAAAACGCGACAAACCCGGATCGTGCCAGGAACTTTCCCATACCGACCATCGTCGATTTATCAAAGCTGGTCCAGCCTCCGCCATGAATCAGCACCACTGCCGGACGCAAGTCAGAATGTTCCGCCGGCAGGTAAACATCCAACAGCAGCGAATGCCCGCCGATAGTTCCGTAGGGAACATCGTGCTGAACATCCGGCGTCTCCGAAGAACCCGCAGGCATCTGCGGAGCCGTCTGCGAAGGCGTGGAAGCCTGAGAAGGCTGAGACGCCGAAGTTCGCGGCATCTGCCCGCGAGCGACCAGCGCCGTTCCCAGCATCGCTACACTCAATATCAATAGGAAAGCACGATTACTCATGGCGAAAAACATTCTAGGTCAGCACTCGGTGTGACTTCAACGACGGCTGCAACGGACGCCTTCATCCCGACGCCTTCTAAAACAAAGGGCCGCGCGATTTAATTTGGATTCGCAGGCGCCGCAGCTGCCGGCTTCTTCACCGTGCTGTCGGCAGCAGGTTTAGCAGGAGCCCCCGTGCTCCGCACAATGCTGATGTGAATGATCTTCACCGGACGGAATGGCTTGTCGTTCGAGGGATCTCTCGCCATGTGAGCAATCTGCTTCACCAGCGTCACGGACGCTTCGTCGCACTGCCCGAAGATAGTGTAGCCGCCGTTCAAATGCGGCGTGGCCACTTCGGTAATGAAGAACTGCGATCCATTGGTGCCCGGCCCGGCGTTGGCGTACGCGAGTCGCCCCGGCTGGTCGAACAGCAGATCAGGCGATGTCTCGTTCTTGAATTTGTATCCCGGATCGCCCTGGCCGTTGCCCGCCGGATCTCCGCCCTGGATCATGAAGCCGGGAATCACGCGATGAAAAATAGTTCCGTCATAGAGCGGCACCGCGTGCTTGGTTGCGCCGCTCACCGGATTCTTCCAATCCTTAGTCCCGTTCGCCAGACCAACAAAGTTCGCCACGCCCACCGGCGCCTTATCAGGAAACAGCGTGCAAGTCAGGTCGCCCACAGTGGTCTTGATAATCGCAGTCGGCTTGGTTGACGAATGTACGGCCGGCTTGGCGGCGGTGGCAGGTTTAGCGGCCGGCGCGCTTTGGTTCGTCGAAGCTTGGCTCGTCGAAGCTGAGTTCGTCGAAGACTGCGCGGTCGAACCGGACTGTGCCCAGGCAGCCGAAGCCGCCAATATCATCACTAAAATCGCGAATGTTTTCCTCATCGATGCTCCTTGCTAGCGGGAGATGTTGCCTTGGAATTTACGGAACGTTGCATTGTACGACACCCGCCGCCATCGTCTACTGTAGAGCAACCATAACAATATCTAAGCCCGCCTACTTTGCCGCGGCCGTCGAAGCCGCCGCCTGCATCTCATGGCTCACGCCTTCCACCTCGCGAAACACCCGCATCAGGTTTCCCCCAAGAATCTTCCGGATGTCGTCCTCCTTATAGCCGCGGTCAAGCAGCGCCTGCGTAATCTTCGGTAAATCGGCAGCCGAGTCCATACCCTGCGGCGTCGCCCCGCTCACACCGTCAAAGTCGGAACCCAGCCCCACATGATCGATCCCCGCAACTTTCGCAATGTGATCGATGTGATCGATCAGCGACTTCAACGGCGGCCGCGGAATCTTCGTCGCCCACTCGCGCTCGATGCGATCTTCGTCGACGTAGCTGACCGTCTTGCCCTCGGCCTTCATCTGCTCGACATATTTCTGCACCGCCGCCGCCTGATCCTTCGCCTGGGCGTTCGCGGCTTTGCGGAAATCTTCATCAATGAAGCCGTTGAAAAAGTTCACCTGCACTACGCCGCCGTTCTTAGTCATCGCACGCAGCATGTCGTCGGTCATATTGCGCGGAGCATCCACCAGCGCCCGCGCGGACGAGTGCGACGCGATCACCGGAGCCTTGCTGGTCGCGATCGCATCCCAGAATGTCTTATCCGCCACGTGCGAAATGTCGACCATCATCCCCAGCCGGTTCATCTCCAGCACCACCTGCTTGCCAAAGTCTGTCAGCCCGTTATGATGCTCGATCTTCGGATCGTTAATATCTCCGGAGGAGTCCGCCCACTCGTTCGTATTTGACCAGCTCAACGTCATATAGCGCACGCCCAGCCGGTAGTAGTCGCGCAGCAGACGAATATCATTCTCGATCGAGTGTCCGCCCTCAATGCCCATCAGCGCAGCCAGCTTGTGCTCTCTGCGCGCCCGATCAATGTCGTTGGGCGAGAACGCCATCATCATCCGGTCAGGATGCCGCGCCGCCTGCTCATACACCGAGTCGATCAAGTCGAAGGTGTGAAGGGCGAAATGTCCCCGATTGGTGTCCGGGTCCACCCAGATAGAAAAGAATTCCGCGCCCAGATTTCCCCGGCGCGCCTTGTCGAGGCTGATATGCCCAACGTCCTTCGGATCGGTCGATCCAATATCGAACCCTTCATCCAGAAACCGCTGCGGAGTATCGGCGTGCGTGTCCACCACCAGCAGGGAATCGTGAAGCTTCTGCGCCCGCGCGCTGACCACGACGTCAGATCCGGTCGATGGTTTTTCCGCAGTTTGCGCAGTGGCGAGGGCAGCAATCATTCCAAACGTCAGCGCGCAGAGGAAAGACAATTGTGGTTTCATAGTGATGGCCCGGAAACGAAAAGGCACGGGCAGGTCCCGATTGTATAGGCAGACCCGCAGCTCGACAAAACTCCGAACGATTGAAGGCGTCGGCGTCATCCTGACCGCAGCCGTTCTTCAGGCGGAGGGAAGAGCCTGCCCTGAGCTACGCCGAAGGGATCTCGCGCGTCGAATGCACAATATCAGACTGCAAAGCGCCCACCGCCTGCTGCACACACCTCTCCAACGACAACTCAGTGTCGATCACGGTCTTGGCATGCGTAATGCTCTCGAAGCGCGCCTTAACGTCGAGGTAGAGCCGGTAGTCGCGATTTCCCGCCGGATGCGCACCGCCCTCAGCATCCGCCACAAGTCTTCGCCGGGCGGTCTCATCCGAGCATACGCACTCTAAAATGCGCCACGGCTGCCGAAGGCCAGCTGCAGCCGCAATCACGTTTTCAATCTGATAGCGCCGCGAGAACGTCCGCCCATCCAGAAGGATCACGCGCCCAGGATTCCGCTCCAACAGATATCCCGCAGTTCCCAGCATGATCTGCAGGCAGTAGTCGTCCTGCCGCGAGGAATATTCGATCTCGTCCGCCCGGAAGATCGCGTGCCGGATTTCGTCCTTGCTCACCACACGCCCACCCGTTCGCACAGCCAGTTCGCGCGCAAGCGTGCTCTTGCCGCTGCCGGGAAGTCCCGCCATCAAAACGATCATGCGAAGAGAATCGTAAAGGAAGTACTGCGGAAGGCGCCAGCAAGAATGGCAAACCGTGAAACTCGAAACTTGAAACCGGAAACTTTGAAACCTGCGCTCTTTACTTGGTCCCGCTGCCAAGCGCGATCTGCGTGTCCGGCTTGTCACTGTCTGGCTTGTCATTCTCAGGATGTTCGACGGGAATAATGTCCTGCGTCTCGCGCCAGTCGGAGTAGAGCCCGCTCACCATAATATGGAAGACCCACTGGTGGCGTTCCTCTTCCGGTTCGACCAGCCCGAGCGCCTTCATGTAGAACAGGTACTGCTCCATCCAGCGAATTTCATCCTTGCTCATGCCCCGGCGTTGCAGGTCAACCGTCACGCCGGCCAGATGCGAAGAAGCCGTATCGCCGTCGGCCGGAGCCGCATTGCGGTTATGCCGTCGCAGCTTCTTCTGAACCTTCACCGTTCGCACCGCGGAGTTCACCTGAATCTGCTGATGGAAACGATGGAAATAAGCCTGGCTGACATCATTCACAAAATCCAGTGTCCACGGCCGACAATAACGCCGCGAAGGGTCCAGCCGCGGATCGAAGCGCAACGTTTCCCCGGCGCGAATTTCCAACAGGGAACCATCCGCCTTCAAAGCTTCAAGTTCAGTCTCATCCTGAATGCGCGGCAGCTCCAGGCGGTTGATCTCAGCGTTCTGAATCAGCAGCGATTCATGCGACGGTTTGAACATCGGATTCCACAGCAGCCACCGGAAGTGCCGGTGGTGCGTGCGCTGCACGGTCGCACGGCGCACCGCAAAGGCGCTGCCCGAAAGCCCCCCGCATACCAGGGCCAGCAGCAAGACCGCCGCGAATTTTAAGTTAGCCGTGCGTCTCAAGAAAGTTCCTTTGTAAGCCGGGCACTCTCGCCCGCCAATGTTGTCCGCCACGTGCGCTCGCACGAACTGTTCCGTGTGAGTAGCGGCTATTCTAAGCCATGCTGTCAAGTGGTCCAACCCAAGACTGCCGCTGGACCGTTACCTGCGTACCCAAAACGCCACTTTCGGGTGGTTACCATCCCTCCGCAAAGCGCGCTTCTCACCTCTCCTAGTCGCAAATGACGGGCCATTCGGCAGCCCGCGCATCAGACCCCTATGTGCGCAAGGAAGCATGACTTGGCGATATTGGATGAAACTCGGGCAACGCAGGTTGGGCGGTTCTACTGCACAATGACAAAAATCAGCGCCGCAAAAGGTCACCCAGCGCCTGTTTCATCACTTGCCCGCCCACCTCAGAGATGGACTTGGTAAGCGGAATATCCTTGGGGCAAACCTCGACGCAGTTCTGAGCATACCCACATTCCTGTATGCCGCCATCGCCCATCAGAGCCGTCAACCGCTCGCGCTCCAGCGCCTTGCCCGTGGGATGCGTATTGAACAGCCGCACCTGCGCGATGGTCGCGGCACCGACGAAACCCGTGTCCTCATTGAACTGCGGGCAAGCCTCCATGCAGCAGCAACACGAA
>Ga0187863_10002891_pt1 | contig 12883 bp, 8 predicted proteins | sample June2016WEW_11_1_FD_132975 | JGI IMG/M metagenome (GOLD analysis project Ga0187863, IMG submission 132975) | Peatland microbial communities from SPRUCE experiment site at the Marcell Experimental Forest, Minnesota, USA - June2016WEW_11_10 | ecosystem: Environmental > Terrestrial > Soil >...
CGATACCAGCGTATCCCCCCGGCGCGCGGTGTAGAGCACTCCATGCGACGGGGCAATCGAAGGCGGGACGGGCACCACCAGGGCTTCAATTCCAGACAGGCTCGCGCTTTCACTCAACTGGTTGGCCGCCGACAACTCCGATACCGTCACGCGATATGTCCGCGCCACCGAAGACAGCGTGTCGTCCGGGGCCACAGGGTGATAGCGCCATGAGTTGCGCTTGCTTTCGGGAATCTGCTCAATGCGCCGCTGATAGACCAGCGCCGAGCCCGCGGGCAGGTGCAAGTCGAAGGCCGTATCCGCCGGCGTGGTGAGGCGCAGCAGGCTGGGGTTCAGTGCTTCGAGCTCGTCGATTGGCGCATCTACCAAGTCCGACACCAGGCGCAGGTCTACCGAATAATTAATCGTCACCGTGTCAGTGACCACGGGCGGATCCAGGGTGATCTCATCGAATCCATATTGAGTGGGATGATTGGCAATGATGATGGCCGCGAGGATTTCAGGCACGTAATTCTTGGTCTCGCCCGGCAGGTTGTTGCGCTTGTAGAGCTCCCAGAAGTCCGCGTAGCCGGTCTTCTCGACGGCGCGCTGGACGTTGCCTGCTCCCCAGTCGTAGGCGGCCATCGCCAGGTACCAGTCGCCGAGCTGGTCGTAGAGAAACTTCATGTAGCGGGCATACGCGCGCGTCGATTTTTCCGGATCGAAGCGTTCATCCATAAAGCCGTTGCGGGTGAGTCCGTAATTGCCGCGAGGCATGAACTGCCACATTCCGCCAGCTCCGGAGCGCCCATTGACGGCCCGCGGCTGAAAACCCGACTCGGCTACAGCGAGATAAATCAAGTCCTGGGGCACGCCCTCTTCGGCCATGACACGCTGAATCATTCCCTTGTAGCGGCCTGAGCGCTCGAACGAATGCAGGAGCGTATTGTGGCCCTTTTGCGTATTTGCAAAAAAGTTGATAAATGCGGCCACGTAGTCGTTCACTACCAGCGGAAGGTCAGACTTGGTAGTGGCTAATTGACTCTGTGCTTTGGCGACGATGTTGGGATCGACGGCGAAGGTGACATCACTGGCTACGTCTGCGGGCGATGGCTCCTCCTTGGGCGCGAACCCGTTGCCCTGTTTCAGCGCCTCCATCTCAAGAGCATTCACCGCATCCACGATGCGATCGAATTCATCCTGTAGCTGCGGCTCGCCTTTGATGTCGATGCCGCTGGTGAGCATCAAGTCGACAGCACGGTCGAATTCCGATTTCGCGGCAGGCAGGTTGCCTTTGCGATAGCTCGATTGTCCGTCAGCGTAGGCCTTTTCAACCTGCTCGATCAGGCTTTGCACACGCTGCTCTTGCTGCGTCTTCGCCTGTTGTACACTCGCCGCCTGTTTTTGTTCCGGTGTGGGACTTGGCAGAGCCGGTGCGGTGGCCTGAGGCGATGCGTTCTGCGTCGACTTCGCGTGCTGGGTGGGCGTGCAACCGGCCATCAGGAAGGCCAGCGTGATGCACGGAATGGATCGACACAAAACTCGACTCATGGGCAATTCAAAACGGCCACTCGGCCCCAATCAGGCGTCAGCAAGGCGATAGGAGAGCCTATGCCGATGATAAGCTATGGCCTGGAGGCATCGCGCCCCGAAGGTCGCTCCGGTCCTCCTTCGCCAATACAGTTCTTCCGGTGCTGTAGAACGAAGCCCAGCCTCTGAGCTGTCCGTCACGGCAAATCGGGCGGATTCAACTCAACATACAGCAGATGGACTGGAGAGCTGGCCAAACCCCTCATGGATGTACGTTTCCTTCGCAACTTCGCGATCATTGCCCACATCGACCATGGAAAGTCGACCCTCAGCGACCGTCTGCTTGAGCTGACCGGCTCGGTCACTGGGCGCGAAATGCAGGCTCAGATCCTGGACGCGATGGACCTGGAACGCGAACGCGGCATCACCATCAAGGCGCATGCTGTGCGCATGATGTACAAGGCGAAGGACGGCAATACTTATCAGCTCAATTTGATCGATACCCCCGGTCACGTCGACTTCAGCTATGAAGTGTCGCGTTCACTAGCGTCCTGCGAGGGCGCACTTCTCGTCGTGGATGCGAGCCAGGGCGTGGAAGCACAGACGCTGGCAAACGCCTACCTGGCCATCAATCACGGCCTCGAAATCATTCCTGTCATCAACAAAATCGACCTGCCCTCGGCGGATATTACACGCACACAGGAAGCCATTGAGCAAGCTGTTGGGCTGGACGCGACCGATGCCATCCCGGTGAGTGCCAAGACCGGACAGGGCGTGGACGAAGTGCTAGAGGCCATCGTTCATCGGCTCCCCGCACCGACAGGAGATCCAGGGGCTCCGCTCCAAGCATTGGTCTTCGACTCCTGGTTCGACGCTTATCGAGGTGTCATCGTGCTGGTGCGCGTGATGCAGGGAACGATGCGCAAAGGCCAGCGCATTCGCTTCATGTCGAACGGCAAAGCCTTCGAAGTTGAATCGATGGGCGTGTTAATGCCCAAGCCCGTCGAGATTGCCCAACTTTCTGCGGGCGAGGTGGGCTTCTTTGCCGCAACCATCAAGAATGTCGGCGACACGCGCATCGGCGATACGGTCACCGAGGACGCGCGCCCCGCCGCAGCGCAGCTGCCCGGTTTCGAAGACATCAAGCCGATGGTCTTTTCCGGGCTCTACACAGTGGATTCTCATGAGCACACGCTTCTTCGCGATGCGCTGGAGAAGCTCCGCCTCAACGATTCTTCTTTCTTCTTTGAGCCGGAGAGTTCCGTCGCTTTGGGGTTCGGTTTTCGTTGCGGATTTCTCGGCCTCCTGCACATGGAGATCATCCAGGAGCGGCTGGAGCGTGAGTATGAACTCGACCTGATCACCACCGCTCCCGGCGTGCGGTATCACATCACGCTTACCGACGGCACCGTTCTCGAGGTCGACAATCCCTCGCGCTGGCCCGAACCCACCAACATTGAGACCATCCGCGAGCCCGTAATCACCGCGAAGATTCTCACCAACGAAGAGTACGTCGGCGGAATCTTCAAGCTCGTCGAAGAGAAGCGCGGCAAGCAGATCAATTTCGAATACGTGACCTCAACGCGCGTGTTGCTGACTTACGAACTCCCGCTGAACGAAATCGTTCTCGACTTCTACGATCGGCTGAAGTCCATCTCACGCGGCTACGCATCGCTCGACTATCAGCTCGCCGGCGAGTGGGAGTCGCCGATGGTCAAGCTGGACATCCTGGTTTCAGGCGAACCGGTCGATGCACTTTCGATCATCGTGCATCGAGACTTTGCTTATGAGCGCGGCAAGGCCCTGGTTTCGAAGATGCGGGAGTTGATTCCGCGGCAGCAATTCGAAGTGGCGATCCAGGCGGCCATTGGGGCGAAAATCGTGGCGCGGGAAACGGTCACAGCGCTCAGGAAAAACGTCCTGGCTAAGTGTTATGGCGGCGATATTTCCCGCAAACGCAAGCTTCTGGAGAAGCAAAAAGAGGGCAAAAAACGCATGAAGCGAATCGGGAAAGTCGATATCCCGCAAGAGGCGTTTTTGGCCGTGCTGCGCGTCGGAGAAGACCAGCAAAAGTAGACCTGAGAAGTCGACTTTCGGTGCCACCGCAGTCATGCCCTGTTAACCCTGGATTGTGGAAAGCTTGCCGCAGTTGCGAGTTGTGTCTCGTTTCGAGGCACCGCATCAAGGCGCCAATTGGGTCGCCGCTTCTATATGAAAAGGAAAGGTTTAGTCTGTTTAGCAGAATCGGTATTCAATTGGCAAGAGGAAAACCCGCAATTTCTCCACAAAATTGGAGGTTGCGATCCACAGTTTTTTCCACAGGATCGTGTGCGGTATTCGGGCGAGCTAATTGCATGCGAGGCAATGGCCCGGATCGCGTTTTCGGTGCGCAAAGAAAGGTCCCGAAAAACGGGACCTTTCTATTGGCTTAACAGCCCGTTTTAGTGGACGCCCGGCGCCTTAGGCGCAGCCTGCGCTCCCGGAGCCCCGGCGGGCGGAGTGGGTGGTGCCGGAACACCCGACTTCACGTTGTACGCGTCGATAACGGCCTTGGTGATGTTGGTAGACTCGGTCGCATACAGCACCGGCGTCTGTTGCTGCGCGACGTCAAGAACCAGTGTGTAGCCGTGCTGCTGCGCGTAGCTGGCGAGCACATCGTAGACCTTTGAAGCGAGTCCGTTATACAGCTCCTGCATCTCCTGCTGCATATCGTTCTGCGCGTCTTCGGCTTCCCGCTGCAACTGCTTCTTCTTGTCGTCGATCGTCTTGGCGCGGCTGGCTTTTTCTGTGTCGCTCAGCTTATCGCCCTGCGTCTGCAGTTGTTTGGTCAGGCTTTCAACTTCGTCATTCAACGCCTTGAGCTGCTGGCGCTTCGGATCGTATTTCTTCTGCAGGTCGGCAAAATTGCGCTGGCCTTCATTGGTCTGCGCCACGGCAACCTGGAAAGCGACAACGGCAATTTTGGCGGGCCCGGCTGGAGCAGCGGGGACGCTTGCAGGTGCTGAAGCTTCGGCAGGAGCAGGAGCGGCTGGTACTTGCGCGGCGGCATTCAGGATAAGTCCCGAGGCCAAAGTAGTAGCAATTGCTAACGAAAGCTTCATTCGAATGGAGTACTCCTTCAAAATTCCTGGATCGCTGTTCGCACGCGTGCGCGCGGACAAACCTGTGCCTCCTGAGAAACCTCTCGGTCTTCCTTCGGGGAACACTGCCCAGGCATGAGCAGGAACTGAAAAGACACGGATGGAGACATCAGCAGGAACAAAGAGGATTATACGGCAAAACCAAAGCCAAAGCGGCTCCACAATTGCCGGTACCCCGAAGCCGCTACAGCCGAGTGGCGCTTTCCTTAAGAAAATCCCACCTTGCACGGACTTGGCAAGGGCACATGCATTGTGGAAACCCTCTTGAATGGACCAGCTTCATCAGCGTACCCATCCACTTGAGCCGATCGAAAAAAGGATTGTCAACCGACGATTCGCGACTGCAGTTTCGCAAGACCGGCTGATACCGGTCTTGCAATGAAGCCGCCCTCGGCAGAGCTCAATGCTGTGGCTGCGCTGGGTTATGTTGCGCGGGAGGTCTGGTTGCCGGCTTCGGTGTCGCTGCAGCAGGTTGCGGGGGCGCCGGTACTCCTGACTTCAGATTGTAGGCATCCAGAATCGCCTTGCTGATGTCAGTCGCCGGGTTGGCATATAGCACCATCTGCGTCTGCTGTTCACCACCATCGAGCACCAGCGTGTACCCGTGTTGCTGCGCATAGGCGATCAGAACCTCGCCAACCTTTTGTGCCACGCCATTGAACGTATCCTGCATCTCCTGCTGGAAGTCGTTTTGGTCGTCTTCCTGTTCCCGCTGCAGTTGCTTCTGTTTGTCGCTGATCGTCTTGGCACGGCTTTCGCGTTCCACATCGCTCAATGCGGCGCCCTGCGCTTGCAATTGCTTTTGAAGCGTCCCGATCTCATCATTTAGCGACTTCAAATGATCGCGCTTCGGTTCGTACTTCTTTTGCAGGTCGCCGAAGTTGCGCTGAAACTCGTTGGTTTGGGTGACCGCCGCCTGAAACGCAATGACTGCGATCTTGGCTGGCGCCTCGGTTGTCGATACATCGCCTGCAGCAGGCAGAGCACCTGTCTGGGCTGGAACACTCACGGCAAGACTGGAGAACAGCGCAGCGGTGAGTGCAAGATAAATCTTCATTTGACCAATACTCCTTTGACGAGCCACTACAGACGCGCTTTCGAGCGCCTTCAATAAGGGTACCTTAAGCGGTCCTACAATTGCTGTGTCCCGAAAGCATTGACGTTCAGTGGCATTTTCCTTAACCGGGTCCGCGCGGACGGGTCTTTGTCCGTGGGGGTGGAAGATAATGCCACCTCGCACGATATGAGAAAGGCACGTTCATTGAGGGACTGCTTTAGAAAGTCGTCGACACGGTCAAGCGGAAGGTCTTTCGCGGCTCGCGAAACAGATTCTGTGCTCCGTAGGCCTGGATGGCTTGCGCGTAGGTGAAGTCTCCCGCACCGCCCGGGGGGAACATGTCGCGCGTAATCAACTCTGCCGAGCAGCTTTGCACCTTGCCGCCCAGGACCACGTCGTTGCAGTAAGGTCGCTCATACAAGCGCAACGGGTTGTAGGCATAGTAGAGGCGGAATGGCGCGTTCACTACCGGCATAATTACGCCCAGCTCGCCGCCGAGAGACATGCGGGGCACCAAGTTGGTTCCTGCCACCGGCCGAATGTCCTTCTGGAACCCAACCTGCGAACCGGGAATGCCGCCCTGGCACGCGCCATTGTTATAGACCGGGCAGCCGTAGAGCGGCGCAGTCAGCGAGGCGAAGCCTTCAGGGCTCTGTTTCAGCTGTCCGCGATTGGTTGCAACGTCGAGGCCGAAGTCGTCAAAGAGCGAAAACGTAACTGGTCCGGCGATGGGGATGCGGTACTCGGCGTTGGCGGTGAGACTGGTATCGCCGCCAATCGAGGCGATGCCGTACACCGGAATCGGCACCTGGATGCATTGATTCAACTGCGGATTGGTGGGATCACGCGGAACACAAGTGCCGTCCGGATTGGTCAGTTGTACCGTCACGCGCGTGGGCACATAGCCGTACGGCGTGGCGCCGCGGATATCAAAGCCACGTAAGTCTGATTCGCCGCCCGTGTAGAACCGGTTTTGCGGCGGTGCCACGTCGCCGCCGAAGCCTTGCACATAGCCCAACTGGGCACGCAGGCCAAGCACATTGTGCCCGGTCGCAGACGGCGTCAGGTAGTGCATCGAGCGGAAACTCTTGTACGCCAATAGCGGTGAGATATACCGGACGTTTCCATACAGACCCGCCACCTGGAAGACAGCCGTGTATTCCTTGCCGGTGCGCGGGCGAAGAGGATTGTTGATTGTGTTGTAGGTGTAACTAAAAGAGGCCGAACTGCTGATAATGCCCGCCAGAGCATTCGTTCCCTGGATACCGGACCGGAAGGAAATGGTCTGAAAGAACGTCTGTGACGCGGTGCTGAAGGCCGAGATCGTCGACTTGGTGAGCGAGTAAGTAAAGCCTAGGCGCTGGAAGGCATGCCGCTTCAGCGGGTAACTCACCGAGAAATTCAAGCCGGTCGAGGCCTGGTTGTAGTTCTGCGTCAGCGACTGCTGCGCCGCGCTCAAGTTGGCGGCCTGCCCGGTCGAGGCCTGGTAGTTCTTGGCAGCGTTGAAGTCCTGCTTGTTATTGAAGATCTGGAAACCGACGTTGATGGGCCGGTTGCGAACGTATGGCTGCGAAAATCCGAAGAGGAATTGCCGGCTTACGTTACCCAGGTTGCCCTGTACGCTGAGTGTCTCACCCAGTCCCAGGAAGTTGTTGGTCTGGTAATTCACGCCCAGGAACGCGCCCGAAAGTCCGCTGACGCCGCCATTCAGGCCGATGGAGTTCTTGCCTTTTTCCTTGACCTTCAATAGGAGGTCGACGGTACCAGCTTCAGGGTTCTGGTGTGCTTCGGAATCCTGGTCGACGCGGAGCTGATCGAAGTACTCCAGCTGGTTCAGGCGCAGCAGGCTGTATTCCCAAAGCTGCGAGTTGTAGACCTGACCCTCTTCCAACAGAAGCTCGCGGCGAATCACGCGGTCGCGGGTGATCGTGTTGCCTTCAAACTCAATGCGCGATACGTAGAAGGGCTTACCCTCATCGATATCGATGCTGAGCGACACCGTCCTCTTTAGGTCGTCGTAGCTGAGCTTTGGTATAGCGCCAAAGTTGATATAACCCAACTGCCCGTAGGCTTTCTTCAGGTTTTCCAGCCCCTTGCTGATTGCGGTGGCGTTAAACCACTCTCCATCCTTGATGGCAAAGGTACCGCGCAGGGCCCTCACATTGGTCACCGCTTTGTTGCCAGTGAAAGTGATGTTACCCAAGCGGTAGCGTCCGCCTTCTTCGATCGGCATCAAGATGTCGATCCGCTTGCCCTTATTCGGCCGAAAGGTGAACCAGTTGAGGCCGCCTTCATCTCGAATCTGCGTCTGAGGCTGCTCGACGGCCGCATTCGAATAGCCCTTATCGCGGTATGCCTGGCGAACCCGCTCGGTGTCCTCTTCGAGCTTTGAGGCGTCATAGGTCTTCGCGAAGAGATTTTCGAACACAATCGAATAGGGAATGCCGATCGGCTTCAGGTTCTTCATTGCACGGCGCAGATACAGCCCGCTCAGATGCTGATTCCCCGTGAAGTGGATCTCGCCCACCTTCACCACAGGCCCTTCCTTGATATTGAAATTCACCTGCACCGAGGCGGGGGGGATGGTCTTTACTTCAGGCTTGATGATGGCGAATTGATGGCCATGTTCTGCGAGAAGCGCGCGCAAAACTGCTTCGGCCCGCGCGATCTTCGTCGGATCGAACTGTCCCTCGACGGACAGGCCGACCTTTTCTTTCTTGAAGCGATCGAGAATATCGGAGGTGCTGACCGAGTTGTTTCCCTTGTAGTTGATCTCGCGAATGGTGGGACGCTCGCGGACGAAGACATTCAGGATGATGCCTTTCTCCGTATCTTCGCGCTCGATCCGCAGATCTTCAAAATATCCCGTGTTCCAGAGTGAGTTAAAGTCGCGCTCGATCGAGGTGGGATCGTAGGTATCGCCCGGATGCGTGAAAAGCCGGGCCAGGATGGTCTCCTTGGGGATGCGCCGATTGCCGATCACGCGAATCTGATCGACGGTCTGAGAAGTCTGAGCCATCGCCGCGCAGGCCGCCAAAGCGAGCAGCAGCGTCAACAAAAGCCTCGAGAACCGAGCCGAGATCCGCCTTGTGCGGGAGGTGAATGCGTGCTTGATCTTCACCGGGCTGCAACCCTTCGGCGAGCACAAGTACTGGTGCGGTCCATTGTCAAACTTCACGCGAAGAATATGCACACCCTCAATGCTTAAAATCTGGTACTGCTTTGCGGAAAGACTGATTATATTGGACCGCGGTCACCTCGCCCAAACCCACCGGCGCATTCAACGGACCCAATATTCCGTCTTTTCCGCAATCCCCTCAGCTACGCACGATGCTCGCAGGGTTCAGTTCGCACCGCATTGCCTTTTCAGCGGCGAAATTCCGCCAGCGACCGGGCAAGTGGGCACACATTCCAGTCTACCGGAGCCGAGCGGGCCGGAACCCGGTCCCGGAACCTGATCGCACCATGTATCGCTTGTTTATTCCTCTGCAGACCTTAGACGCACCGGAGCCCGACATGACATCCTCGCTGCGTAAGGGTTTTGCAGAATGGAAGTCCGGAGCGAAAATGTCTACGCCTTTTCTGCGCAGTTGCTTGACGGCCGCGAGGCTCGTCTCAACGAGTTCAAGGGGAAGGTGCTGCTCATCCTCAACACCGCCAGCAAGTGCGGCTTCACTCCGCAGTACGCGGGACTCGAGCGGCTCTATCAAACTTATAAAGGCCGGGGCTTCTCTGTCCTTGGCTTTCCCTGCAATCAATTTGGTCATCAGGAACCGGGAAAAGCGGATGAGATCGGTGCATTCTGCGAGGAGAATTACGGTGTCAGCTTTCCCATGTTTGCCAAAATCGACGTGAATGGACCCGCGGCCCACCCGCTGTATCGCTTCCTCAAGGAGCGCAAACGGGGTCTTCTCGGGATCAGCCGAATCCAGTGGAACTTCACCAAGTTTCTTGTCGATCGCCATGGCTCCGTCGTGAGCCGCTTCTCTTCGAGCACCGATCCAAAGTCCATTGGCCCCGCAATCGAAAAACTTCTGTAGTACCGCCGCGAAAATGGGTGCCCCAGGTCTGGCTTTTCAAGGGTTGGCTTTTCAGATCTGGGAAAGCAACAGCCCAATCTTCTCGTCAATCTCGGTTTCATCCTTTCATCGTTCATTCATCCGAAGATCGGCATCGCTCTGCGATATGCTTCTTTCCAGTCAGGCGCCTACGCGAAGACACGCTGAGCGGAAGGCCCGCGGCGACGCCGCTATGGGAGATCGACATGCGAAAAAATCTGCCCATGCTCCTGATCCGGGTGATCGTCGGGCTGGTGTTTCTCACCGAGGGCACCCTCAAATTCGTTCTCCCCAGCGAACTCGGGACAGGCCGGTTTGCCCATATCAGACTGCCCTACCCGCAGGTCCTCGCACCTTTTGTCGCAATCGTTGAAATTGTTGCGGGCGCGGCCCTGATGCTTGGCGTCTATGCCGGGGATGCCGCCGTCCTCCTGCTCATCGTGATCCTTACCGCGATCGCTACCACCAAGGTGCCGATCCTTCTGGGCCACAACTTCGGAAGATTTGAGCCGCCACGCCTCAGCCACTATGGCTTGCTGAGTTTTCTTCACGAGGCGCGCACCGACCTTTGCATGCTCGTGGGCTGCGTCGCCGTGCTTCTCGACAGCGGCTTGACCATGACTAGCAGCAAGCGTTTGTTCCAGCGTTAGTGCCTCATGCCCGAGCCAGAAGCAAAGTCTTCACTGAGCGAGATCATCCGTCTATTTCTGTGGCTGAGTCTCATCGGTTTTGGCGGCCCAGCCGCCCACATTGCACTCATGGAGCGCGAACTCGTGGAGCGGCGTGGTTGGCTGAGCCGCGAGCAGTTTCTCGATTTGGTGGGCGGATGCAATCTGCTCCCTGGTCCCAGCTCCACCCAGGTGGCAATGGCTCTCGGTTACACCCGCCGCCGCTGGTTGGGACTATTCGCGGCAGGGTGCTGCTTCATTCTGCCCGCAGCTTTGGCGACACTGGCCCTAGCGTGGGCCTACGTGCGCTACGGTCATCTGCCTCAGGCACAAGGGTTGCTCTACGGCGCGAAGCCGGTGATGGTTGCGATCATTGCTCAAGCCGTGTGGCGTCTTGGCCGCATGGCTCTGCGCGGGTGGATTCTCGGGTTGCTCGGCGCCGCGTGCTTTGTTGCGGCATTTACGGGTGCTCCACCAATTGCGGTTCTCCTTGTTGCGGGAGGACTTCTTTTGGCGCTTGCTTGGCAAAAATCGCGGCCTGATTCCTCAAACCGATCGATCTGGTGGTTTGCGGGAGTGGGGAGTGTCTCAGGCGCGAGTTTGGGCAACGCGATTGGACTGGTCTCGCTGGGGATCACATTTCTCAAACTTGGCGTGGTCGTCTTTGGTTCTGGCTATGTGCTGCTGGCGTTTCTCCGGGATGACCTCGTGCACCGGCTCCATTGGATCACCGAGCAGCAACTTCTCGATGCCATCACCGCCGGGCAAGTCACACCCGGCCCGGTCTTCGCCACGGCGACATTTATTGGCTATCTGCTGCGCGGTTGGTCAGGCGCCCTTGTCGCAACGGTTGCCATCTTCCTGCCGTCCTTTTTCCTCGCGGGTGCAGTTGGAGCTTTGGCCGGACGCATTCGCAAGTCGAAGCTCGCGGCCGCATTCATCGACGGGGTCAATGCGGGTGCGGTTGCCTTGATGGCCCAGGTTGGACTCATGCTAGGCAAGGCCACCTTCGTCGATGGGTGGGCCTGGGCGATTGGCCTTGTGAGCGCCCTGTTCCTGTTGCGCTTCGAGGTGAATGCGACCTGGCTCATTCTTAGCGGAGCAGCCCTCGGAATTCTTTTGCACGGCGGCCTGCGTTGAGGTGCAGCAACTCAGCCGTCAAACCGATAAGCACTGATGGCCGCGCCCATCGGTTCATCCGAGAAGATGCGTTTTCCCGGCGCGTCACCGCCTGCTCCCGCGGCCACGAAAAGGGGAACCAGGTGCTCCTCGCGCGGGTGGGCGTAAGCTGCAAACGGAGCCTTGCGCCAATATGCCAGTAGGGAATTGCGTTCTGTGACGGGAGACTCAACCGCGCGCGTGAGCCATTCATCGAATGCGCGGGCGCGTTCCTTTGTCTCCGGCCGCAGGTAGGCTCGCGGGTTGTGAAAGCTCATGCCGCTACCTACGATGAGTATGCCGTCGTCGCGTAGAGGCGCGAGCGCTCTCCCCGCGGCTAAATGCAATGCTGGATCCAGGGAATGAACAAGCGAGAGCGTGACGACCGGAATCTGCGCTTCCGGGAATGCCACTTTCAGTGGAACAAAAACTCCATGATCGAAACCGCGATCCGGACTGATTGCCGAGGGCAGTCCCGCCTGTTTGAGAAGATTCGCCACTGTTTCAGCTAATGCAGGATCGCCGGGTGCCGGCCACGTGAGTCGGTAGGTGTGCTCCGGAAATCCGGTGTAATCAAAAATGAGCTGAGGCTGTGGCGCTGCGCTGGCGGTGAAGGCCGGTTCTTCCCAGTGACCACTGATCACCACCATTGCCTTGGGCTGCGCTGGCAACGTCCCCGCCAGACCCTCGAGAAAATGCCGGGTAGCGTCCCAAGTGTCCGGAGGGCCCCAGGTCCAGTCCATAAAGAAGCAGGGGCCCCCACCATGCGGTAGAAAGATCGCCGGTTGCCGCTGGATGTGATTCGCCATTGTCGCTCCCAGTCCCAGTGTCGCGCGCATTGCACAACACAAAGCCCGTTCAAAGAACTACTCGAAGATGCGACGAATCAGCCGCCGGATTCAGTGCGCACCATCTACAGGCCCCGCCATGAAGAACGCATAGACCAGCATGCCGACACCGACCATGCCGGGAATCAGTCCACACAAGTAAGGCGATCCAGGTCCGCCCCCCAGCAGCGACCGTAGGAAAATAATCAGCGCCACTCCCACGCCGAGGGTGATCAAGCCACCAACCTTCAACCCTTCGATCATTTTGAGCCGCTTCAGTCGATCTTCTTCGCGCAGAAGTTCAAGGGCCGTCTTGGCCGCGTCGCCCGGCGCTTCCGCCAAGCGCCGAATATTCTCTGACTTGTAGTATGCCTCGCGTTCCTTACGGCGGCTGTCAAGCCAGGTCACCAGCGGAATGAACACGACAAACAGCGCCACCGCGCCCACCGAGAGAAACAGCCACATA
>Ga0187863_10002892_pt1 | contig 12883 bp, 12 predicted proteins | sample June2016WEW_11_1_FD_132975 | JGI IMG/M metagenome (GOLD analysis project Ga0187863, IMG submission 132975) | Peatland microbial communities from SPRUCE experiment site at the Marcell Experimental Forest, Minnesota, USA - June2016WEW_11_10 | ecosystem: Environmental > Terrestrial > Soil >...
GTACAATAAACGTACAATGGAAGCGGGATTGTGGGGCATTTGGGCCTTCAGGCCGAATGCAAAATCAATAAGTTACGTGTTATCAACGTGATGGAGTAGTTCAAATCCCCCCTTCCGCACCATAAATCATTTATAATCAATTGTTTACAGGCCCAGAAATAGCACAACGTTTCAACTATCTGGAGTATTTATCTGCGGGATCACATCGTGGTGATCGAGCGCCGGGTTTGCGCCCTCGAGTAACGCGACTCGAAGAATACCGCAGCTCGTGACGAGATCAGGTTGCATTCTTCAACTCCACTGTTGTGAAGTTCATCCCTTGTTCCCGACATCCGTAAGTCCTTGAGAACAAGTTGTAACTTCAATTCGGTGCTTCCCACAGAGTACAAACACGTCCTGTGACCCGTTGCGAATTCCAGCAAGGCAACTTTGACAATTCCTACGCGATAGCCCGGGATGCGGGAGCATGCCTTGTCTATCCATCTGATTCTGCAGAAGATCGCCTTCCGCAGAGCGATTGACTGCGACCCGCCTCGTCGTGGCCTGGCGATTGCCTTTAGAAAAGTGTGAGTGGCTCGCAAGGTGGCCCTCCGACGAGGTGATTTATGACAGTCCTACTGGTGCTCTTCACATTCGCAATCTTTTTGCTGATCGATTATTCCCGCACTCGCCATACGGTTGTAAAGCCCGCGCTGCAAGTTTCCTCGGAAAAGCACGATTCCGCCGTTCTCCGTTTGCAGCCAGCCTTGGTCGCCGGTTTCGAGGTGCCGGAAAACTTGCGCTATCATCCTGGTCACACTTGGGCGTTGAGCGAGAGCCCCAATCTGGTGCGGGTCGGCATGGATGATTTTGCTTCCAAGCTGACCGGCAGAATGGAGCGCATCACGCTGCCGCAACGCGGCCAGTGGATTCGCCAGGGCCAGAAGTTTTGCACGCTCTATCGCGACGACGCCGCAGTCGACATGGTTTCGCCCATCGAGGGCACGGTGTCCGACATCAACCAGGCGCTAGCCGCCGATCCTAAGCTCGCCCTCCGTGATCCTTACGGCAAAGGCTGGCTGGTAACGGTACAGGCCCCAGACTCCAAGACCAGCTTTCGCAACTTGCTGAGTGGACCGCTGGCCCGCTGGTGGACCGAGGAGTCCGCAAGCCGCCTGCAGCGCCACACGCCGATGGCGATGGCCGCTGCAATGGCCCAGGACGGAGGAGTGGCTATGAACGACCTCTCGACCCAGATTCCAGATCAAGACTGGCTGCCGCTGGCAAAAACGTTCTTCCTGTCATAATTCGACCTCAGGGCCCGGCGAGGAGTAGTACCAGGTTCGAGTTCGCCCAAAACGCGGTCCGCAGAAACACCAGCCGCCCGAATCCCAGGCAAAACAGCCGGGATATCGGGCGGCCGGTGATTTTGTGCTGTCACTATTTTGAAATTCGGCACATTGGAGGCTCAACAATTTCAGCGACTCTGCATCAGCTGAACCTGCTGCACCTGCCTTGCTGCATCCCAGCAGTTACCACACATCCTGCTCTCCTTGAGGTCGATCCACTCCACGGCGTGAGAGGAAGCCATGACGCAGCGGTAGTCACCGCAGTGAGTCAAACCGAGAGTATGTCCCACCTCATGCACCGCCTCTTTGATCAGGCGCTGGCGAAATAGTTCCGGGTCGGGTGCAAGGCCATAGAATTCCTGTCGCAGCCGGTGAGACGAAAGCACCGCACAAGGGCCACCCATCTGCGCCTCGCCGAAGACGAAAGTAAGAATCGGGATGTACAGATCCACGCCCGCGATGCCCAGCATTCGCCAGGTGTCGCCGGTAACAAAACTTTGCATCCGCTCGATGATTTCTGAAGAATGGTATTGCTGGCGTTCACCGTGGAACGCAAATTCCGGATCGAGGCGAACTGGAAGGACCCGGCACGGGACGGAAAAACATTCTTCGATGGCGGGACGCAAATCCTTCAGCAACCCGTCCTCCACATTCCCGGTCGGCAACAGTTGCAGCAACTTCATGGCGTGCCTTCATCGGGCGACTGCATCGGGTTTCTTATCTCGATCGAGCGACGCACGAGTCCAGCCATATTTCTTCAGCTTGTGATAGAGCGTAACCCGATCGATATCGAGTACGTCCGCGGCGTGGCTCTGATTGCCGCCACATTCCTCCACCACCCGCAGGATGTGGGCGCGCTCCATGTCATCCAGAGTCCTGCTCGCGCCGCCGGGGTCAGCCCCGCTTTGTGGCTTGAAGATGAAATCCGGTTCGCGCAGCTCCGGCTCCTGTCCCACGACCATGGCGCGTTCCACGGCATTCTCCAGTTCACGAACATTGCCCAGCCAGGGTTGCTGCTGCAACTGGTTCATGGCTAAAGGTGAGACCCGAGTAATGCGCTTGTTCATGGCCAGAGAGAACTTGCGAACGAAGTGATCCACCAGCGGCGGGATATCCTCGCGGCGCGCGCGCAACGGGGGTAGCTCGATGCGGAAGACGTTCAGCCGGTAGAAAAGATCAGGGCGGAACTTCCCTTCCTCGATCAACTTCTCCAGATCTTTATTGGTGGCGGCCACACATCGGAAGTCCACCTTGATGATTTGATTGCCGCCTACGCGAGTGATCTCACGCTCCTGCAGCACCCGCAACAGATCGGTCTGGGTCTTTAGCGTGATGTCGCCGATCTCGTCCAGAAAAACAGTCCCGCCTTCAGCAATTTCGAATTTGCCTTTCTTGCGGTACTGCGCACCGGTAAACGCGCCTTTTTCGTGTCCGAAGAGTTCGCTTTCGAGCAGCGTTTCAGTCAGCGCGCCACAGTGAATAACGACCAGCGGATGGAATCTTCTCGGGCTGGCTTGATGAATCGCGCGCGCCACCAGTTCTTTGCCGGTACCACTTTCGCCGGTGACCAGCACCGTTGCGTCCGTAGGACCAACCGTCTCAATCGCGTCAAAGATCCTGCGCATGGCCGCGCTTTGCCCGATCAGTTCTCCCGGACGCGCTACCTCCGCGACCGTCTCCCGCAGAAGCACATTCTCCTGGGCGGTTCGTTTATGGGCCAGCGCATTCTTTACCAGGTGCGCGATATCATCCGGGTCGAGCGGTTTGGTCACATAGTCATAGGCGCCGTTCTTCAGCGCTGCGACGGCAGTCTCGACCGAGGCATAGCCGGTCATGATGATCACGATCAACTCAGGATCGATTTCGTGCATGCGGCGCTGCAGTTCAATGCCGTCGGTGCCGTGCATTTTGATGTCGACCAGGGCCGCATCCCAGCGCTGTTCCGCCAATCGCGTCAGTGCATCACTCGCGTTTTCCGTGGTAGCTACCTCATAGCCTTCTTCGCGGAACCATTTGCCCAGCGAGTCGCGCACGCTCAATTCATCGTCGACGATCAGAAGCTTTGCTTGTGTGCTCACTTTGATCACCTCACTTTCATCGCGGCATCGCCGACCGGTGTCAGCAATCCGTCGGTCGCTTGAGCCGGCAGGGTCACGGTGAAGGTGGCGCCCCGGCCCGGCGCCGATTGGACTTCGATGCGTCCGTGATGCCGCTCCACGATGCCACGGCTGATCGCCAATCCCAGCCCCACTCCGCGGCCATTTTCCTTTGTCGTCATAAAAGGTTCGAAGATCTGCGGCATTACCTCGGCAGCGATGCCCGCTCCGTCGTCGCGTACCTTCATCTCGATCTCCGTCTCATCGAAACTCAGCCGGGTCTCGATCCAGAGAGTGCCGCCTCGTGGCATGGCGTCGATGGCATTCATGACGAGCGCGAGCAAGACTTGTTCGATCTGTGCCGCATCGCAAGACACAAGCGGCAGCTCCATTGCGCGTTTCTGGTGCAGATCGATCCCGTTGAGTTCCAGTTGATGCCGCACCAGTAACAGGCAGCGATCGATCACATCATGCAGGTGAGTCGACTGCACGTTCATGGGTGCGGTGCGCGAAAGGCTCAGCAGATTCTTGATCAAATCACCACACCGCCGGCTTTCCGCAGCGATGAGCTCCAGACATTGCATGGCCTCTTCGCGTTTTTCGTGCGCCGCTTGCCCCGACCCCACCCACTTTCGCAGCAGCTTGGCATACGTCAAAATGCCGGAAAGAGGGTTGTTGACCTCGTGCGCCACCACCGCCGCCATCTTTCCCATCGAGGCCATTTTTTCCACGTGCAGCATGTGATCTTGGGCGCACTGCAATTCCTTCGTCTTCCGCGCCACCCGATCCTCAAGTGTCTTGGTCCAGGTGGCGTTCTCTTCGTTGGCGGCGCGCAACTGCAGACTCATGCTATTGAAGGACTGCGCCAGGTCTCCCACTTCGTCGCGGGATCGCACCTCGATCTGGTAGCCAAGATTTCCCTGGGCAAGATGCTCGGTTCCGTTCTCCAGTGCCTTAATAGGCTTGCCCACCACTTGCCACACGAATAGCCAGCTTAATGCCGCCACAATCAGCATCGCACTCGCCGTGTAGGCGAGCATGTGGGCGCTACTGGCCTTGAGTTGTGCATCCGCTGTGGCCAGTGAAAGATTGGTATCGAGAACGCCTAGAACCTGCTGGTTAGCTGGATGGGCATGACACTCGGCGTTGGAGCAACTGGTTTGATTCTCGATGGGAGTGATGATTCCCAACACGCGATGGCCGCCACCATTGCGGTAAATACGAAAGCGGTCGGGACGATTCAAACGCGCCAGCGGCTGCGATTGATTGTGACATCCGTAACACGCCTCCGCCGACTTATCGAGGACACGGCTCACTTCCGCCGGATCGGTGGAGTAGCTGATGCGCCCCTCTGGATCGAGGATGCGCACCTTGATCATGCCGGGCTCATCCGCGATGGTTTGGATCGAATGATAGAGGCCCTCGCGATCGTTGCGCATCATGTAATAAGTGGTGCTGTTCTTGATTACATCGCTGACGCGCTCCGCGCTGGCCAGCGTGGAAGCCTCCAGGTGTTGGCGATGCAATCGGATATTCAAATACCCAAGAAGAGCAAAAACGACAACCATGATTACCAACAGAGACCCGATCAACTTCGCACTGATGCTGCGATTCACCCGCCTCCATCCCAGATCGCCGCGAGTTGGTTCAATCTCCTGCATGGCCTAACACCGCCGTACCAACTGCAGGCCTGAGTTCGGTTCGGGGGCGCTGTGGTTCTGGATGTCCTTGTTCGGGGAAAATAGGCAGGTACTTCACAGCCACCCCGAACAGAGCGAAGCCCATCGCGATAATCATCAGGGTCACGGAGAACTCCGTCCACTTCGGCACGTAGTGGTGTCCAGCGTAAGTCTCAAAACCAATGAGGCTGACATTGAGGCGGTTGGTGATGAATCCGAGCAGACTGATCACGGATGCGAAGTACAAACCGTCGGACGATAGTCTGACTTTTTTGAAGCTGAGCAGGGTGATTGGAATCACGAAGGCCAGCATCAGTTCGAGCCACAGGAAATACGCTTCGTAGCTGGGCTTAACGATCTGTCCCAGCATGCCGCGGTGGAAGTAGTCCTCGAACCGCAGCAGAGCATTGACCCATAGAGCCACCAGCAAAGCCCCGCCCAGTTCGACCAGAACCGGCAGCTCAAGGTGACGGCCGAAGGCTTTCGCGCTCTGCGTGGACTCGAAGATCGTCATTGCCAGACCAACCGCAATCGCCGAACCGAAGAACAAGAAGGGCAGCGCTGGCGTGTACCAGAACGGATGCAGCTTGCTCGGCATGATCAGATAGAGCGATCCCAGGGAACTCTGGTGCAGCGTGGAGAGTAAGATGCCCAAAACGATCAGCGCCGGGTAAATCTTCTTAATCCACTTGATTGGAGTCTTCAGATTGAAGCGCTCGAACACGCTAGGCAGGAATTCGAAGAACAGCACCGTGGTGTAGGTCATCACGCACATGCCCACTTCGAACATGACCGAATGCGGGTTCATGTAGATGAGCTGATGCCAGATGTACCAGGGCCGGCCAAGATCGAACAACAGTCCAACGATGAAGAGTATGTAGCCCAGGAACGCCGTCAGCACCGCGGGGCGCATAACACTGTGTAGTCGCTCGACGTTGAACAGGTAGACCGCGCCCACAATGCAGAAGCCGCCAGCTGCCAGCATCACCCCGCACAGGCAGTCGAACCCAATCCACAGGCCCCAGGGAAACTGATCCGACATATTTGAAACCGCGCCCAGCCCATAGAAATAACGAATAAACGTGGAGTACAGACCCATGCCCATGATCACAATGAACACAACTTTCCAGAAGGTCAGCTTGAGCTTCATCGTTTACTCCCGTTCTTTTCTTCTTCGGCTCTTTCCTCGGCTTCTGCGGCGGCTACTTCCTGCCGGCGATGCGAGATCCAATAAATGCCTCCCAACACCAGCGACCACACGGGAATGAAGTCTGGAATCTTTTCCATGACGCGACCGGTATATTCCGGCATTGGAGTGTCGCCAAGTTTTGCGGATGCCGGATAACCGTACTCTTCCACTTTTACGCTGGAGAGGATGAGGACGCAGGTTCCTCCAACCTCGTGAAGGCCGTAAATGTGAGGCAGGTAAGTGGATGGATTTTGACGGATCCGCTCCTGCGCTTCCTTGATGAGGTCGTCGCGATCGCCAAACTTCGTGGCGCCCGTCGGACAAATCTCAGCGCAGGCTGTCTGCTTGCCGGCGGCAACCCGGTCGGGGCACATGATGCATTTTCGGACTCGCGGGTTCCGTGAGTGCCACTCATATTTTGGCTGGGCAAACGCGCATGCCACCATGCAATATCGGCAGCCGATACACTTCCAGACGTCGTAAACGACCGGGCCCTCCTTGGTCTTATGGAATGCGCCCACTGGACAAGCCGACGCGCAAGCAGGATGCTCACAGTGCATGCACAGCCGACGCATGAACTTGTCTTCCTTTGTCATAACAACTGTGTACTTGTATTCCGATTGCACCGACTCCGCCGCTATTCTGTCGTCATACGGCAGCTTGTTTTGTTCCGCGCAGGCAACCTCGCACTGCTTGCAACCGATGCACATCGTCGCGTCATAAAGGAGAGCTTTACTCATCGGACTTACTCCTCGCGGCAGCCATACGGGACTTCCGGTCCAAAGGAACAACGTATGAGGCAACCGCAGACTGGGAGAAAATGTGCGTGGGGACCGCACAAAATGGAATGGGTGGCCCGGCAAGGACAAAAGCGCCGGGTCCGGATTGGTGAGGATCCGGACCCGGGCGGACTGTTCCATCTCGCCAGGCGGGCCGAGGAGGAGATTGCCGGCTGGCTACGAATCGGCGGCGCTTGCGATCCGTCTGCCGAATTCCGCCGGACATCTTCATACTCGCCCTCCCGCTTCGTTCAGCCGTCCCCTGTCAACTTGTGACAGCGGCCGCACGCAAAGAGGAACAGCCAATCACGACATCTACTTCTGCAGGCTGCGAAGGTACTGCACAAAAGAGGGGCAGCCCGAGACTTTACATAAAAGAACTCATCAGCTCGGCCGTGGCCTCGATGAAAGTTTCAACGTTTTCGAGAACCGCCGCAGTGACCCCGATCACCTTGAAACGTGACTTTGGTCTACGTGAGTGGAAACCCGCAACGATGGAAATCACTCCTGAGCAGTACGAGCGAACTCAAGATTGCTGGCCAGCACAACGCGGCAATGTGCGACCTAAGATTTTGGTTCTGCTGAACGCAATTCTGTACGTCGCGGAACACGAGTGTAAGTGGCGGGGGCTGCCCAAGCGGTTCGGGAACTGGCATAGCATTTATGTGCGATAGTGTTGAATCGGGCACTATAAAAGAAAAAACATCTATGACTTTTAAAGCGAACACGCTGGACGGCTCTCATACTCTTTTTGCTCATCGGTTCGGGAACAGCACTCTCCCAGTTTCCCCCGTTTTGTACCAAGAACGAGATGAATTACATTGAGAATCTCGACAGGACTTACGACGGAAAGCCGAATGACACAATGGGACGCAGCGTTCTCAACGCATGGACACACGGAGATGTCACATTTCTAAATATGCTGGGCATGTCCCATCCTGAATTCTGTTCCATGTTTAATCGCATGAAGAATGCCGAAACATTCGCATTAGATCAGGTCGCAGATTATGGACGGGAAGACGTAAATAAGAGTTATTCGTGGGTTGCACTTTACATGCTTCAGTTTCTGAATGCCTACGTCGAACATGACGCTGCAGCTATTGCGTTTCTCGGGAGAACTCCCGCTGAAAACGGCGTCCCCGGACACATCATGGAAATCAGATTCAACCCGAAGTCGTTTGCCGAGATCATGCAATCGGCAGCTCGAAAGGGGGAAGAGAGCGCCTGGAAAGCGTTCCAGAGTTTCGCTGCCGATCCCAGGCACCGTTACATGACTGGAGAAGAGTTCACGATAAATAGGCTTGGTTATGCCTGCCTTCAGGAAAAAGACCCTTCGTCAGCCGTTGTGCAGTTCAAATTGAATACCAAGGCTTATCCCCATTCCGCGAATGCGTGGGACAGCCTGGGAGATGGTTACGAGGCGACGAACGATATCCAAGATGCGCGTATGGCATATGCGCGGTCTGTCGAGTTGAATCCTGACAATGAGCATGCGAAGGGTGAGCTGGTTAAGTTGCGCAAATAGCGTCGACGTTATAGGAGAAAACTGGCACTTGACCTGGTGTCATTCGATACCGTGAAGGTGTTTCTAGCCTTTATCTATTTCGCATTCATCGTCGAGGCGTTGCGATAGTGCGAACAGGCCCTAGTAGAACTCAATCTTCTCAAACCCCAACCCCTGCAGCAGACTGGTCACCGTCGACGCCGCATTATCCTGCGCGGTTCGCAGAATGCCGTCGGCCAGCGCAGCCTCCTGCAACTGATGCTCCCCCTCCTGCCGCACCTGCGTTTCCAGATTCGGGTCGCTCGGCACCAGCAGCCCGGTTTGCCGGGAATACACCCGCGTCCTCGCGCTGTCGATACGGGTGCTGAACACCTGCGAGACGGGAAGATGCAGCCGAATCTGCTTGCCCTCCACTTGAACGTCGCCCGCCTTCAGATTCGAGAAATCAATTCCCGCGACCACTTCGCCGTGCACCAACATCAACAGGCGATCTCCCGCCAGAAAGTCCGGAAAGATAGGGTTGGCCCGCGCCCCGGTCACAATCTTATCCATGGTGTAGACCACGGTCTCCAGCCGCTGCAGCCGCTGAATGCGGTCGACCACCGTGGGCTGGCTGACATCGATGGTCAGGGTTCTGCCCGTCAACGACGACCACAGGTGGCTCAACACCGCCCGCCCGGACGTTCGCGACAGCATCGCCCAGCCCGTCGCCCCGACAAACACCACCCCAAGCACCAGCCCGAGGATGAGCGCAACCACGACCGCCGCAGACGATCGCGCAGGTCTAGGAGCAAGTGGCGGCCCCGCATCAGCATCGTGAGCCATAGTGCAAGGTTATCACCCGGTGAAGAGGCGGATCCGGGAAACTTGGCTGCTGCACAGCCGCTCTTAAACGTACCCGCGAATAGCGGTCAGAATCAGCCGATTACGCCCCTGGCCCAGAGTTCTCTACTGCCAGTTCCGTTCGGCCCGAAATGGGAACGTCCCGATTCGGGACTCCTATACACCGCATTACCACTTAATAAGTCAACCTTAGCGCCGTGGGAGCACATACTTGCTGGATGAAGACTCCACTACTTTCCGATGTCGCAAACTTGAAATGCAACAGTGCCAGCGAAGCCATGGCTTCTGGCATAGACGGTTGCCCATCGCACCTGCTCCTGGTCGAGGACAGTCCCCATCATGTCCGGCTGATGCAGGAAGCCTTCAGCGATGTGAATTCGTCCATCAATCTGCACGTCGCCGACGACGGCGTCGAGGCGATGGCCTTCTTGCGGCATCAGGGAATCAACGCCAATGCACCTCGCCCCGATCTCATTCTGCTGGACCTGAACCTCCCGCGGATGGATGGCCGCGAGGTCCTGGTGCAAATCAAGAGCGACGACAGTCTGAAGACGATCCCTACCATAATCCTCACTACTTCCGAATTAGACGACGATGTAATCACCAGCTATCGGCTTCATGCCAACGCCTATCTCAAGAAACCGTTAGGGTGGGACGCCTTCGTGAGTATGGTGAGCAACCTGAATAATTTCTGGCTGGCCCAGTCCCAGTTGACGCTTCCCAATCACGAGCGATCCGGGACATTCGACAAGCAGACGCTGCACTAAAAAAGCTCGCCGCCCCCAGCGCACCAAATCCTCCCACCCGTGCCGCCCGCGTCCTGCTACGCGACCAGTGGCCCAACGTTCAGCGACGTCGAAGGTATTCTTTGATTCATGTTCGCGGAGCTGTCGCGATAGTAGCTGCCGCATAAACGGTCGGACCTACACCCGAGCGGCGGTTGAAGTCAGGCCGACCAGGCTCTTTCCGAAACTGACAGGTCCAGTCAGTGAGTGCTATGGCGATTTATCGCCCACGATCTTGATTACAGCCGTCGCCGCTTCAACTGGTTTCGCCTTCCCGCGCCTACAAAGAAATTCTTGCCCTGCGTGTCGTCTTTTCCCAGCCATTTCCGATTTCATGATTAGAGGCGGGAAGTTGTGGCCAACATCGTCCAATGGACCGGAGGCTGCAATGCCTTTCACCGTCAAGTTGGGAGAAAGTCATCGCGACGCTCAGTGGGATATCTGAGGAGGAGAAATCACAATGAACATCCATGAAAGAAGCGGCAACGCCAACGGGAGGAGGGCAACTATGATTTCCAAAGTGTTTTGCGCGGCATCAGCGATTGTTCTTGCCAGCTTTGTGCTCAGTTCGGCTGCCTGGGCGGCGACTTGTTCAAACGCCTCTCTGAGTGGCACTTACGGGTTTCTGCACCTCGGCACAGATAGCAGCGGCACTCCTGCCACCGCCGCCGTGACCCAGATCAGGTTTGACTCAACCACAGGCACGTTTACCGGAGAGACCACAGCGTCCCATGACGGCGTGATCGCCAACGAGCCGCTCACCGGAACATATACAGTCGCCTCGAACTGCACCGGCACGGGTAATCCCTCGGGACTCGCCCCCTTCTCCATTGTGGTTACGTCCACAGGGTTTCTGGCGCTTCACCTTTTTGCGGAGGGATTCGCCGTGGCGCAGGGCTCCCCGACCTGTAACAATGCCGAAGTCAAGGGTAGTTTTGGGTTTGAAACAACCGGCGTCTTCCTCGCAGAGGCCACTACTGCGGTGGCTTTCATCGGTGAGTTGAAGTTAACGGTCAACTCTTCCGGAGAAGGAGTGATAAGCGGACGCATCGCCGCTAGCGAGAATGGCACGTTTCTAACGTTCCCGGAGGAGCCCGTCACCGGTACTTACAAAGTCGACGCGGACTGCAGGGGCATGGCTACCATAACGCCGAAGGGGCTTCCCGAAATGCACTTCAGGCTCGTGGTTGTGGACTGTGGGAAGGAAATGCTAGCCATTGAGACGGACGCGAACACGGTGGTCAGCGGCGCGTTTCAGCGTTAGTCCCATCGATCCGGGGGATTGGCCGGCCGCTCCGGAACCGCGCCGCTAGGCTCTATCGCCGAGCCCAGGTTTCGAAGCTCCGGCCACTCTGTGTCACGTCGCAACTCTGGAAGTATCGGAAGTCGTACGCAGGTCCATCGCCCGGTGCATATACCTTGCCATTCGCCTGCGCATCCTTCATGCCCTCGTACGCTGCCCGGAATCGATCCTTGTCCCAGAAGTCAAAACCTCCTGTCAGGTCGCCTCGACACTTTATTTCGATCGGCGTCTCCTTGCTGACAGCCAGCCCCTCAAGGAACGGCGGCCCGCTGTTGCTTTTCGTCCCGCTACAGCCTGCTGCAACCACAACCAGCAACCACAACGCTGTCTTCTTCATGCTCTGCCCTCCTCGCCGAATAACAAATGGACCAACGAGTGCGGAGCCACAGCTCTATGCCCGCACAGCAAGCCAGGGGGATGCTCACCAGTCGATCAGATTATGGCAAAAATGACGGGCGATCCGGAGGTAACTGTCGTAATCCGCCATTTCACTCATCGAGCAGGTCGACCCGGACGGCCATTGGCGAGATAACTGCCAGTCTTCGCTTAGCACCTGGTAGCCAGAAGCTACTCTCTGCTAATCTTCTCAGCGCGTCGATCCTTGAATCCAATCGATCCTTGAATCCAATCTTCCCGGAAAAGAGCGCTGATGCCGGAAAACACGCGTCCTGAGCCCACTCGGCTCTACCGCTGGATGGTGCTGGTCTTCCTTAGCCTGGCCATGTTCGGCAGCTACTACGCCTATGACGCGCTTAGTCCTCTGGCCGACGTTCTGAAGCAACAGCTTGGGTTTTCTGACGAGAATATTGGCCTGCTTCAGGCGATCTACAGCTTTCCCAATATTTTCACGGTGGTTATCGGCGGCTTCATCATTGACCGGCTTGGCCTGCGCAAGTCGCTGATGATTTTCGGCGTGCTCTGCCTGGTCGGCCCCGCCATTACCGCCGCGTCCGGAAAGCTGGCCGTGATGGCGACCGGGCGGCTCATCTTTGGCATGGGTGCGGAATCGTTGAACGTCGCGGTCATCGCCGCGCTGGCCCGGTGGTTTAAAGGCAAAGAGCTGAGTTTCGCTTTCGGCGCGAACCTCACCATCTGCCGCCTGGGTTCGTTCGCCGCGCTCAATTCCCCCACCTGGGCGCGCGCGGCTTATGCGAACTGGCGCTGGCCCTTCCTGATTTCGCTGGGCTTTGCCGCCTTTTGCGTCGTGGGAGCGATCGTCTACTGGATCATGGAGGTGCGCGCGGAGAAAGAATTTCACCTGGGCGAGGCATCCACCGACAAGGTGGTCTTCGCCGATCTGTTCAAGTTCGGCGTGAGCTATTGGTTTATCGTTGCCCTGTGCGTCACTTTCTACTCAGCCATCTTCCCTTTCCAGAC
>Ga0187863_10002893_pt1 | contig 12882 bp, 20 predicted proteins | sample June2016WEW_11_1_FD_132975 | JGI IMG/M metagenome (GOLD analysis project Ga0187863, IMG submission 132975) | Peatland microbial communities from SPRUCE experiment site at the Marcell Experimental Forest, Minnesota, USA - June2016WEW_11_10 | ecosystem: Environmental > Terrestrial > Soil >...
GACCGTATGGAAAATCCTCGCGTCCAGTTCTCGGCGCACGCTACTCACAAAGTTCTAGATCGCCTGCCGGAATTGAAACTAGATCATCTCTGCGCCCTGACAGACGACACCGGAGTGTTGCAGCACGCAATCTTCACCATTCCCAATCGAGGCGAGGGTCATACCACCGACGACAATGCGCGCGCGCTGATTTTCGCGGTAATGCTGGAAGGGTTGGCTGGTGCCGACAATTCTGACGCCAATAATAAAGATGAGCGGGAAAGAGCTAATTCACTGGCTGAGGATTTCTCGGCCCGCTATCTCTCGTTCCTTGAACATGCGTTCAATCCAGCGAACGGCAGGTTCCGAAACTTTCTTGGCTACGATCGCCGGTGGAATGAACCGATAGGCTCGGAAGATTGCCATGGCCGCGCCTTGTGGAGCCTGGGAACGGTTCTCGGCCGATCCAGGAATCAGGGGTTGAGAAGCGCGGCCGGACGTCTTTTCGAGTTTTCGCTTCCGGCGGCCGTGGAACTCTACAGTCCTCGCGCTGCTGCCTACACACTTCTCGGCATTCGGGAATATCTCAATTCGTATGCCGGAGACCGCGACGCGCAAAAAATCAGGTCTGTGCTCAGCCGGCGGTTGCTCGAAATGTATGAGTCCATTCGCAGGCCGGATTGGAAGTGGTTCGAGAACGTAGTTGCCTATGGCAACGCGAGATTGCCCCAAGCTCTGCTCGTCGTGGGTTCAGCTTGTTCGGATGATCGCATGGTTGGCGCCGGTCTCGAAGCCCTCGATTGGCTCATGCAAGCGCAGCGTTGCGAATCCAAGCGTCACTTTGTGCCCATCGGGTCGCAGGGCTTTTATCACCAGGATGGTGAAAAGGCCCGTTTCGATCAACAGCCAATTGAGGCCGCTGGCGCGGTATCCGCTTGTCTCGAAGCGTTCCGTGTAACTGGCGACAGCCGCTGGCATACCGAAGCGTGGTCAGTTTTCAACTGGTTTCTTGGCAACAACGATCTACAACTTCCCCTTTATGATTCCGTCACCGGAGGCTGCCGGGACGGATTGCATCCCGAACGCGCCAACCAAAATCAGGGTGCGGAATCAACGCTGTCGTTTCTAATCGCACTCCTGGAAATGCGCGCGGCTGACAATTCAGAACACAACAGCAATAAGCGTCCGCCTGAAAGGCTGAAAGATCTCTCATGACGACTCCGGAAACAACTCTTGTCAACGTCGAAAGCTCGCACTACCCATCGCTGCTTACTCGCCACCCGGGCAATCCGATATTGACGCGCAAGGATTGGCCGTACTCCATTAACAGTGTGTTCAATGCGGGAGCGACCCTGTTGGCGGATGGAACCACTTTGCTTCTGTGCCGCGTTGAAGACCGGCGCGGCTTGTCGCATCTTTGCGCGGCGCGGTCCAAAAACGGAGTGGATGGATGGCAGATTGATCATAAGCCGACACTGATGCCGAATGTGAAAGAGTATCCCGAAGAATTATGGGGCATTGAAGACCCTCGTATCACATTTGTGCCCGAGTTACAGCAATACGTGGTTACTTACACCTCTTATTCGCGGGGGGGGCCGGGAGTTTCACTGGCGCTGACGAAAGACTTCCGGACTTTCGAGCGCTATGGCGTCATCATGCCGCCGGACGACAAGGACTCGGCGCTATTGCCGCGGAGAATCGACGGTTGCTGGGCGTTGATCCACCGTCCCATGACCGCGCTGGGAGCGCACATGTGGATCTCCTATTCTCCCGACCTGCGCTATTGGGGCAGGCACAGGCTCATGCTGGAAGCGCGACGCGGCGCCTGGTGGGATGCAAACAAGATTGGCTTATCTCCGCCGCCGATTGAGACTGCCCGAGGATGGCTCATTTTCTACCACGGAGTACGGCATACGCCTTCGGGCTGTCTGTATCGATTGGGCTTGGCTTTGTTCGATCTGGAGAACCCGGAAAAATGCCTCTCGCGAGGCGATTCGTGGATCTTCGGGCCCGAGGCGGAGTACGAACGCCACGGAGATGTTGACGATGTCGTGTTCCCGTGCGGCTACACAATGGACGCTGACGGCGACACCATCAATATCTACTACGGGGCGGCGGATTGCGCCATTGCTCTAGCTCGCGCCAGTGTGCGCTCTTTATTAGATTGGCTGGACGCCAATGGCAGTTGCGACCGGCGCCAGCGCGTGGCAGATTTGTGAAACCGCTATTTTCGATTTTCCAGGTGACCTTCGGATGCCATCACCGCCGACGCAGCAGTGTGTTCACGATCAAGAAGCGAACGTACCAGGTTTGCTTGAACTGCGGACGGGAATTTGAGTACTCGTGGGCGCTGATGCACTCCATACGATCGAACGTTGTCGATCCCGCGCCGACAAGCTCATCTCGATAAATTCGACCGGCTTTCATTGCGACCTCTCCAAAAGGTGAGCAGTAGTGCACAGACTCGGTTGGCGCATCCGTGGAATGCTTGCATCGACGCATATATCCGTTTCAATCCAAGCAGCCCGCAGCCGTTAAAGCACAACCGGGCACCCTAAGGATGATCTGGCAAAGGTGGTTCAAAATGCGCAAAATCCGTTTTCTCCTTCTCGCTTTTCTGATACTGGCCATACCGGCCATCTCGTTCGCGCAGTTCGGCGTGTCCATCATGATTGCTCCGCCGGCGCTCCCTGTGTACACACAACCCATGGTTCCCTCGGCCGGCTATCTGTGGACGCCCGGCTACTGGGGATATGGGGACGATGGCTACTTCTGGGTGCCGGGTACGTGGGTCGAACCGCCAACCGTGGGCTTGCTCTGGACGCCCGGGTATTGGGGTTGGGGCGGCAACGCTTTTGCCTGGAATGAAGGCTATTGGGGGCAGAGTGTCGGCTACTACGGCGGCGTCAACTATGGTTTTGGCTACGGCGGCGTCGGCTACGGCGGCGGTTATTGGAATAACGGAAACTTCTTCTACAACCGCTCGGTGAGTAACGTGAACACCACGGTCATCACCAATGTTTACGAGAAGACCGTAATCAACGAAACCTCGGTGAACCACGTCAGCTATAACGGCGGCCAGGGTGGAATTACCGCTCGACCAACCGCCGCAGAAGAGACTGCGATGCACGAGCGACACACACCGGCAACATCAATGCAAACCCAGCACGTGCATGCTGCCAGCACCAATCACGCGCTCCTCGCTTCTGTGAACCAGGGACGTCCGGCCGTAGCTGCGACCGCGAAGCCAGGAGAATTTAGCGGTTCTGGAGTAGTAGCGGCGAAAGAAGCGGGAGCGCCTTACAAGGCACCCGAAAATAAAGCAGCCGAAAATAGGGCCACTGAGAATAAGGCAGCCGAGAACAAAGCCACGGAAGACAAGGCAGCGGAAAACAAGGCCACTGAGAATAAGGCGGCCGAGACCAAAGCCACTGAGAACAAGGCCGCTGAGAACAAAGCAGCTGAGAACAGGGCGACCGAGAATAAGGCGGCTGAGAATAAAGCCACCGAAAACAAGGCAGCTGAAAACAAGGCAGCAGCCACTCGTTCGAACGAGAATAAGGCGGCCGCGAATAAATCTGCGTCTAGTCGTCCCAGTGAGGAGAAGCCTTCCGCGAATAGAGCGGCTCCTAGTCACACGGCTGAAAACAACAAGGCGCCCCACTCATCGAGTACGGCTCATGCACAGCCAGCAGAGCACGCACAACCAGCAACTCACTCACAACCCGCAGCTCATGCCCAGCCCGCAGAGCACGCCCAACCTGCACCTCACTCACAACCCGCAGCCCATGCCCAGCCCGCAGAGCACGCGCAACCTGCAACTCACTCACAACCCGCAGCTCATGCCCAGCCCGCAGAACACGCGCAACCGGCACCTCATGCACAACCCGCAGCCCATGCCCAGCCGGCGGAGCACGCGCAACCTACACCTCGCGCACAACCTGCGGCTCATCAACAGGCTGCTCCTCGGCCCGCGAGCCACCCCGAGAGCGCTCCGGAGAAAAAAGCTCCTGGAAGCAAGGACAAGGAATAGCTTTTGGCGGAAATGGGTGTTTTGAAGGTTCTGAATGGAAGTGCGGCGCAGACTTACAAGGAGTGAAATATGCTTGGAACTATATTGATCGTGATTTTAATCTTAGCTCTCTTCGGTGCGTTGCCAAGATGGTCGCATAGTCGGGAGTGGGGTTATGCTCCAACCGGGGGATTAGGTCTCATCCTCTGCATCGTTGTCATCCTTGTTGTTCTCGGCCGTATTTGAGCCATTGCATCCCCGCGAAATTTCGGCAGGCGCCAAAGTCACAGCTTGGCGCCTTTTTTCTGTGGTGCGTTGCCGGTGGCCTTCTTCACGTCGTATGCGGTCGTCCTGGTTTGAAAGTGGAAGCGGAAGTGAATGATCGGAGTTGAACGACTGGAGTCGAACTGGGACTAAAGGCTGTACTCACTCATGAGGATCCCGCCATCGGCTCCTGACCGTTCTCTTATCAGCCGACCGATCGCGGAAACGGGGAGTGTTCCAGAACGACATGTTGCGCGAGAAGATTCGCTATCGCCCGCCAAAATCCCCTTTCCAACGTATGCTGGGCGACTTGCGAAAGGGTGGGCCGGGTTAGTTCTTGCCTATTGCTTTTTCCACGGCCTCGGCAGCGGAGAGCTTTCGATCCCGGTGAGGCTCGGTGCGGGGAGTGCCAGTATGCAGTTCACAGACTTCGCCGATGGCTGCGCCACAAGTATTACAAGGCACGGATAGTATTTGCTTCGGGGTGAGCTCTTTTGTCTTCACGCCACAGGATGCAACGCTTCTATCGAAAAAAGATGTTCACTATTGCACATTTTCAAATACATCTTTACAAAGCGGCGGTATCCATCGTTGGGCCCACTGCGCTTTTTCAGAATTGTGAGCAAAATTTCGGGTTGAAAGTTCATAGTTCGCTTCTCAATATCGTTCATCACGACTAGCTGCCATCTCCTAATGAATTTGGGACGTAAACTAGCGGCTCCCTGAGGGGCTGAAGCCTCGCCTTTCCCCCCTTTTTCCGGCACGCTGAAGCCGTGCCCTACCCAAAACCGATTTATGACACAGCTTTTGGCTGCTGCTATTCCGCAGAATCCTTCTGGCGAGTGGCCTTGACACCTGACAAAATCCCCACTCCCACGAGAACAATCGCTACTACCGCAATCCAGTGCGCCGGCATGTGCATCAGGTGCGCGGCATAAATCAATCCACCGATTAAGATTGCGAAGCCAATCGAGTAAAGTCCAAACGACATAACGTCTCCTTGTCGAGTACGGCCTGGCAGTTCAAGACGCGGTTTCTATAGCGATGGTGATGAACTGGCTTTCTGATCTTTCACCTGGAGGTCATTCACCACCTGTTGGACGTTCGGTACTCCGCTGGCTACCTGTCCGGCACGCGTGCGCTTGTCTTCTGAGTTGACCTCTCCGCTCAGTGTCACGACGCCGCTCTTCACTGCGTAGGACACGGTGTCGTGCAACTTGCTTTGGATCAGAGCCGCATCCAGATTTTCCGAGATGCCTTTATCGAGATCGGAGTTCACGGTCCTGGCATCCTTCTCTCCGCCCAGGGGAATCACCGCAATTTGATCCGCGACAACCTGCGGGCCGGCCAGAGACTTGGCGAGAGATTCGGCGTCTGACTTGGCATTCGCGCTGGCGACTTGGCCGCCGATGGTTACAACGCCTTTGTCGCGATCCTCGCTGACCGAGACATTTTTGAAACCGGCTTGATCGAGCGCTTTGCGAATGCTGTCGGAGACATCGGGAGACTTCGTGGCGCTGGTTGAGCATCCGGCTAAAATTCCAGCGACGAGCAGCGGGAGCGCGATAAGGGACAATCGAGTTATTTTCATATCTTCACCTTGTGAGCGAACACCGAAATCGAGTCCGCGGGAATGAGCTATTTCAGCGTTGGAGACAGCCTAAATAATCGCTCATTTCCTCCCTGTAGTACTGTGTAGAATCGCTCACTTTGCGAGAAAGCTAAGTTTTATCGTCAATCGTCGGCGCTTCAGGATCTCTCGTCGAACATTCAGCTAACTTCTCTCTAAACCGGTCAATTGTGATCAGCCTTCCGATGTCGGTAAGCCGATACTGACAGCTAACAAGGTTCTGACTCCCGAAAATGTTTTAAAACGGGAAATGGTCGGTTCTTGTAGACAAGTTGGTAGGAGAGGTTTCGATGAATCTAAATCTGATGGACCCTAAAGTATTGATGCTCGCCGCCGTGGTGATCATAGTCATCGCAGTGGTTGCCTGGATGTATGTGCGAAAACGCCGAAATACAACGGCCAGCCTGCGAAACAAGTTTGGCTCCGAGTACGACCGGGCGGTGTTAGTGCATGGCACGGGACGAAAAGCAGAAGCGAAACTGGAGGACCGAGAGAAGCGGGTCGAGAAGCTCAACCTTCATGATCTAACCCCAGCGGAACATGAGCGTTTCTTGAAGCAATGGGATTCGGTGCAGTCCCGTTTTGTCGATTCCCCGAAGGGCGCGGTCGCAGAAGCGGATGACCTGTTGTCCTCTTTGATGAAAGCTCGCGGCTATCCCGTCTCCGATTTCGATCAGCGGGCCGCCGACATTTCCGTCGACCATCCCCGGGTAGTCGAAAACTACCGCTCTGCGCACGAGATTGCTTTGCGGGTGGGGAAAGACGCAGCCACGACCGAAGACCTGAGGGCGGCGATGATTCATTACCGGTCTCTATTTGAGGAATTAGTGCAGCAAGTGCCCACAATTGTGGACAGGAAAGAGGTCGCGTGATGCCTGAGTTGAAGGTAAAGGATGAGGATGTTATCACGGAGGATTCGGTGAGCGTTTCGCCAAGTCAGGTCGATGGACCGACGCTGGTGAAAGTCCAAGCAAAAGCCCAGGAGCCAGAGACCCTTGATCGACTGCCGGCTATGTCCGAGCCCATGCCCATGCCCTTGTTTTCTGAGTCGGAGATGGGCGATTTCCGCTCTCAGTGGAGCAAGGTTCAGACTGGTTTCGTGGACGAACCGCGCAAGACGGTAGAAGGCGCGGACAAGTTGGTCGCTTCGGTGATGCAGCGACTCGCAGAGGGCTTCGCCAACGAGCGATCGGGTCTGGAGAAACAATGGGACCGCGGCGACAACGTGTCTACGGAGGATCTGCGGGTCGCCCTGCAGCGCTATCGTTCCTTCTTCGACCGATTATTGACCCTGTAACGAATGCGGTCTTGCCGGCGCGAGGCGATCGCGCGCGGGCGCCTGGAGTCCATCCCCATGCGCTGAAGGTAACAGGAGAAGACGAGAGGAAACCATGAAACCAAGTACAGAAGACAAGGCTGAAGGCAAGATTCACGAAGTAAAGGGAAAGATTAAGGAAGAAGTCGGAAAGGTGACAAAGAACTCTGACCTGGAAGTCTCGGGGAACGCGGAAAAGAACGCTGGCAAAATTCAAAACGTGATCGGCCACGCTGAAAAAGCCGTCGGAGAGTAACAACGCACCGTTGGGTTCGTAAAATACGGTCACATAAACACCCAGGAGGGCACAGATGTCACAAACCGTAGCGGAGAGAACAGCTGAGCACGTTAGCGAATCAGCTCACCAGGCCTCGTGCGCAACCAGTGCGATTGCTGATGCGCTAGAGGATGGAGTGAGAGTGGTAAGGCGTGCCGCAAAGCAGGGCGGCGATGCTGCTGAAGAAATCTTGAATGACACAACCGAGCGCATGCAGCGAAACCCGTTGCTAACCGTTGCGACGTCATTTGCGGTCGGCATCACCGCAGGAACGCTCATCGGATGGATGTTGAGACGCAGGTAGATCAAAAAAAGCCAAAGTGATGCACGGCAGCCAGCCGCAGCATTAGATGTTTTTCCCGGCGGCGGCAACATGGAGGCTGCGTGATCACCCCAAAAACGGATGTTCCTCAGAAACTCGCGCCGGCAGACGGTGCTGAAGGTGAGATGCGGGAGCGGTCACGTTCCAGGCGCTGTGCGAGGATAAAGGACCTCGGTTTCGCATCCTCCCGCCACATAAAGATGTACGGCGAGAGTTTTGAAATAGTGTCGGACCCTTTTAGTGATGGTGATGGCGTGGCCGTTCACGCCATTAGCGGGAACGATCCAGAGATACGCACCCTGCGCCTTCCGACAACAATTCTGGTGGGCTCGGAGGATCGATTTCTGAAGAGACTGAATATGACTGGGCGATCGAGCCCCTAGTTTGACGCCGAGGGGACACCGAGGACGAAAGATGAAAAAGGAGAATAACAATGACGACGACTGGACAGAACAAATGTGCGCACCTGCCATGCCGGTGCACAACGCAAGCCAACGACAAATACTGCGGTCAAGCCTGTAAGGACGCGGGCTCCAAAGAAGTAGATATTGCGTGCCAGTGTGACCATGAAGTTTGTCCTCTTACCGTATGAGCAAAATCAACTTCTGGACGGATGAGCGGGCAATTTAAATTGACGGGGAGATTCTCGATATGAAGACCTACAGAGCCGTGATGTTGATTTTGGGAGTCGCGGCCCTGGCTGTTCTCTCCGTGGCGGCAAAGGCGCAAGCCCCGTCGCTTTACCGCATGCGCCTCAACGATACGCGCGGAGGGCCCGATTCGGCACCCAATTCTGGCTCGCCGAACCCCGGCTTTACGGGTCAATGACCGATAGAGACTCCAGCGCGGTCGCGGGCACGGAGGCTCCGATTTTGGGGACGGGAAGATCACTTACGTTAACGAGCCCCTCTTTTGGCCCGATCAACAGGTTTCTCGAGTGGTTCGGCGATCTAGGCATATTCTTCTGGCGAGTTGTGCATGCTGCAGTGACACCGCCATTTGAATTCCGAGAGTTGTTTCGACAACTCGACGAAATCGGATCCATGTCATTGCCGCTGGTCGCGTTGGCGGGGGCTGCCACCGGCGTTGTTCTCTCTTTGGAAGCCCGTTACAGCTTGACGCGTTTTGGGGCGAAGTCATTGCTCCCGGCTGCGATCGTGTTCTCGGTGATTCACGAGACCGGCCCCATCATCACCGGCCTCGTGGTAAGTGGCCGGGTGGGCGCTGGCATTGGTGCGGAGTTGGCGTCGATGAAGGTGACCGAACAGATCGACGCCATCGAAGCATCGGCGGTCAACCCTTACAGGCTGCTGGCGGCGCCGCGCATCCTCGCTTGCATTCTTGCATTGCCTTTGCTGACCCTTGCTGGCGACGCATGCGGCTTGCTGATGGGTTGGGTTTCCCAGGCATTGGCCGAACCGCTCTCGTTCCATCAGTTCATCAGTCAAGGTTTCAAGGGCGCCGATTTCAATGATTTGCTGCCACCCACATTTAAGACGATGGTGTTCGGACTGATCATCGGTCTGGTCGCGTGTTTTCAGGGAATGCGCACACAGGGAGGCGCGGCCGGCGTGGGGCGTGCAGCAACGAGCTCGGTAGTGCTGTCATCACTGTTCGTGATCCTGGCGGATGTCGTGCTGGTGAAACTGATTCTCATCTTTTTTCCATGACGATGTTCGCGTGAAAATCGCGGACTGAGTGATTAAGCAGTTGGTGAAACGATTATGGAGACAATCGATCAGGCTCCGATTCAAACCGCGCTGGAGCCGGAAGAAGCCGCGAAAGGCGGCGGTGGGCCAGCGATTGTCGTCGACGACTTGCACAAGTCCTTCGGAAGCCAAAAGGTTTTGAATGGAATTAGGCTGGCTGTGAACCGCGGCGAGACTCTGGCGGTGCTGGGGCGCAGCGGAACCGGCAAAAGCGTCCTGCTGAGGCTCATCATCGGCCTGGAGAAGCCTGACTCGGGATCGATTCTCATTCACGGGCGAGACATCGCCGGACTCAATCTCGATCAGCTTGGCGAAATCAGAATGAAGATGGGTTTTCTGTTTCAGCATGCCGCTCTGTACGACTCGCTGACGGTTGAGCAGAACGTGGCGTTTCCACTGGTGCACCATAAGAAAGAGATGTCGAATTCCGATCGACGCGACCGCGTAAAGCAGTTGTTGTCAGAAGTGGGCATGGAAGACCAGCTGGAGAAAATGCCCTCGGATATTTCAGGCGGCATGCAGAAACGCGTGGGACTGGCGCGTGCTTTGGCTTTAGATCCGGATATTCTGCTGCTCGACGAGCCGACCGCTGGCCTCGACCCGATCAGTTCGGGGGAGATCGATGACTTGGTGCTCAAGCTTCAGGCCGAACATCAGATGGCGTCGATTGTCGTGACCCACGATCTGCACAGCGCGAAGACGATTGCTGGCCGCCTGGCCCTGCTGGATAAGGGAAGTGTGGTGATCGAAGGCAGCTTTGAAGAGCTTCGGGACAGTGACAACGCATTTGTTCAGGAATTCATAAAACATTCGCAGTAAGAAGTTTGGTGGCAGGGAGTATGGAGGGCATATGTCGAGGGCGGCACGGTTGGGAGCCTTTTTCGTTGTGACACTGGCAATTCTGGTAGCTGGAGTCTTCATCATCGGAGGCAAGCAATATCTTTTCAGCTCCACATATCAATTGAAGGCGCAATTCGACAATGTCGTGGGGCTGGATTCGGGAGCGGATGTGCGGGTAGGCGGCGTTCACAGTGGAACTGTAAGTAGCATCGTGTTGCCCCACAAACCGGGTGAAAAAGTAACGGTGGTTATGGATCTTGGCCAGTCAACGCACGAGATCATCAAGCAGGATTCGGTGGCGACAATCGAAACCGAGGGGTTGCTGGGCAACCAGTATCTCGCAATCTCCTTTGGCTCGGCGGGAAAAGCCGAGGTGCGAGATGGTGACACCATCGTCAGCGAAGCGCCACTCGAGATGTCAGACCTGCTCGAAAAAACAAGCGGCCTTCTCGACAGCAGTCAGCAAGCCATTCAGAATGCTACTCGGGCGACGGCAAATCTCGATTCGATCAGCGCCAAGATCAATACCGGTCAGGGAACCGTAGGAGCGCTGGTAAACGACAAACAGCTGTACAACAACCTCGAACAGACGACGGCCACCATGAATAAGACGATGGTGCAGGCGCAAGCCGGAGTCACCGACTTTCAGGAGAACATGGAAGCCCTGAAACACAATTTCTTCGTGCGCGGATATTTCAAGAGCCGCGGCTACGAAGATTCGAACGAACTCGCCAAGGATGAAATCGAGCACCTGCCGCAAGGCGCTCCGGTCAAGGAGTTCACGTTCTCGGCCAAGCAGCTTTTCGACAAGCAGGATTCGGCCAAGCTGAAGAAGCAGAAAGTTCTCAACGCCGGCGGCGAGTTCCTGGCGAATAACGAGTATGCGTTCGCGGTGGTCGTAGCGTCCACGGGCATGGAGGGCGACACGCAAAAAGACCTGGTGTTGACTGAAGCCCGAGCCATGGTTGTGCGCGAGTTTTTAGTTGAGAATTTCGGATTCGATGACAATCAGCTTAAGACTCTGGGAATGGGCAAGCAGACGAATGCGAGCACCGATGCAAGCTGGGGCACTGTGCAAATCCTGGTGTACCCGACTGGAACCGAGATTCCTCCTAACAAGCAAACACAGGCAGGTGGCGTATCCAAAACAGCCTCAGCCCGACCGGTTGATTAAACGTAAAGCTATTCTAGGACCTTCGAACCAACGACACTCGCTCCAAGTTGCTCTGGGTGCGCGAGAACGAACCTCAAAGCTGGAAATATAGAGTTGGGAGAGGCTTTCCGCTCCTAATCTATTGTGGAGAGCGGCCGAGTGCAGGCGTCTGCCCGATGTTGTCTAACTCTTTCTTGAGTGCCAGACGGTCGAGACTCTTCAGAGGAAGAGAAAGCAAGAGGCTGATTCTGCGTTCCAAAATAAAAAAGGCCTGGCGAAAGGCTCGTGCCACTTCTGCTTCCGTGCCGTGAACCGCGGCGGGGTCTGGAACGCCCCAATGCGCGGTCATCGGTTGTCCGGGCCAGGCTGGGCAGACTTCTTTCGCCGCGTCGTCGCAAACCGTAAAAACAAAGTCGAGCTTGGGAGAGCGAGGCAGCGAAAATTCATCCCATGCCTTGCTGCGCAAGCCCTCAGTGGGCAGGCGCGCCATTTCGAGTTGTCTCAGGGCTTCCAGACGAACCGTTCCCGAGGGATGGCTTCCAGCGCTATAGGCTGTGAAGTCGGGGTGGCCCTTGAAGTTGAGAATTGCCTCGGCCATGATTGATCGCGCAGAATTGCCCGTACACAGGAATAAGGCGTTGTAATGTACTTGCATATTGCTTTCGTGCTAGTTGCAGCAGGTTGGCCCGCAACAAGTTTTCGTTCCCGCGCTTGCGGGCTTGACGGCCCGAACGAAAGCGCTCATGAACTTCCCGTCCACTTGTGGAGCAATGGCGTCCACGTCTACGCCTTCCGCCGAAAGAAACTCACGTGCATCCTCCACCCGATAAATCCGGGTGGGCTCGATATCAATCTGCTCAAAGCCGGCTCCAGAGAGTTTGGCCCGATATTCGTCATCGCCGAGCGCTCCTGCCACGCACCCAACCCACAGAAGAACGCTTTGGCGGATTTCTGGCGCGATTGCGCCCCGTGTAACGACATCGGAAACCGCAATGCGGCCGGCCGGCTTTAGCACACGGAAAGCTTCCCGCAATACCCGGTCTTTATCGGCTGAGAGGTTGATCACACAGTTCGAGATAATCACGTCGACGGAGTTGTCCGGCAGAGGAATATGCTCGATCTCTCCTTTGAGGAACTCGACGTTCTCCGCGCCAGCCTTGCGCTTGTTTTCATTTGCAAGCGCGAGCATTTCGTCCGTCATGTCGAGACCGTAGGCCTTGCCCGTGGGTCCGACTCGCTTCGCCGAAAGCAGCACGTCCACGCCGCCGCCCGAGCCGAGGTCGAGAACGACCTCTCCTGGATTCAACTTCGCCAGGGCAGTTGGATTCCCGCATCCTAGCGATGCGAGCATGGCCTCCTCCGGGACTTGTCCCGACTGGGA
>Ga0187863_10002897_pt1 | contig 12879 bp, 7 predicted proteins | sample June2016WEW_11_1_FD_132975 | JGI IMG/M metagenome (GOLD analysis project Ga0187863, IMG submission 132975) | Peatland microbial communities from SPRUCE experiment site at the Marcell Experimental Forest, Minnesota, USA - June2016WEW_11_10 | ecosystem: Environmental > Terrestrial > Soil >...
CCCGCCGTAATCTTCAGCGCGCTTACTCGCTGCTCCAGCCCCTTCGGCACGCCCTCCAGCACCCACGCCCCGTTGCCATCCGGCGTCGCCTTCAGTCCCGTCAGCTCCTTCTCCAGCTCCGTATGCCCCAGCAGAAATCGCAGCGGCGAGCGCAGATCGTCCAGCTTCTTCTCGTCCACCCTTTGCGCCTCGCTCTCCCCCGGCGAGTAGAAATACCCGTTCTTCCCATCCAGCACAAACAGCTTCCCGTCGGGATCGGTATACGTCCACCGCATCCTGCCCGGCTTCTTCAGCAACAGCACGCCCGACTCCTTCCGGTTCATTCCCATGCCCGTGTAGGTCTGCACGAAGTGGACCTCCAGCGAATGCAGCGCGTTGTAGTGCCCGTCGACCTTCGCCGCGATCCCCGCCGCACCTGTCGCCTGCGCGCGCAGCCCTCCCGCCGCGCCCAGCGCCAACGCCCCTCCGCACGCTGCCGGCAGCAAAAACCGCCAGCGGGAGTACCCACGCTGGCGGCCCGATTCCATCATTCTCAAAATCAATCCCCGCTTTCGCCTCTCGTTAGCTTTTCGCTCGCCTCTTGCTCGCAGCTAGCTCGCCGTTAGCTCGCAGTTGGCTCGCTTTTCGCTAAGCGTCCTTCACTAAACGCTTTCCGCTGACCGCTTCTTTGCTACCAGCTACAGGCTACAGGCTGCCTACTGAATCGCCACCGTGCAGTTCGTCCCGCCCGACGGATCCGCCTTGATCTCTCCGCTCATGTCCAGGCAATACCCGTTGTGCCCCGTCTTGCCGATTGCCTGCGGCACAGCCGTCACTTCGTAGCTCACGTAGTTGTCCTGCTGGCTGCTGCCCTGCGCCTTCTGGCAGTTCACGATGTTGAACAAGTACCCCGCCTTGTTCCCGCTCGTCAGGTCTGACTGCAGCAGCTGTGCCGACTGCGGAGTCGGCGCACCCGCCGATGCGTTCCCGCCCAGGGCCGTTAGCGAGCATGCATATCCGTTGGCCGGGAAGTTCGTCGCGTACTGGTTTTCGGCGATCTGAATCGCCCGCAGCGACTGCTTGGCCGACGTCTCGTTCGCCGTCGCTTTCAGGTTCAGCATGTTCGGAATCGCGATCGGCATCAGGATCAGCATGATCGAGATCACGATCAGCAGTTCCATCAGCGTAAAGCCAGCCTCGCACCGCCGCGAACGCCTGGATTCAGCACTATGCTCGGTAAGAAACTTGGGAGCCTTCATAGCCAGTCTTCTTTCGGGGTTCGGGGGCCCTCACCATCGCAAATCGCCCGGCGTACTCGCTCCGAAGCCGCTTTAATCCTACCGCAAAACCCGAGGCGGGATCACCCTGACCCCCGCGGGGGCCGCGCAAACCGGCGTCCTCGCGCACACTTTCGTATTGCCCGCAATCCTACTGGACGCGCGCCGCCCTCCTTTCGCTCAACCGCGAAGCCGGCCTTGCCCGCCGCCTTTCGCTAACCGTTTCTTGCTCGCCTTTGGCCCGCATTTTGCTAAACGCCTTTCGCTAAACGTCCCTTGCTAAACGCTTCTCGCTCGCCTCTCGCTCGCTTTTGCCTCGTCGTCCGCTCGCCGTTCGCTCGTCTCTAGCTCGCTTTGCTCCCGCTCGGCCCCGGTCTTATCATGAACGTAAGATGTCGTTCCCCATCCGCATCTGCGCCGCCTGCAATGAAGAGTTTGAATTGAAGCCCGGCAAGCCTGGCTTCGCCAACCGTTGTCCGGCTTGCAGCGAACCCGAAGCCGATAGCCCCTCCCCGAAAGACTCCGCCGGCTTTCAGAACGACCGCGAAGCCAACGCCGCCCGCCGCAGCGCGATGCGCGACCTCCTCTATCGCAAGGACACCTGATCCGCGAATTCACGGCTTTAGAAGCTTGCGAAAAAATCAGATGTTTTGAAGGGCCACAGCCTCCCCCGGAGACTGCGTCTGGCTGCGTCAGGCTGCGTCGCACCACCGCGCCGAAAGCACAAGTCAGGAGCAGATAGCTCCTGAATCCGGGACTTTACTCCAGTCCACGTTCGGCCTGCCATCGGATCGCTGACAGCTTGCGCTCCGGCCACTGCCGTCTCCCAGGTGGCTTACACCGTCGCTGGCAGCCCATCATGCGAAAACCTCCGCTGCACTTACCTCAGGTTCGCGTTGGGGTTCTGCCGCAGTCCGGCCCTGGCGGAGTACTGCCTCTGGATCCTGGGAGGCTCGTCCCAGCAGATATCCCTGCGCCTCGTCAATGCCCAGTTTCCTGATCAGGTCCAGCTGTTCTGTCTTTTCAATGCCCTCCACAATCGTTTTCATTCGCAGATTGCGCGCCATCATAAGTATGGACTGAACAAAGTCCTTGGTTTCCCGGCGCACCATCAGTTCGTTGAGGAAGGAGCGGTCGAGTTTCAACGCATCGAAGGGAAGTTTGGGCAGGTAGTTCAGGCAGGAGTAGCCCGTGCCGAAATCGTCTACAGCCACGCTGACTCCCATTCGCTTCAGCCGCCGCATCATATCCGCCGCGCGCTCGATGCCAGTCACCGTGGCCGATTCCGTGATTTCGATCTGCAGAAGGTTCGGTTGCAGCCCGGTACGATGCAGAACGTCGGCGACCTCTTCGAAGAAAGAATCCCGGGCAAACTGCACGCTCGACACGTTCACCGCCGCCTGCACCGGGCGGCCAGCGACTTCCTGCCACCTCACCGCGTGCCTGCACGCCCGCTCCATAATGTGAGCGCCAAGCGGAATAATCAGTCCGCTCTCCTCGGCGATTGGAATGAAGCTCACCGGTACGATCGGTCCCAGCTCGGGGTGAGTCCAGCGGGCCAGCGCCTCGAACCGCACGATGGATTTCGTCGCCAGGTCAAACTCGGGCTGGTAATGCACTGAGATCTGGCTCTTCGCCAGTGCGTTCTGTAGTTCACCCTCCAGGGTGAGCCGTTCGCGCGCGGCGCTGCCCAGATCGTCGCCAAAGTGGACGATGCGGCTTTTCCCTACGCGCTTGGCCGCGAACATCGCGCAATCCGCCTGCTGCAGTAGCTGCCCGCTCTCGGTTCCATCCGGAAAAATACCAATGCCGATGCACGCGCTGGTCCGAACCGAGCGGCCGTTGATCTGGAACGTCTCCTTCAGCAAATCCAAAACGATTTCTGCCGCCTTTTGCGCATCATCCCGGCTCTCGATGTGATCGAGAATGAGAGCAAATTCGTCCCCGCCAATGCGGGCCAGCGTATCCGACTGCCGGAAACGTGCTTTGAGACGCTGCGCCACCTGACCCAGAAGCGCGTCTCCCGTGCTGTGGCCATAGCTGTCGTTGACCAGCTTGAAACCGTCCAGATCGATACAAAGTAGGGCGACCATCCTCTGATCGCGTCGAGCCTTGGCCAGGCATTGCGACAATCGATCCGACAGCAGTCTCCGGTTCGGTAACCCGGTCAATTCGTCCACCAACGACATGTGCTGCAGCCTCGATTCGGCTTCTTTCCTGGCCCGATCCCGCCGCTGCAGCTCCAGCAGCATGGCGTTGAAACCCTCCGCCAGAGGTGCCACTTCGGGAACCCCGCGCACCGAAATCTCACAGTTGAACGCAGCCTCCTGAGTCAGACGCTGCACCTCGGTCGACAGATCGGCGATAGCATGCGTGGTGTCCGATGCCTTGCTCAGCGCCTCCTCCTGCAGCCTGATTCGCCGCAGCAATATGAACAGCCCGGCAAGCAGGCACATGACCGCGAAGAGCGCTGTCAGCAGCCAGTGCATATAGTTGCGCTCAAACTTGATCACCGTCAGCCTGACTTCGGGTGCCGCATCCGTGATGGACAGTCCTGCTCTCTCGTCCTTATCCGGGGGAGCCGCAGCTCCGGCGCTCATCAGTCCCTCACCACCGCCCATTTGCGATCGGAGTGATGGTCGCTGCGATCCACGTTTGGGAGAGAGACCACTGCTTCCTAAATCGGTGCTTGCAATCTTCCTTGCCTCGATCGAAATCGTGTCGCCCACATGGATTCCGGGCCAACCCGGATTCAGTCCAATCGGCACGGCCCCGGTCTTGTCCTCTACCCAATATTGGCCGCCTTGCTCATCGGCATAGATCACAACCCCCACCAGGTGGGCGACGGAATTTTCTGGGAGTTGCTGTAGCTGCTGAATCGACTCATGCCGGAAAAGAAAAGACCACTGCCCCTGCGTTGTGCAGAGGATTCCGGCCCCGAGCGCTACTACCAGCATGGCGGCCATGCGGATTCTTGTAGCGCCGCGTCGACCCATCTCAAAATCATGGCTGGACGGATAAGCTATTGCTATAACACTTTCAGACGGTGCGGTACCTCACGGGAACCACATAGCTTAGGATCGAGCGCAACGCGCCGGTCACGAATTGCCCGGGGAGGGTAAAGTGCTGTCACTCCGGCAGCGCGAGGTTCCTGTCGCAACGGCCTGGCCTAAGAAAAGCCCAAAATCTTATCTGCTGCCTTGGTAACCAAAACACTCCACTTTAGTGGTAGGTATCCACGTGCAAAACTCACACAAAAGGGGAATGCCTGATGCTACGCTGTGCGGACACTTCATCCGCCACGCTCATCTGGCAAAAATTTGGAATACCTCGCCCCCGGAGGATCCATGCAGGTACGATTCGAACGTCTGTCAGCCTGCCGTCTTGCGCTGGCTTTCGCATCCCTGATTGCTTCCGCTTCGTTTGCCACCGGTTGCGGTTCTATCGAAGCCCCCCTGGGCAACCTCACCGCCATCTCCGCGTCTTCCGCTTCGCTCCGCGTCAATCAGCAACTGCAAATCCAGAGTCGCATGAATGTTACTGCGGTGCCGCTCACCTGGTTTGTCAACGGCATTCAGGGCGGTAACTCCGAAGTAGGAACCATCAACTTTAACGGCCTCTACACCGCGCCGGCCATCGTTCCCAGCCCCAACACCGTCACCATCACCGCGATCCCCAACGGCCAGCCCAATTACCCGCCCGGAACGCTGACCCTGTCCATCCTGAATCCCATCCCCATCCTCAGCAACGTAGAGCCGACGAACATCACCGAAGGCAACCCGACCATCGCCGTGAACGGTTCCGAGTTTGTCTACGGCGCGCAGGTTCTCTGGAACGGCGCAGCCGTCCCCACCACATTTGTCTCCAGCACCCAGCTCGCCGCGGCCGTCCCCGCACCCACTCCCGGCAACTACCCGCTGCTGGTCAATAATCCCAATCCCGGCTCGGCGAATTCCAACAATCTCACCGTCCCCGTCGGCCCTGGCAAGGTCGTCCTCACTATCCAGCCCGGGCAGAACACCGATGTCCGCGTCACCAACTCCATTAGCCTCGCCCTCACCGTCACCGGAACCGCCAACGCCGGCGTTACGCTGCAGGTGAATGGCATCGCCGGTGGCAATGCTCAGGTCGGCACCGCCGTCTCCAATCCCGACGGCTCCATCACCTATACGGCCCCGGCCGTAGTGCCCACTCCCAGCAATATCGTCGCGCTCACCATCACCAGCGTCGACAATCCGGCAGTATCCATCAGCCAGAACGTTTCGGTCCTGAACCCGATCCCGATTCTCACCTCGGCCAATCCCATGTCGTTCAACGTTGGACCCGCCACCGTCGTTGTCCAGGGCCAAAAGTTCATTTCCGGCGCTCAGGTCCTCCAGAACGGTGTCCCGGTTCCGACGACCTTCAACAACGGCGGCCAACTCACCGCGACAGTAAGTCCGACCGAAGCCGGCAACCTCGATCTGCAGGTTCTAAATCCAGCTCCCGGTCCCGCAACTTCGGCCGACCTCATCGCGCTGGTCAACGGCACCCCGCCAACCCCCGTCGTCAACCCCACCGACGCCGCCCGCTTCCTCGAGCAGGCAACCTTCGGCGCTACCGATGCCGATATTCATACCGTTTCCATGATTGGCTATCAGGCCTGGCTCAACCAGCAATTCGCCCTGCAACCCACGCCGCAGGAGCCCTTCGTCGAGCAATCCCTCATCATCGACAATCCCCCCTGCGCCTCAGGCGACGTCAAGTGCAACGCGGCCCTCTTCGAACAAAATTCCTCAGACGAAATCTACGTCCAGGACGCCTTTTGGCAGCAAGCCCTTTCCGCTCCCGACGAGCTCCGCCAGCGCGTGCGGTACGCTCTCCACGAAATCATGGTCGTCTCCTCGAATAACTCCGCTGTCCAAAACATGCCCCGCGGCGAAGAGGGTTTCTACGACTTACTCGGCAACGATGCCTTCGGCAACTTCCGCACCCTCCTCAACGACGTGACCCTCGATCCCATGATGGGTCAGTTCCTTTCCATGCTGGGCAACGACAAGGGCAACGCCACCACCGATCCCGACGAGAACTACGCCCGCGAAGTCATGCAGCTTTTCACCATCGGCCTCTACCAGCTCAACAACGATGGCACCCAGCAGCTCGCCGCCTCCGGCAATCCCATCCCGACTTACTCCAACAACGACGTCATGGGATTAGCCGCCGTCTTCACCGGTTTCAGCTGGGGTGACCCGGGCAATAACTCTGACACCGTCTGGTCGAATTGCTGCCTCTACGTCGGCCCCGGCTTCGGCGAAGACATTCTGCCCATGCAGACCTATCCCAGCCATCACTCCACGGTCGAGAAAGACTTCCTCGGCGTCACCATTCCCGCGTCCGGCGGTCCCGACCCAGCCGGCGACCTCAAGATCGCTCTCGACACCCTGTTCAACCACCCCAACCTGCCGCCCTTCTTCTCGAAGCAGCTCATCCAGCACTTAGTCACCAGCAATCCCAGCCCTGCCTATGTCAGCCGCGTAGCTGCGGTCTTCCAAAATGATGGCACCGGCGTCCGCGGCAACATGCAGGCCGTCATCTCCGCTATCCTTCTCGACCCCGAAGCCCGCGACTCCGCCACGGACTTCGCCAATCCCCAGTACGGCAAGGTCCGCGAAGCGCTCCTCCGCTACACAGAATGGGCGCGCGCCTTCACCGCCCAGTCCCGCACCGGCGCCTACGACATCGGCAGCACCGAAGACCCCATCTGGGGACTCGGCCAGATGACCCTGCGCTCGCCCACCGTCTTCAACTGGTTCGCTCCCGGCTATGTCCCGCCCGGAACCAGCATCGAAGCTGCCGGACTCGTCGCGCCCGAAATGCAGATGACCAACGTCTCGACTGTCGTCGGCTACCTCAACTACCTCCAGGGCGCAATCGGCAGCAGCGCCACCAACGGCTCCGACATCTTCTCCAGTTACGGAACCGAAATCGCCCTGGCCTCGACGCCTGATCAACTCCTCGACCGCATCAATCTCCTGCTCATGGCCGGCGAGATGGACGGCAACCTCCAGACGGAGATTCTCAGCGCCGTGAATGCGATCTCCATCCCCTCCGGCGATCAGAACGCCATCGACGCCGCGCTCACCGCCCGCGTGCAAACCGCGATTTACCTAACCATGGCCTCGCCAGAATTCGCTGCGCAGTTCTAGGAGCCCCCACCATGTGCAAGTGCATGAACAAATTCGAGCAGTCCCGCCGCCAGTTCCTCCGCACCGCGTCCCTGGCCTCCATGTCCGGCCTCTACGCCAGCCCCTTCATCCTCGGGCTCAACTCGCTCGCCGCCATGGCCCAGGGAACCGGCACTTCGGACTACCGCGCCTTGGTCTGCGTCTTCCTGCAGGGCGGCAACGACGGCCACGGCACCGTCATCGCCACCGACTCCGAATCCTATGCCGCATTCACGCAGGCACGCTCCGGCGCTCCAGGGCTCGCCTACCCGCTCGCCAACCTGCTGCCCATCACGCTGAATACGCCGCAGAGCGGGCGCACCTTCGCCCTCAACCCGTATCTCACCGGCGTGCAAAACCTCTTCAACGCTGGTCGCGCCGCCATCGTGGCCAACACCGGAACCCTCATCGCTCCTGCCACCAAAGCGCAGGTCAATGCCAACTCCGTTCCCCTGCCTGCTTCACTGTTTTCCCACTTCGATCAGACCGCCGCATGGCAGGCCATCGCCTCCAACGGCGGCAGTGCCGAGCACGTCGGATGGGGCGGCGCCGTCGCCGATCTCATCGAGAGCATGAACATGAACGCGAATTCCATGTTCACCTGCATCTCCACCGCTGGCATCGCCCTCTTCCTCTCGGGCCAAACCTCGTTCCAGCTCAACGTCACCCCGGCCGGTCCCATTCCCATCTCCGGCCTCGCCCAGCCGCTCTTCGGCTCGCAGGCCGGATCCACCGCGCTCTCCTCCATCCTCTCCGCCGACGAAACCAACCTATTCGCAAAAGAATACGAAGTCGTCGTCAATCGTTCCATCCAGGCGCAGGCACTCCTCGCCTCGTCCATGCTCGCGGCTGGTCCCACCGGAGTTCCCAATCCGCCGCAGTATCTCGACCCCACCACGAACATGCTCGTTGATAACCCGCTAGCCGCCTCGCTCCAGACCGTCGCCCGCATCATTGGCGGACGCGCCAGCCTCGGCGTCAACCGGCAAATCTTCTACGTCCAGCTCGGCAGCTTCGATACCCACGACGGTCAGGCCGCAACCCACGCCAAGCTCCTCACCCAGCTCGGCCAGGCACTCGAGTACTTCGATGGACTCATGCAGTCCTCTGGTCTCGGCAACCAGGTCACCACCTTTACCGCCTCCGACTTCGGCCGCACTCTCACCTGCAATAGCGACGGCACCGACCACGGCTGGGGCAGCCACCATTTCGTCGTCGGTGGCGCCGTTCAGGGACACGATATGTACGGCCAGTACCCCGTCATCGGTGCGGACCAGGCCAACGACGTCGGCGCCGGCCGCCTCATTCCCACCACTGCCGTCGACCAATACGCAGGAACCCTCGCCCGCTGGTTCGGTCTATCCAATGGCCAGATACAGCAGGTCTTCCCCAACTTTGCTAACTTCGGCTCCAACCCATATCTTGGTTTCATGGGCTCATAATGAGAATGCAGTGATCGCATCACTTAGGCCTCGCTCTACGCATCGCAGCCGACGCAGTGCCTGGACGATTCGGCGGCTGAACCTCTGTGCCGTGCTTCTCGTCTCGCTGGCCTGCGCCGGTCTCGCGGGGTGTGGCTCGACCCTGTCGAACGCGTCCTCCGGACCCGGCTCACCACCGGTAATAACTTCATTCACGTCGAGTCCAGCCAGCGTCAACTCCGGCGCGAGCAGCACACTAACTTGGTCCATAACCGGAGCTACAAGCATCTCCATCGACCCAGGGACTTTCACCTCCGCAGCGGCCACCGGTTCGACGACCGTCAGCCCTACGGCAACCACCACCTATACGCTGACCGCAACCAACGCCGCCGGCTCCGTCACATCCACGGCAACCGTCACCGTCAACGCGCAGCCGAGCAAACCAACCATCAACTCCTTCACCGCCAGTCCCACCAGCATCACGTCTGGTTCCAGCAGCACTCTAAGTTGGATCACCAGCGGTGCCACCAGCCTTGCCATCACGCCGGGGACCTTCACCTCCACAGCGGCGAGTGGTTCAACGTCCGTCAACCCAACGGCAACTACCACCTACACGCTGACGGCAACCAACGCCGCCGGCTCCGTCACATCCACGGCAACCGTCACCGTCAACGCGCAGCCGAGCAAACCAACCATCAGTTCCTTCACCGCCAGCCCCACCAGCATCACGTCTGGTTCCAGCAGCACCCTAAGTTGGGTGACCAGCGGAGCCACCAGTATCGCCATCACCCCGGGGACCTTCACCTCCACCACGGCGAGTGGGTCGACGAGCGTCAGCCCAACCGCAACCACCACCTACACGCTCACAGCGACGAATGCCGCCGGCTCGGTCACAGCCACGGCAACGGTCACCTTAACAGCGGCCGGCGGCGCACTGGCGATCACCACCACGTCCTGTCCAGGCGGAACCCAGGGCTCGCCCTATGTGGGCTGCACCATCGCGGCCACCGGCGGCTCTCCGCCCTACACTTTTTCCGTCAGCACAGGGTCCAGCAATCCTCCTCTGCCGGAGGGAATGTCTCTCGATCCAACCACGGGCGACATCACCAGCTCAGAGATCGGCGGCCAGGGCAGCTATACGCCCGAGTTCGTGGTGACCGACTCGACCCACGCCCAGGCCAGTCAGGAAATCAGCTTCGCTATCAATGGCAGCAACGCTTTCCTCGCGAACATCTTCCCCTCGACCTCGATCTTTCACCATCGAGTCGACGCAGCTACCACCGGCCTCCCCGTCGATACTTCCCCCGCGGCCCCAATGTACAGTGGCTATCTGCCCGAAACCGTCAAGCCATTCTTCGGCAATAACTCCAATGCTCCCTTTCCCAATGGGATTCCCGCTTTTGAAGTACCGTACAACCAGCCGGACGTATCCGTTACAACCACCGTCTACCAGTCCTATTTCACCTCCGGTCCAATTCCAGCGAACGCTCCGGTAGAAGGTACCAGTAACTCAAGCGGCGACCGGCACGTCTTGATCTATCTCGAAGCAGGCGGTGGCAATGATCCTGCACTCTATGAAATGTGGCAGGGGATCTACGAAAACGGTCCCTGGACCGATTCCTCCAACGCGCTCTGGCCCAACGTATCGTCCAACGCCCTCACGCCCCAGGGCATGGGAACCTCCGACGCCGCAGGACTTCCGGTAGCGCCGCTCCTCGCCAATGCCGACGAGGTCGTCGGCACCGGCACGCCCACTTCACCCAACGGTGCCATTCAGCATCCCATCCGCTTCACGCTCAACCATATGGTGAACTACTGGGTCTGGCCTGCCACGGAAACCGCTGGCGTAGGCAGCTGCGCGACGACGGCTGGAAGCGCCATTCCCACAGAATCGCAAATCTCGCAGTCGTCTCCTCCGGCAAGCTGCACCATGTCCGGACCGGCCGGCGAAATCTATCGCCTCAAGGCTTCCGTGGCAACTCCCTCCTGCGCTGCCACCAGTCCCCAGGCAGCGATCATCATCACCGCCTTCCGCAACTACGGAATCATCCTCGCTGACAACGGAGACAGCGGCGGCCTCATCGGCACTCCCGATGCACGCTGGAACGACAACGACCTTTCCTGCATTACCAGTCTCACGCTGTCAGACTTCGAGCCGGTCAACGTCTCCAGCCTCATCGTCAGTAACAACAGCGGTGCCACCAGCCACTAGCTGCGCTGCCAATTCGGCCAACCCAAAATCGCGAGATACTCATGGTTGCTGCCGTCCGCAGCCGCCATGAGACCCCCGAGCGATGAAGCTTCAATTCGATCCGGCGATGCCGCGACCCCGGTTGTCGCGAGGGCCCGAACCTGGATTCTCGCCGCGACCATTCTAGGTTCCAGCATGGCGTTCATCGATGGCACCGTCGTCAACGTTGCTCTCCCCGCTCTCCAGTCCAGCCTTCATGCAACGGTTGTCGATGTGCAGTGGGTCATCGAATCCTATGGGCTCCTGCTGGCCGCGTTGATCCTCGTCGGAGGCTCACTCGGCGACATCTTTGGGCGCCGCCTGATCTTCCTCCTCGGTGTGCTGATCTTCGCTCTGGCCTCCGCCGGTTGCGGAATGGCCTCGAGCATCCATCAACTGCTTCTCGCACGGAGCATTCAGGGAGTTGGGGCAGCGCTCCTCGTCCCAGGCAGTCTCGCAATTATCAGCGCCTCCTTCGATGAAGAGAGCCGCGGCAAGGCCATTGGCACCTGGTCCGGCTTTACCGCGATCATGACGGCGCTGGGGCCGGTCCTCGGCGGCTGGCTCGTTCAGCATGGCTCCTGGCGCTGGGTCTTCTTCATCAATCTCCCCCTCGCCGCTGTAGTCATCGTCATTTCGCTTTCGCATGTGCGCGAAAGTCGCGGTGCCGTGCAAGGTCGCCTCGATTGGCTTGGAGCGCTGCTCGTCACTGTTGGCCTGGGCGCCCTGGTCAACGGATTCATCGCATCGGAAACTACGGGATGGGAGCATCCTCGGGTGTTCGTCAGCCTGATTGCGGGCTGCGGCTGTCTCATCGCGTTCCTGTTCGTCGAAGCCGCCGTGAAGTCGCCGATGGTTCCCCTGACCCTGTTCCGCTCCTCCAGCTTCACTGGCGCCAACCTGCTCACTCTTTTCCTCTACGCCGCCATCGGAATCTTCTTCTTCCTCTTTCCCCTGGACCTGATCCAGGTGCAGAAATATTCCGCGACGGCAGCCGGCGCCGCCATGCTTCCGCTGATTCTCCTTATCTTCTTGCTCTCTCGCTGGTCCGGAGGACTCGTTGCGCGTTACGGGCCGCGCCTTCCGCTCATCGCCGGGCCTCTCGTGGCCGCGTTGGGATTTGTCCTCTTCGCTGTGCCCTCACCAGGCAGCAGTTACTGGATCTTGTTCTTCCCCGCCGTGGTTGTCCTGGGCCTTGGCATGGCTGTTACCGTGGCGCCGCTCACCACCGTCGTCATGAATGCGGTGGAAGAGGATCGTGTCGGAGCCGCCTCGGGCATCAACAATGCGGTCGCCCGCGTCGCCGGGGTTCTCGCCATCGCCGTCTTTGGGGTAGTGATGGTGAAGGCCTTTGGCTCGCACCTGAATAGCAGCCTGGTACACCTGTCTCTGCCCAACCAGGTCTTAGCAGACCTTCAGCCGAACGAGATCAAGCTCGCCGGCCTCCAGGCCCCGGCGGAATTGGATCCCGCTACACGAACCGCCGTCACGCAATCGATTGCGGCGGCATTTGTATTCGGATTCCGCATCGTCATCTGGATTTGCGCGGGCCTGTCTTTAGCCAGTTCTGCGGTCGCGCGGCTGATGATTCCCGAAAAGCAAAGCTAGCCCCTTCAGCCCAAAAGCAAATGGCCCTCCATCTCGGAGGGCCATCTGCTTTTGGCTCGCTTCCCACTCGCAGTTAGCTCGCCTTTTGCTCGCATTTGACTCGCTTCTAGCTCGGCGTTCGCTCGCCTTTCGCTCCGTCAGATATCCAGGTTCTTCACATC
>Ga0187863_10002899_pt1 | contig 12876 bp, 7 predicted proteins | sample June2016WEW_11_1_FD_132975 | JGI IMG/M metagenome (GOLD analysis project Ga0187863, IMG submission 132975) | Peatland microbial communities from SPRUCE experiment site at the Marcell Experimental Forest, Minnesota, USA - June2016WEW_11_10 | ecosystem: Environmental > Terrestrial > Soil >...
ACAAGCCGGTGGCAGATCTGGGCGAGAAGGAGGCCGCCATTATCAAGTTCGGGCGCGAGACGTTTGGCGAGCGGGAACTTTCCTCTGAAACTTTTGCCGAGGTGGTGCGTTTATTCGGGCGCAAAGGCACCGTGGATTTGCTATGGCTCATGGCTGGCTATGGCGCAGCTTCAGTGGAACTAACTGCTTTCGATCAACAGTTGCAGGTAGGGCAAAAACCGCTGCTTCCCCCTCGGTCCCTGGCACCGATTCCGGTGCGCAAGACAGACGCAGTCGAGAACCCGCTCCCCAAGGACATCTATCCCGACTCCAGGAACCGCTTCCCCGTGGTGAAACGCGAAGACCTGGACGATGAAGGCAAGAAGATTTTCGACGAGGTGAACCGAGGACTGCCGTTGCCTAATGGCGAGGTCCCAGCCGGTTTTCTTCCTACTGGCACCCCGCAGCCCCGCGTCCGTCTCTGGGACCCCCAACTCGCCAAACTCTCGGACGACCTGGGCCACTACCTCAAGTATGACACCAGATTGCCAGACCGATTGCTTGAGATCGCCATTTTGGTGACGGCCTACGAAATGGGCAACCAGTATGAATGGACCCAATGGGAAAGGTTCGGGCGGAACCCGGCCGATCCGCGCCATATCGAGCAGTCCACCATCGACATCATCAAATACGACAAGCCGGTGGCAGATCTGGGCGAGAAGGAGGCCGCCATTGTCAGGTTCGGGCGCGAGCTGATTGGCCAACGCAAGGTTTCCTCTGATACTTTTGCCGAGGTTCTGCGTTTATTCGGCCGCAAAGGCACCGTGGATTTGGTCTGGACCATGGCATTTTATACCATAGCCGGAGCGGAGCTGACTGTATTCGATCAACAGTTGCAGGTGGGGCAGAAACCGCTGCTTCCTCCCCGATAGTTTTTTGCCCTAGACGATGGGGATCAGCGGTGTTGGCAGGCCCAAAAGTGGACATCCCCGTCTAAAGACGAAGATAGATTGCAAGCGTTGCATCGCCGGTTTGACCGGCGCACAAGGAGAACCAGATGAGTTCACAATCGTTGTGCATCCGCATCAGGCAATTGAGGTACGTGTGGATCTGTTTATTTCTGCTCGCTGTGCCAGCGCATGGGCAGTCAGAAATAAATCTGAAAGGTGCTATCGATTTCCACGTGCATAGCGGCCCCGACAGAACACCGCGCGCAATCGACGCCGACGACCTGGCGCGGCTTGCCAAGGAGAGTGGCATGCGGGGACTGGTGCTCAAGAACCACTATGAATCGACCGCCGCGCTCGCCTACATGGTCCGTAAGCAGGTTCCGGGCATAGAGATATTCGGTGGTATCACCATGGACCTGTCCAACGGCGGGATCAATCTCTATGCCGTGAAGGAACTGCTGGCGATGCAGGGCGGCTGGGGCAGAGTCGTGTGGCTGCCCACCGAGGATGCTGAAAACGACGTAAAGGGAAGGAAGTCGGCGGATCCGTTTGTCCCAGTTTCAAAGGATGGCCATCTGGTCCCTAGTGTGCTGGAGCTGATCGATTTCATTGCTCAGCATCATGAAATCGTCTTCGAGACCGGACACATCTCGGCAGAAGAGGTATTGCTGGCGGTTCATGAGGCCCATCAGCGCGGAGTAACACACATCGTCGTCACGCACGCGATGTACTACCTTGAAAACATGACCATCCCTCAAATGCAGCAGGCGGCCCGTGACGGCGCCTATCTTGAGTTTGACGCGGATGGTCCGATGGTAGGACCGCAACCGCGGCATACAATGGCCGACTACGCCGAAGCGATTCGTCAGGTAGGCCCGCAGTTCTGCATTCTGGCAACGAATTTCGGCTCGATCCGCAAGCCCCCGGTCCCGTTGCATCCCCAAGGCCTGCTCGACTTTATGGTCGCCCTGCACAAAGAAGGAATTTCTGTGGCTGATATTAATCTCATGGCCAAGACCAATCCAGCGCTCGCCTTAGGGCTTACGCCTTGACCATGACAAACAGCCTGCGCCGAAGGGGAACAACTGTTCACGTGCGAATGTTCGATGAGTTTGATCCGTTTTTCTATTTTTCGCCCGCGGGACGAGGGGTTTTGAGATCAACACGGAATTCAATCTGTTTCGAAGATCCTCCACCCGGCCTCGGCGTAGAGACCGCCACCGGATAGATCCCCGCCCGCTGAAATAGACCGGCTGGAATCATTGCCTTCAACTGTTGTTCGCTCACGAACGTGGTGGGTACCGGTTGTCCGTCAAAGGAAACGCCCGATTCTGTTGTAAAATGCGCTCCCTGCAACGTGAGCGATAAATCGGAATCCCCTTCGGTGGCCATCGCTGGAACAAGCCTTTGGAGTACCGGAGCCCAGCTGTATTCGGGCTCACTGTGAAGGCTGAAAGGTCGCGGAATTGGATTCGTGAAGGAAGGATGGAAGGTTGTGTCAATGACCCTGCCATCCTTGATAACCGTCTCAATCGTTCTAGTGTTCTTGATGTCATCCAATGGGTTTGCCCTCAGAATCACCAAGTCAGCGACTTTGCCCGCCTCAATTGTCCCCAGGATTTTCTGTTTGTGCATTGCGGCGGCCGGTTTTCGCGTCGCGTCTACCAGAACCTGCATCGGAGTCAATCCAGCATCCACCAGGAGTTGCATTTCATGATGCAAACTAATCCCGGGAGGAATGCGATATGGAGCGTCCGTCCCTGCCAAAATGTTTCCCCCGGCCCTTTCCAGCTTTACAAGAAACTGTTGGAGACGGCGATATCCAGCTTGGTACTGCCTAAACTCTTCGCCTTGCCGGTCGAGCGTTCCAAAGAAGCCGGGTCCCGACAATCTCGGGATGGCACCCTCCGTCATATTCATTACCTCGACTAGGTAGTCGTCGTAGGGAAGATATCTCAAGCCTGGGTTGTGCAGTAGGTTCAGGTAATCCTGTTTGAATTCGTCCACATGATCGTGGATAAGCTTGTACTCAAAAACCAAGCTCGGAATCACATAAGTGCCCTTTTGGACCAGCAACTGAATAAACGGATCGGCTCCCTCCGCTTCTACCATGTAATCCAAAGGATGTTTTTGATAAGGACTCGCCGCACGTTCGCGGCGCATTTGCTCGAGCATATTGTGATCTGTCTTCGTGCCCGCTGAAACGGAGTAGGAATGCTCGAGGATGTCGAGGCCCATGGTCACCTCTTCCCGCGGGTGCATCGTGTAAGCGGAAATCGGAAGGCCGGCCTTGTGTGCTTCCTCGGACATGATGGCAAACGTGTCGGGATCTTGGGCTATATTTACTGTTATCTGGTCTACACCTTTCGCGATCAGAGAACGTACGGTCTTTCGAACGTCATCCGCATTGCGAACAGGAGCCACCGGGCTCGTGGACGGAGCCTCCGACTCCATTAGGGAAGGTCCCGACGCAAAAATTCTCGGACCGGCAACCTCTCCTTTATTGATTGCTTCTCTTTGGGCGAGGATGTATTGCTCCGGATTGCCCATATCAATGACAGAGGTTATGCCGTAAGCCAAAAATAGTTCCGGGACATAGTCCCGATAATGGATGTGAGAATCAAACAGACCGGGAATGATGAACCTGCCGGCAGCATCGATCGTTTTGGCTCCTGCCGGAACTGCGACCGTATTGCTTTTGCCGACTGCCTTGAACTTATTCCCTTCGATAACGATTACGGAGTTCTTCAGGGGCGCAGTTCCGGTTCCATCAATCAGCGTGCCACCTGTAATCACCGTTGTAGCAGCCGCGCCCCCCTGACCTGACGCCAGCTTCGCCAACAGCAATGCGCCCATCCCAAGGCACGCCATCGCACAGAGCAACCGGATTCCTTTTTCCCAGAACTGGCTCATTCGCATACCCGTGTAGTCTCTGGTCTTTGGCCCCGCCACTCACCCGGGGTTCATGGTCGTCGATTTTCTGGTCTCGCCCGGATAGACCAGCTGAGTAACTGCGAGGAGACTTTCCGCTTTCTGAGGCTACCCGACGAAATACGCGGATGAGTGGAAGCATCCGCCCGAGTGCTCGTGTTTCAGACTTCCAGAGGTGCCAAACTGCTAGAGTTGCTCATTGATTTCTTGCCGCAGTTCCTCCAAGCCCTTAGAATGCGTATTTCAATGCGAATTGAACCAGCCGCGGGTTCACCGCCGTGCTGGTAATCTGTCCAAAGGTTGACTTGGAGTCATCCACAACGGCAGGGTTGCTAAATTGTGGATGGTTGAATGTGTTAAAGAACTCCGTGCGGAATTGCAGCGTAGCATCTTCCCGAAGTCCCCCAACTTTGGTCGTCTTCACCAAGGCCATGTCCCAATTAAACTGGCCCGGGCCAAGAATGATACCGTAGCCGGTATCTCCCCAACCAACTCCACCTCCGACGCCATTTATGGCGCCAACATTCGGTATCGTACCGAAAGCCGCCTTATTGAAATAACCTTGGCCGCCGAGCACGGAGCCCCCCAACCGCTGCTCAAGGCTGCCCGATGAGGGTACATTGGCATTCCCCATTCCCGGAGCGAACTCGGCCGTAGAAGTTACCGCCGTTCCAGCGCCATACCCATATATGGCCCCTCCCCGCGTATCGGTGGGGGTCAGAGGTAATCCATCCTGCGCCACCGTCACACCCGACACATTCCACCCGCTAGCAATCTTGCCGAGTAAACCCTCATGGCTACCAAGAGGCAGATCCCAGCTGTAGTTGACGATAAACCGCTGGGGGCGATAGTCGGGGTTCAATCCATACTGGAGTGGTAGGTCCGGATTGTTGAACTCAACGTAGCTCGTTGTGTCGACTCCGCGGCCGTACGTGTACGCTGCCTGCAGTGTGAGGCCATGGGAGAACTGCTTACGGACGGTTGCCTGCAGGTTGTTGTATTTGCTGTCTCCAATAGTTTGCTCATCGCCTAGACCTCCGGGCGAAAAGCCAAGATAAGGTACCCGGAGCGGGGCGTTCTGCGTCGTGTTGGTGATGACGCAGGTCGTGCCCTGGCAGATGGGATTGCCTGCCGTCACGAGTTGTGCTTCGTTGATCTCGTGTTCGAGTGACGAGATGACGTAGGGATCAGGCACCTGATGAATCGCGCGAATCCCCACGTAGCCCACCTCCAGTACCCATCGGGGCAGGAATTCATACTGCACATTTAGGTTCCATTGATATGTGAGCGGTGTAAGGTAGATCGGATTGACCAGTATGTCGCTCAGGTTGGAGCTCGTCCCACTCGCAAAGTTCACCCAGCGAGGGCTCCATCCCAGCGAAGTGGGAGCGTAGGGTTGAGCTTCCGTGGAGAAATAGTTTGCCGCGGCGGACTCAAACACCGGAACCGCGTAGGGAGTGGCCTGTACTGCGGCCTTCCAGTAATTCGCCGTGGCGATGCGGTCGTAGAACAGACCGGCTCCGCTGCGCACCACAAACCGGTCGCTGGCTAGCGGCTTCCATGCCAAACCAACGCGCGGAGCAAAGTTGTCTTTGGAGGGACTGTTTTGGGTGGCGATTCTCTTGTTGTTTTGAAAAAGACCGCCCACAGGTGGTGCGGGATAGTTGGCAAAGTTGAAGTTCGACGGTACCACAAATCCGGCGAGCGTCCCGGTCGCGGCTGAGGTCCCTATGGTGGAAGGCGTGTTGACCGTGTTGATCAAGTTAGGCCAAATGTCGGTGTTGTTGCCGGAAGCCTCGGATTGAATTCCGTCATATTCCCACCGAAGCCCGAGGTTCAGTGTCAGATTGTTACGGATCTTGAAGTCATCTTGCACAAAAACATTCGCTGCAGGTGCCCGGAACTCCAACTCGAGGCCGCCGGGTGGTAGGACGGAGGTTGAAGTGCCTGAACTCGAAATGTTGCTGGTAAAAGTGCCGTTCGTCAGCCCCGCGGTACCGCTGGCCGTGCATTGCGCTGTGGTTAGGCTGGGGGCACAACCCGGTAAACCGAGTAGAAAGTCCTGGAACGTCTGATATGTCTCGGTCCCCACCGCAAAACTGGTGCTATGGTAGTTATATCTATCACGCTGAGCTTCCAGGCCGGCGCGAAGCGTGTGCTTCCCGTGCGACCAGGAGATCTGGTCTGCTACTTCCCACGAAGTGGCGAAGGCCGCGGAGGGCCCGGGGCTGCTCCAGGTGAACAGTCCGCTTACGGTCGTGGTATTCAGAATGTTGACTGCTGGAATGATTGGAGCGATGCCTACCTGCGTATCGGTGAATGGCGTTTGGTTTATGCTATATGCGGGAACCCGCTGGATCGAAATCCGCGCTTCGTTAACGAGATTGTTTGTTATGGTCGATGTGAGTCTTGTCACCCAATACTGAGTCAGAATCTGCGCTTCCCCGGGATCGTCGGGCACGCAGAGGGTGACTGCCGCGGCGGTCGTGCCGCATCCCTTCGAGGCCAGCGTTAAATCGTTTCCATAAAACCACCGAAGCGACACGGTATTCTTATCGTTGATTACGTAATCCAAGTTGCCTATGGCTTGATGCTCCGTAAATTTGGCGGGACTACTGAATAGAACATTCTGATTAACTCCTGTCGTCGAGCTAGGGATGAAATAGTTGCCATCCGCTGTTTTCAGTTGGAGGATATTGATCGCTACTGGATTGATGTTGGATCCGTTGCAAGCAACCTGTGTGCCCCCGTTGGAGGTCTTGCCGGTGGTTCCAACGGTGGCACTGCCGCCCGGGCAAAATGCCGCTCCGAGGGCAGCCCTGAAAGCTGCCGTACTGGAGCGGTCACCGAGCGGAATGCCGACAAGAGTTGGAGTGGAGAATCCCGCCGGCGAAAAACCGTTTTTCTGCCAGGTCTCCTGATACGAGGTGAAGAAGAATAGCTTTTCCTTCTTCACCGGTCCGCCGAACGTCCCCCCGTACTGGTTCTGATTTAGGACCTGGCGTCCGTCTTCGGGGACACCCCCCACTGGGGGACTAATTTTGCGGAAGAAATCGTTCGCGTTGAGATCCGTGTTGCGGAAGAACTCATAAGCCGTGCCGTGAAACTGATTGGTGCCGGATTTGGTGACTACATCCACATTTGCGCCTGGTTTGCGCCCATAGCCGGCATCGAAGAGCGAAGTCTGGATCTTGAATTCCTGAATGGCGTCCGGACTCACGGCCCCGATTCCAGGATTACTGCCTCCACCGGAGGTGCCCGCGCCCGAACCAATGAACCCGTCGTTACCCATCGTCAGCGATACGGGTGCCCCGTCCTGCTGGAAGTTGTTCTGGGTTGTGGCCGAGCCATTCACGGCGATGTCCTGTGTTCCCCTTCCCATGTTGGCAGCGTCGAATACACCGACATTGGCCCCGGCCGTGAGGCCCAGGAGGTTGGTATAGTTGCGAGTGGTCAGGGGTATATCGGTAAGGGTTTGCGAGTTCACCACCGTTCCCACGGTGGAACTGGTCGTCTGGACCGCTTCGGTTTCAGCGCGAACCTCCACCTGCTGTGCCTGAGAACCCACTGTTAGCACCTGATCCAGTACAGGCGTCTCGGTCACATTGACGGTGACCGAAGATAGGGAGGCCACCGTGAACCCCGAGGCCTGAAACTTCACCTGGTAATCGCCCGGAGGCAGTAGCCCGATCGTGTAACTGCCGTTGGAGCCCGTCACGGTCGTGCGCACCTGGCCTGTCGCAGTACTGGTGACCGTAACGGTTGCATTCGGGACTACAGCGCCTGAAGAATCTTTCACTGTCCCCGTCAGTGCCCCGGTCGTGGCTGACTGGCTGAATAGCGAGGGCGCCAGCAGCAAGGAGAAACAAACCAGAATAGAGCAGCCCAACAAGAAAATGAGGTTGTGTGGATACCTATCTATTTCTGTCGACATGACCGCTTCCCCTTTTGCCTCTGCTGAATCTCGCGGGCAATTGACGTCCGCCGAATAGAACTATCACTAGACGGACGCGTGGCGATATCGCTGCCGAAACCCGCGCAGCCTAGGAGGAAACTCCGCCCAGACGGAGAGTCACCCAGCGAATCACCGTGATGAATGTCACTTTTGCGCCGGCAGAAATACAACTATCGCCATCCCTTGTCAAGACGTTATTTGTCGTTATTTGTCGTGCGTGGCTGCCAGAGGGAGAAGAACCGGTTAGAAATTCCCACCCTTACTGGATGTTTAGCAGAGCCGCTCATAGAGGAGAGGACCGGAGCGGATTCAGCGGGGGCAGCGAATACATAGAATCCTTGAAACGGTCACACGGGGCGGGGGAAACCAGCGTCTGAGGTACGGGGGGAAACGGGCGTGGGTGTCGGCCGCGAACGGAACGATGATGGGCGCAAGAATTTTATTCCTTTTCGAGCGACCTCAGGTGTATAAGGGTGCCCGGAAATTCAAAGCAGAGATTGTGGTCGAGAACTCGGATGGGAGGGCAAAGAAGCAATGCAAAAAAAGTCTAGTCCCGATTTGTTTTCCCCGATTTTGAGCAGCGATGCGCTCATGGGTCCTCTCCTATTGGCGGGGCGCCTGTTCACCACTGGGATTTTCGTCTTCTATATCTACAATGAGATCGTCAAGGTGCATGAGCCGCGTGGGCTCCTCTACCTGGTCGTGCTGGCTCAGTGTGTCGGTGTCGTGCTGGTCGCGCTCGGCTACAAAACAAGATTTGCGGCAATCCTGCTGGCCGTGTGCATCATCGCAACTCTTGTGTTCTTTTGGGTGGGCCTGGGGTTTGCGAATTACTTCGTGACCATTGCGGAGAAAGTTGTGGCGGTTGCGGGTACCTTTCTGTTCATGTTCGCTTACGGAGCTGGTCCGCTATCGCTCGACAGCTACCTAAGCCGCAGTGCGCCGGAGAAGGTGGAGGATAACTCCTTCTTTGCTTCCGATAATGTGCCCGTGGGCCTGCTGCTACTCGTGGGGCGGATACTGTCTACCTTCGTCTTTTGCTATTTTGGCGTCTCTAAGATCTTGGATCTCGGCGGGATCAAGAACTTCATGGTGAGGCACAATCCCAGTGTTCCTACAAACCTTGTCTACCTGGCGATACTAACCCAAATCGTCGCCCCTGCCCTTGTGCTCCTTGGTTACAAGACGAGGTATGGGGCCCTGGCGCTGTCGGGTTTCTGCATTACTGCAACAGTTTTGTTCCACGCTGAATTCGGCAATCCTTCAGAGGTTGAACATTTCCTGCTCGACTTTGCGATAGCCGGAGGGTTTTTGTTCATGTTCGCAAAGGGGCCGGGTCCGCTTTCGGTGGACGAGTGGCGAGGCCGCACCAAGACGACAGAAGCGACGCAGGAGGCACTGCCGGGGCGCGCCTGAGAGGTTCGATCACGTGCAGTCTTTCTTCGCCATATCGCTAGCACGAGACTGCCAAGCTTTTAGAATCGCGGCTCACGCCGGCTGAGCACCATGCCACATATGCCGAATTTTACGGAGGGTCGATGTTTTCGCGACGAGATATGCTCATAGGCGCCGGAATGGCTGGTATTACCGCACTCGCCCGGCCAATCGCAAGTGCTTTTGGCAGTGCCGCGCAGCCCAAGACACCGATAAATTTCACCGTGCCACCCGGTGCTTGTGACTGTCACGCCTGCATCATCGGAGACCCTCGCCAGTTTCCGTTTATCACGTCCCGGGGGTACACACCCGAAAGTGCTTCCATAACCGAGATGCGCTCGGTGCACCGGTCGATACATACGCAGCGCGTTGTGATCGTTCAACCCAGCTTCTACGGCACAGATAACTCCTGTACCCTGGATGCGATCAGACAGCTCGGCCGAAGTGCGCGTGGCGTCGCCGTGATTGCTGACAACGCTTCCAACGCAGAACTCGACCAAATGCATAGCGGCGGAATCCGCGGAATCGTCAGCAGCGGACCTGCCGGCGAATCGGACCCGGCTGCTATGCGGCAGCGTTTTAAGACCGCAGTCGACCGAATCAAGGGCCGCGATTGGCATCTCCAATTCCATGGGAAACTGTCGGAGATTGAAGCCATCCGGGATCAAATCACGAACTCCCCGGTCCCCATCGTGCTGTTTGACCACTTTGGGGGTGCTCAGCCCACGCTTGGTCTCAACCAGCCGGGTTTCAACACTCTGCTAAGTTTGGTCCAAAGCGGCAAAGTCTACGTCGATGTTTCGGCGCCCTATCGCATCTCAAAGCAACCGCCAGACTATCCAGACGTCGCGCCGATTGCCAAGGCGCTCATTGCGGCGAATCCGGAAAGGATTGTATGGGGCACCGGCTGGCCGCATCCCGCACAGATACCCGGTCGCCCACTCACTGAAATCACGCCCCTATTTCAGATCGACGACGGCCACAACCTCAATCTACTCGCTACTTGGACATCCAGCGCCGCTCAGCTGAAGCTCATATTGGTGGATAACCCGGCACGCCTCTATGGCTTTTCACCGTCCACGTTGTCGCTTTTTTTCGAGAAGCCGTCTTAAGACTTGTCTTCTAGCCATCGATAACAATCTCGGCCTCCACGCAGGGAGTGCGAAATGGCCAACGTCGATAGTGATCAGCGGAAGAAAAGGTGCGTTTCGCGACGCACCTTTGTGAAGGGTGCCGGCGCGGGAGCGCTGTGGGCGGCTGCAACCGCCGGGGCGGTTTCATTTGCGGAGTCGATCGCCTACGCTCAGCAGAAATGGAACCACGAGGCCGACGTCGTCGTCGTGGGAAGCGGCGCTGCAGCCTCTTCGGCGGCATTGTTTGCGCATGAGAGTGGCGGTGCACAGGTCGTCATGCTCGAAAAGGCGGACTCGGTCGGGGGAACGACGGGCAAGTCGGGCGGACAATTCTGGATTCCAAACAATTTCAGAATGCGCGAGCAAGGGATTCTGGACTCCAAACAGGATTGTCTGCGCTTTATGGCCCGGCTAAGCTATCCCACTCTCTACAATGCCAAGGAAAATCGATCCGGTATTCCTGAGTACGAATACAGTCTATTGGAAACCTACTACGACAACGCGTCGCCGACCGTCGATGCTCTTCGAACGATGGGCGTCGGCGATTTGGAAGCTGGCAAGGCAAGTTACCTTGTATCGACAGCGGGGCATCAGTGGCGCCAGAGCTATTATGACCGGTATGCCGAGTTACCTGAGCATTCCCATCTGATGGGACGTGTCATGATTTCGAGCGAGCCCAATGGGACGCGACCCCCGGGCATCATGGGCGGCGCCGTCCTGATTTCGCATTTCAAAGCGGCGATTGAGAAGCGGAGAATCCCCCTGCTTCTCGGACATCGCGCTTCCCGCCTTGTGCTCAATAGCAAGCGGGAGGTGATCGGGCTCGAAGCCACGACTGGCACCAATCAAACCGTGACCTTTCGAGCGCGGAAGGCCGTGATTTTCGGCAGTGGCGGATTCACGGCCAACCCAACGTTGTGCCGGACCTACCTGCGCGGGCCAATCTTCGGGGGCTGCGCTGTGCCCACGAACGAAGGGGACTTCATCCTTATCGCGCAGGCCGTCGGCGCCGAACTGGGGAACATGGCCAACGCGTGGTGGGGACCGTGCGTGCTTGAGCAAGCCCTCGCGTCTCGGGCCGTTCCATCAGCCCTATTTGGCGTCCCGGGTGACAGTGTGGTCCAGGTGAACTGTGAAGGGCGACGTGTGGGCGACGAGAAGCGCTATTACAACGACCGCACACAGGTGCACTTCTACTGGGATCCGCACCGCATGCGGTATCCGAACCTAATCCAGGTGATGATCTATGATCAGCGTTGCCGGGAAAGGTTCGGCCCCAGCGATCACTTCGGCGTCATGCCGCGGCCTGGAGTCAACATTCGGTCGGTGATGATGAGCCAGACGCTGGAAGGGCTCGCCAACGTCGTAGACTCCCGTCTCGCAGAAATTGAAAATCGCACCGGGAACTTCCGCCTCGATGCGGACTTCACCAGCAACCTCAGGGAAACAATTGCGCGTTTCAACCAGTTCGCGAAGGCGGGTGTAGACCTCGATTTCCATCGCGGCGAGTTCCCAGCAGACGATCCTCCCGTCCCCGCCAATCTGGGGAGCGAGTATCCCAATCCAGCCATGTATCCTATAGCCTCGGCGGGCCCCTACTATGCCGTACTGATTGCGGGTGGAACCTTGGATACCAAAGGAGGGCCAAAGATCAATCTGCATGGTCAGGTACTGGATACCCAGGGGCAGGCGATTTCGGGACTCTATGGTGCGGGTAACTGCATTGCGTCTCCCGCTGGAGAGGGCTATTGGAGCCCCGGAGGGACGATTGGGCCCGCGATGACATTCGGCGCGATCGCCGGCAAGCAAGCCGCTAAGGAATCGGTAAAAGACGCCGCTTAGTGAGCTACTACTCCAATTGACAGCGTTGGAAGCTGCGAGAGCGCGGTGGGCTGCAATACAACTTGCGTCCTACTGATAGGCTCATCCGCCTATTTTCTATTTCCCTTCAATCTGCGAGATTAAGACCGCTTCCTGGCGCAGGTACATCGAAACAAAGAAGTCTGGATTTGGGAGAACCGTAGCGGTTCCGTCCAGTCGTCCCAAGACCCAGTCCGCATCGGAGAGCAATCGCGTCAGTTCCCGTTTCGATTTTTACGGATGGGATTGGAGGTAGAGCCGCGGAAAATGGATGCGCAGTAGCCTGCCGCTTGTTTTGCGAGTTGGCCGGTCCGCATAATATGGGCACCCAGAAGGGAGCCTTGTTTGAAGTCAGAGCTGAACGGCCACTCCATTTGCTGTTCGGATTCCTGCCTGACGGATTCCCCCCCCCCGTACCATCCCTACGCGGACTTCCAACGAGTTCTACCTCAAGTCGCTCTGGTTCTGTACGAATAGGGCGAGCCGCTTGAAGTTCCCTGTTTTCCAGTCCCCCAGATCGGCTGCGAGGATCACATGAGCGGTCTGCAGCACCCAACACAACTCGGTCTGATCGGTAAACCGGACACGCACATAGAGCATTCCCTCCTCAAAGACGTGCTCGGCCCAATCCACG
>Ga0187863_10002905_pt1 | contig 12859 bp, 11 predicted proteins | sample June2016WEW_11_1_FD_132975 | JGI IMG/M metagenome (GOLD analysis project Ga0187863, IMG submission 132975) | Peatland microbial communities from SPRUCE experiment site at the Marcell Experimental Forest, Minnesota, USA - June2016WEW_11_10 | ecosystem: Environmental > Terrestrial > Soil >...
AATATTTGCAAGTGGCTGTTAACCACTGGGTCGGGGGTTCGAGCCCCTCCACTCCAGCTTTTAAAACCCCTCAAAATTGCCCTAAAACCAGCGTATTGGGCGGTTTAGAGGGGTTTTTTATTTCCGCAAATATTACCCCGATAGTGTCCAAAAGCTCCGAAATACTCCCTTTTCCCCCGTAGTGTGAAAACAGGTGTGAAAACATTTCACACCGCTTGTAAATTATAACGGGAATAGATACGGCTTAAACTACGGGATAGAGGTGAAAACAAAGACTTGATATTCTTTTTCGCGTAACCGGAAACGCGGCAAGTGACGGCAAAGCCGATTAAAACCTTTGAAGCTGCCTGTAGAGGCAACGCGGAAGAACCGGGGAGCCCCAGGCGGGGCGGATGGGATGCGCGGTGCTTGATCCGTCGCATGGGGCCGGGCGGGGGATGATAGGCGCTGAACCTGTCCGGGGGAGCTGATTGAAGGCTTGCCTGAACTGCTACCCCGTGCCAGGAAGCAGCGCCTAATGGGCCGTTGGCGCGAAGTGCGCGAGCCGCCCCCCGTGTGGACCGCCGACATGGCGCATCGCCTGTACGGCATAGGCTTCACGGGCAAGGCGAAGACGTGCACCACGCAGCGCCCGTCCTTAGCGTTCTTTTCCCAATGCCTCCCCGAACGAAATATTTATAACACGGGACTATATCAGGAAGGGGCGGGCATTGGGCGTCCAGCGCACCGTGGTAACGGTCTGCGCGTTAATCATGCTTTTGACTGAACCCCTTGAGGGGCAAGGGTGATTTCTGTAATGGGTTAGTTTACGATAATGCCCTTTTATGTTGACACCCAAAGAGGCCAAAGGCCGAGGGTGTGCCTGATGACTTCAGGAATTACAGGCGAACACATAAAAGTCATTATGTAAGTGAAACCGAGTCTTCGAGACTAACCCCTACCGCTTGTATTCTGAAAGACCGTTTCGGAGTCTATGTGCGGCGGCTGCGCAGGTATGCAGTGCCGACGCGCTGGAAAGATCGATCTACGCAAAGCCCTGCGCCGGCTGCTCTGTGCCGGTCGCGGGCGTGGTCACGGTCGGGAGATCGCGGCGCGGGTGTCGGGTCTGGTCGAAAGATCGGAACAAAAACATGAGCGTCATGCAATGGCTCAGTGCTTTCCGAAGTATCGGCAATAAACGCCGAATCGCCCTGTGGGTGGGACAGGAACGCCGTGCGCCCCATAGCCCTTGAGGCGTCTCTTTTCGATCTCATGCAAAATTATGGCCTCCCTGCCTCGTTCGAGATATAATTTAATACATACTTCATTCAGAAAATCCCGACCATTTTCCAGAAGTTGAAAATTTTTGCCTGAAAAGATCGAATGATTAAGGAACGGCATAAGAATTGCGTTTCTTATCGAAGGATGCAAGTAGTTAATGTGCCGATGAAGAATTTATTTTATGAGATACGTGACGGAGGTATAGATGATTATTGAAAGATTTTTAAATGCCGCCCTGTTTTTCGCGGAAAAAACAGCGGCGTTTGATACGATCAAGCTTTATAAGCTGTTATTTTTGGCGGACCGTGACTGCATGAAAAAGACAGGGCATACCATCACCGAAGCTACCTATAGGAAGATCCAACCGTGGGGACCTGTTCCTGTAGAAGCTAAAGCCCTTGTCGATGGAATGGCGGCGGGTGATGAAATTACCCCACCTCTTTCTGGCTATCTTAAAGTAAAGAAAAAGGGCAATAAAACCGATATCAATCTTTCCGGAGCTGCCGACCTCAATTATTTTTCGGGCGAAGAAGTGGCTATTCTTGAAAAATTGGCTGAAAAATACAAGCATTATTCAGGAAAAAACATAGCGCATGCCGTCCATAACATGAGGGGTGTTAAAGAACTCGATTGGGGAAAAGATTTTCACATGGAAGTTTTCCTTCCTGCAAAAGATAGAGAAGCAAGCCGGGAAGCCAGGGCGGTCGCACATAGATTCAAACTATCTCTCATGCATGGGTAATATTCGAAAATGGATCAATGGCGCGCTCTTCGAGAGCAAGTAGCGGACTCCTTCTTTAAGTTGGGGTCCGTTTTTTTCTGGCTCGATGAAAACAGTAATAATGCCCGGCAGAGAAAGCTGGACCATTACTTTATTTACTTAGGACCTAAAGCAAATGATGAATCTCAGAGCTTTTTTATAGGCAGCAGTTCGGAATCATACTGGGACACAAAGCAAAATTTCCCGATTGTTCCAGAAGATTTTAAAAATTCAAAAGTAGAAACAAAAAACCGTGCGTTTGATAAAACCACCTACTTTCTATTCAGCAAATTCCCGGAACATATTTATGAAACGGCAGATTTGAGAAGGAAGTATATAGAGGGGCTTTTAGATTACAAGTTTAATTTAATAAATGATCTTCCCGATGCGTTTAAGCGGCTGGAAACATTCATGAAAGTAAAGTTACCGCTTGCCTATGTGAAGCGTTTTTTTGATCCAAGTAATATTCCCGCCGGGAGCAAATATACAGGATATTGATAGCGTCATAATTTATATGATCGGTCATCCTTGAAATAGAAACCGCCCCCGCCGTTATTCTGAACTGGCTCCGATTTAATGGGCACTTAGAAGCCCAAAGGTATATTGGAAAAAAGAGTGTTTATGAAGAGCTTAACCGATTTTAAAGTGTCTGAATATTGTCTTGTAATTGATATTCTTGGAACAACCAACAAGATGGCTAATCCGAATTATTTTTTAAATGCATTAAATGATTTATTAAACATTGTGAAATTAGCATATCAGGGGTCGGCTGATATCGGCAACCCTGAAGATAGTGTTCCATTTTTTCAATTTGGTGACACAATTGTATTCGCTTTTGATGATCCTCATGAATTGGTTAGTTTAGGATGCAGAATTTTTTCAGATGCTTTTTATAATAATAAAGGCATCCTTCTTCAAGGCTGCATTAGTAATGGAGGGCTATTCTACATAAACGACTTAACGGACTTAAAGGGGATCCCAGTATCCCTACCTACCATGCATCCTCAGCTTGTTTTTGGGTTAAGTATTGTGAGTGCATTTGCCGCAATGAGAGGGATCGTTGGCCCGCGCTTACTGATAAATGAGGAATGGGGCGGAATAACAACAAATCGGACATGGAGGAAATATCCATTCACGAATCTTTTTCCATCGACACGAGGTAATGAAACATCTTATAGAATTTCTGATATTGAATGGTGGATTAATATTATTGATTTAGACGAATTTGTTGACAAGCTTATTGCTGAAACGAAAACCGAATATCAACAGAGAAAGAATGGGCTTGAAAATAATATGGAAACGCAAGAGAAACGGGAACTACAGGGCTTTGAGGCACGAATAAAACACCTTGAAACTTTTAAACGAATGATAGAAAAAGACAACCTCTGAGGCCCTTTGAATTAGACTTCTGATTCGACCAAAACCTAAACCCTTCTTATGAATTTTTCTCTCAAGCACCCACCTTTTGAATTTGAAATACCTGATGAATGGTGGAATGCGGCTAAAATGCCCGGTTGGAAACCTGAAACTTCTTCATTTGCGGCAAGTTCGGATGCTTCTTTTCCAACGATTCTCATTTCAATAGATGAGGCGGAACCTCCGATCCGTGGTCCAGGTATAAAATGTTTTTTTCCCAACCAAATGGTTCCAATATTAAAGGCGTTTCGTAATGGTATTGAATTACCCCCCATACAAGTTCATCGTCCGCCTGAAATACGAAATTTTTCATATCAGATTCGGGATGGTTTCCATCGGTTTTACGCTTCGGTAGCTGTCGGATTCTCGCAACTTCCTGTTTCAGTCCGGCCATATTTTGACATTCCAAATTGGGCGGCTGAGCGGTAGGTTCAGTTATTCCGGCACCGGAGAAATGTATTTTACGATGCATATAAGCCGATTGCGCCGCCGATAACCCGCCGTCATGGTCGGCATAAAAGGGGCGAAGATGAACAGAACCAACGAAGCAACGGACGCGGACTTAAAAGTCATAGCCGAATTGACCCGGTGTCGCGGGCGGGGTCACGGTCGAGAGATCAAGCGGGGAGGGGGCGATCAGGAATCCGTGCTTTTAGGTGGTCGTTTAGCGGTGACGGAAGGAACAGCGACCCCTCCCGGCGCGTCGGCAACTATTCCCATAGGCAGCCGCCGCACCTGTTCGCATGATCCGGCCTACACCATCCAAAGGGTAGCCTGTGGACGCGCCCCGGTGGGCGCTTTTACATAATGTGATCTTTTGCGAAAGCCTGTAATTGCCCACGGCGCAATCAGGCACATTTTCGATTAAAAATGTCGCAAAAGCACATTATGCAAACCACAGTATTCCATTGATCACCCTACCCTCGAAGGGTTTTTACGTCAAACCATGTTTCAACGTGCTGTTTACCTTGCGGTAAAGCACGTTTAGCCCGATGGCCCCGGCTGCGCGGATTCCTCGCTTTTCCGGGTCCACGGGAAAAGAACGCTAAGGAAGGGGCGCTGCGTGGTGCACGTCTTCGCCTTGCGCCGCTCGACCGCAAAGCGGCGGGGCGGCTCGCGCACTTCGCGCCAAGGCAACCGCTTATCGTGCGGCGCTTCCCGGCATTGGTTGGCAGCCTCAGCCAAGGCTTCGGACCGCTCCCCAAGACGGGGTCGCCGCCCCGCCTAACCACCCGCCCCGGCCCGCCCGTGCAGCCCTTAAAGGGGCTTCCCAAAGAAAGACAGAACCGGGGTGTGCAATGCTTTTCGGCCTTTTTTGCATTATAGAAATTAAAATTGTAATTTAATACTCTGTATTAATTCGCTCAGAGCACATTCTATGCTATCAAGGAGTCAAACTGGATGTTCACAGAAGATTTTCTCAGGGACAAACTGAAACATTTTTCAATACCACAAAATGAATGCGGAAATAAAGTTTGGGAAATAGCAACGATCCTCTTCGGTACCGATGAACATATTGTCCCTTTCCTTGCAACAGAATATCATTCCAAGGTTGAAGTTATAGTCGCTATTTTAAAGGCTCTTGAAAACGGGAAGATTGGCATAATTTGGCTGGACACTGGATTGATTAGGCCCGACCAACGCGCACAACATTGTTTTTTTGTTTTTGAAAACGACCCATTGAGATTTTTCACCATTTTCCAAAACCCTGGCCCTGTTTTCTTTAACAATATAGAAGACCAAATTGATAACACTATAAGAAACGCTATAGACCATGTTGTTAGATTGCATATTGTGCCTTGATACAGGAGCAATAAATGACCGACAAAGAACCCGAAAAACTCGACCTTCGCTCTCACGACATCGCCGGAGATAAAAAGGCGGAACTGCTCCAATTGTTCCCGGAAATAAGAACCGAAGGCGGCAAGGTGGACTTTGACCGCCTGAAGCTCTCCCTTGGTGAAATGGTAGATACCGGGCGGGAACGATACGGCATGAACTGGCCGGGAAAAGCCGACTGCTTTAAGACTATCCAGCAACCGAGCATGGGAACGCTTCTGCCGTGCAAGGAAGAGAGCGTCGATTTCGATACGACTGAAAACATGATCATCGAGGGCGATAATTTAGAAGTTCTGAAGCTCCTGCAAAAGAGCTACCTTGGAAAAGTAAAGATGATCTACATTGACCCGCCCTATAATACCGGCAACGATTTCATATATCCGGATAATTACACCGAGAGCTTGCAGACCTATCTTGAATACTCCGGGCAGGTGGATACGGAAGGGAAAAAATTCTCGACCAATACCGAGGCGGACGGGAGGTTTCATAGTAAGTGGATGACGATGATGTATACACGCCTATTTTTAGCAAAAAATTTATTAACAGATAATGGGTTGCTTTTTATAAGTATTGATGATACCGAAATGCCAAACCTTCGGTATCTTATGAATGAAATCTTTGGTGAAGAAAATATGGTAGAACAAATTATTTGGAAAAAACGTTACCAAGGGGCCAAAGAAAAACATTTAGTTTCTATTCATGAATATATTCTTGTTTTTGCTAAAAATAAATATTTGATACCACCTACATATATCCCTATTATGGAGGCATATATCAGCAGATATTATAAATATAAAGATGAACAATACGAAAAAAGGGGGCCATTTCGGACACAGCCATTAGAAGCAGGTAAAAGCATGGGGGAAAGAAAAAATTTGATATTTTCGGTCATAGCACCAGATAAATCAAAAATTTGGCCGAAGAGGCAATGGATTTGGGCAAAAGAAAGAGTACAAGAAGCTGGGGAAAGAAATGAATTGTTATTTTCAAAAAATAATGAAGGTAATTGGAGTGTATCAATCAAACAATATTTAAATGATATAAATGGCAATGTGCGTGAAACGAAGCAGTTTTCAGTTATAGAAGATGTTTATACTCAACATGGTACTGAAGAAATAACTCATCTTTTGGGGAATGGTAATATATTCCCATTTCCTAAACCGTCATTATTAATCCGTAAATTAATGGATATCTGTTTAGCTTGTGATGATGATTGCGTTTTTCTCGATTTTTTTGCAGGTTCAGGTACATCTGCTCACGCCATAATTGATTTCAATTTTGAACGCAAGAAACGGCATAAATACATCCTCGTTCAGCTCCCCGAACCCACGGGGCGCGAGGATTATAAAACCATCGCCGACATCACTAAAGAGCGCGTCCGGCGCGTCATCAAAAAAATCAAGGACGAACAAGCTGAGCAAAAACCCAACGCCTTCGACGCCGACAAACCGAAGCCCGACCTTGGCTTCAAAGTCTTCAAACTCTCCGAATCCAACTTCAAAACCTGGAAACAGGAAATTCCCACCGGCAATACGGATGCTCTAGGTAAACAGCTTGATATGCACATCGACCACATCCTGCAGGGCCGCAGCCGGGATGATATTCTGTATGAAATACTGCTGAAAAGCGGCTTCCCTCTCACGACGAAAATCGAAAAATTAAAACTTGCCGGTAAAACGGTATTCAGCATTGCCGAAGGAGCGATGTTTATCTGCCTTGAAAAAGAGCTGACTCACGAAGCCATCAAGGCGATGGCCGACCTGAAACCCGAGCGCGTGGTATGCCTTGACGAAGGCTTTGCCGCTAATGACCAGCTCAAGACCAACGCCGTTCAGACCATGAAGACCAAGGGCATTCTAAAATTTGAGACGGTATAAGCATGAAAATCAAATTCGATGCACAACAGCAATACCAGCTCGATGCCGTTTCGGCGGCGGTGGATATTTTCGACGGGCAGCCGCACGACACGCAGAACTTTACTTCTTATATTATCGAGAAATCCCTCCCGCTTTTCCGGGACCAACCCCTTACTACGCCCGGAATCGGCAACCAGCTTCTCCTTTCGGCGGAAAAACTTCGCGAAAACGTGCGGAAAATTCAGGAAAGGAATGAAATAGACATTCCCGACCCCGCCGCCGATCTGGAATCGTGGCCGATACTGGGGCCGAACAATGAATTTCAGCGCCATTGCTACCATTTCTCCGTGGAGATGGAAACCGGAACCGGCAAGACCTATGTGTATCTGCGGACGATTTTCGAGCTTTCCAGAAGGTACGACTTCAAAAAATTTATTATCGTCGTGCCAAGTATCGCCATACGCGAGGGAGTGCTGAAAAATATCGAAATTACCGCCGACCATTTCCGGGCGCTCTATAACAACGTGGAATTTGAATGGTTCGTTTATGACGCGAAGAAAATAAACAAGCTCCGTCAATTCGCGGTCAACAACACCATCCAGCTTCTTGTCATAAATATCGACGCCTTCCGCAAGAATTTCACTGGAACCGAAGAGGAAAATAAAAGCAATGTCATTTACAAAGACAGCGACCGGTTTCACGGCAGGCCGATAGACTTTGTTCAATCCGCCAACCCCATCGTCATCATCGACGAGCCGCAGAGCGTCGATAACACCGACAAAGCGCAGGAGGCCATAAAAGCCCTTAATCCGCTCTGTACTCTCCGCTATTCCGCAACGCATACCAACCCCTATAACATCGTCTACCGGCTCGATCCGATACGGGCCTTCGAGCTGAAGCTGGTCAAACAGATCGTGGTTGGCAGCAGTGTCGCAACCGGGCACATGAACGCCGCCTTCATCCGGGTGGAGAGCATCGACTGTCAGAAAGAAATACGCGCAAAACTTTGCATTCACATCCAAACACCGGAAGGGCCGAAAGAAAAGCGTGTCATAATCAAGAAGAGTGGTACAGACCTTTTCGAGCTTTCGGAAAACCGGGCCTGTTACAAGGACGGCTACATCGTAACGGAAATAAACGCCGAGCCGGGGAATGAATTCATCCGGTTCAATAACGGAACCCTTCTGAAGCCGGGGGAGGAAATAGGCGGCATGCGCGAAGACGTCTGGCGCGTCATGATCGCGAAAACGATACGCAAACATCTTGACAAAGAACTTGAGGTACGCGAAAAGGGGCTGAAGGTGCTGAGCCTCTTTTTTATCGATAAAGTCGCCAATTATCGCTCTTACGACAATGGCGGACAGCCGGAAAAGGGAAAGTTCGCGCTTGAGTTCGAGAAGGCATTCCTGCAAATATCGAATGAAAAGAAATACAAAGACCTTCCGACGATAAAATTTCCCATTGAAAAACTGCATGACGGCTATTTCGCGCAGGATAAAAAGGGGATTCTCAAGGACACGAGGGGCGACAGCGCGGCGGACGATGATGTTTACAATAAAATAATGAAGAACAAGGAGCAGCTTCTTTCATTTGATGAGCCGTTGCGTTTTATTTTCAGCCATTCGGCATTGCGCGAGGGCTGGGACAACCCGAACGTTTTCCAGATTTGCAGCCTTAGGGAGATGGCTTCGGAGCGCGAACGCCGCCAGACCATCGGCAGGGGGCTCCGGGTGCCGGTCAATCAGGACGGCGAACGGGTTTTCGATGTGTCGGCGAACAGGCTTTTCGTGGTAGCCAATGAGAGCTACGAAGATTTCGCCAAGGGGCTTCAGTCCGAATATGAAACGGAATGCGGTATCATCTTCGGGAAAGTGCCCGCCATCGCTTTTGCAAAATTGCAGCGCATTGTCGAAGACGAGGCGAAACCGGTCGGCAGGGAAGAGTCTGCGGAAATATGGGCCGCGCTTGCGGAAAAAGGGTTTATCGACCGCGAAGGTAAGATTCAGGATTCCTTTACACCAACAAAAACCGGCTTTTCGCTTGAACTCCCTGAAAAGAACAAGGATCTTGAGAAGAGCATTATAGAGATAGTTGCCGGATATCAGATTGAACGACATATTAAGCGTGAGCGTGACGAGGGACCGAACCGACTGAAAAAGAGCGTTCAATTGAGCCCGGAATTTGCGGCGTTGTGGGAGAAGATCAAGCCCCGGACCAGCTACCGGGTGGAGTTCTCGACCGATGAGCTGATTGCAAATGCCATTAGGGCAATTAAGCGCATGGAAAAGATCGAATCCGCCGCCGTCAATTTCAACACCGCCGCCCTTGGAATAACGAAAGCAGGTGTGATAACGCATACACTTGGTGATACGGTGGAATATATCAAATATGGCGGCGGGTTCCCGGATATCCTCGCTTACCTGCAAACCGAAACCGAGCTGACACGATCTACCCTGGTACGCATTCTCAAGGCTTCCGAGCGCCTTGGGGAGTTTTTCATCAACCCGCAGAGGTTCATGGACGCCGTCGCCTCGGCGCTTACATATGAGCTGCACCGGCTTCTCGTGGACGGAATAAAATACGAAAAGATTCCCGCGACCGAACCCAACGCCGAATGGGAGATGCTGCTTTTCAAGAACGAGGAATTTATCAATTATCTTACCGCCTTGCAGGTAGATAAATCGATTTATGAATGGGTTGTCTATGAATCTAATACCGAACGAGAGTTCGCAAAAAAGCTCGATGAGCGCGAAGATATCAGGCTATTCGTTAAGCTGCCGGGCAAGTTCGAGATCGACACGCCAATCGGGAAATATAACCCTGACTGGGCCATTGTAAAACACGCCGATGAAACGGTCTATCTGGTGCGGGAAACAAAAAGCACCCACGACTTTTTGAAACTGCGGACACCCGAGGCGGACAAGGTCCGATGCGGGCAAAGGCATTTCGACGCTCTCGGAGTGTCTTTTGCGGTGGCGGTTTCGGCGGATGAGGTGTAGGAATGTTTAAAAAAGGGGTTGTTATATGCGTGTCTTCTATTTCACCGATGCTACATGTGCATTAAGTGACATTGCATTGGGCCGTATTAAAGTTTCAAGGATTTCGGAATTGAATGATCCTTATGAACTAATGGCAGTGAAAACAAATGATAAAGAAATCAGGAGTTCGTTAATAAAGCTTAAGATAAAAATAAATGAGACCCATGGTATTTTATGTTTTAGTAAATCATGGGAAAATCCCATGCTTTGGAGTCATTATTCAGATAAACATAAGGGAATATGTTTAGGGTTTGATATTAATGATTCAAAAGTTGTACCTGTCGGTTATATCTCCCACCGTTTACAGCCAGAAGGGAATATCATTGGAGATAAAGTTACTCGAAAGTTTTTTGATAAATTAATGAGTACCAAATTTGCACATTGGAGTTATGAAGAAGAGGTCCGGTTGTTTATTAAATTAGATAAGATATCATTTGAATCGGGTATGTATTTTTATGATTATGATAGTGATATAATGTTATTTGAAGTGATTTTAGGGCCAAATTGCCGTTATCCTATTGGGAAAATACGTAAATTAGTTAACTTGCTCCATGATATACCTCCTGAATCAGTCAAAAAATCAAGACTGGCAGATAAAACGTTTCGTGTTATAGAAATATAAAGGCTAGGAAAGTTTTATCATTATGAGTAAAGAAAATATTAAATAAGGCGGTTGAAAGAGCAGTTTAAAATCGTTGGTGGAAGCGTGAAGGCAGGGTAAGAGGAAGAATAAATATTTATGGAAGATTATCCGATTACAAATATCGATAAGCTGGCCAGTATAGAAGAGCGCATGCGGAGGATTCGGAAGGAATTGCAGGAAAAGGGAACCGAAGTCGAAGATGTATCGCTTTCAACACTCGCCTCACGCACTTTCCTACAAAATGAAAAGCTAAATATAAGCGGTATTCAATCCAATATTCTTAAGGTAATGAATGCTACCGGCCTTTTGCGGCGTAAGTATTTTAAAGCTAAATTGTCCCTGCATTTTAGGGATAACGAAGACCCTTTGGATGAGAAGCAATTTTCTATTGAACGATTAATACATAGGTATGTGGAGCGGTTGGGTATTGGGGGCGTGGAAGAGGCGGCGTTTTATTGGCAAAACAAAATAATAAAATTTGTTCAAGCGAACCGGAATACTCCGGTATACAAAGAAATAATTATCCAACCTCTAAAGCTTGTTGAACAGCAATGGGGCGAACTTCTAAGTTGTGCGAAAACGCTGAATATTCACATTGATGTAGGGTTGATCGACCGGGTAAGGGCGAAGCTAAAGAAAACCGAAGAGGAAGCGGGGGCGGATATGCCTTCATTCGATTTGTTTGGAGACAACGCTCAGAAGATTATAGAGCACGCGGGAACCATTAAGGATCCCAACGAACGGCTAACATATATCTACTATTGCCGCGATACCTTTTATAAGCGATTCATGGCAAATAACGACGATTACACTGCTTATCGTGCATGGAATGATTTAGGGCCGCTTGAAAAGGCATGTGAAGGACTCGCATTACAAGCAATGGCATTAAATCAAGGCTTACCGGGAAGCGATGCAAAGCAAGCGCCGGGAGTAGCAACGCCGAACGGGGCGGGGGAAATGGCACTACTAAAACCAAATGGAAAGTTCATTCCTATTGCTGACTTCGATATTTTCGGAGATGATGTTCAATATCAATCACCAAGTGGACAAGGTGAAGAAGGAATATTGGTTGTACAAAACGCCGAGAATGGTGTTATCTGTAGGGAAAGCAAGAATAGTCTCGATTTTCTTAAGAAACATTCCCGGCCCCCAGCATCATGGATGGCTACGGACGATAATGGGGGCATGGGGAGAGCAATAGGTGTTATCGAAAGATGGAAAGATAGTGGAAATAGACTCAGACCTGGAATGGTTAATTTTTTAAAATGTTATCAGTTTTCATGTAAAAAAGGGAAATATATTGGTGACGTAAACGATTTGCTAAAAGAAGATACGCCGGGAAAAGCAGCTCCGAAAGGGCCGGGGGTGAATAAAAACCAAAATAGGATTATTACAGAAGGGAAAACAAAGCAACCAAGCCGAAAAATACCGGAAACCTCCCCGCCCAAAAAGTCGAAAAAACAATGGTTCCCCAGCGTCGAAGCGATCCATGTGCACCTCAGAAACAAACATTGCGCGCCCCATTATTCAATTGTTAAAAGAACACGCATAAGCGAGATATTAGCCACCCGGAAAATCGCCGGTCGTTGGATTAACCCAAAGAACCGTATAACCCAAATATGGGTACTTGAAACTGCCATTAACAATTCAAAACTATGGACGACGCACAAAGAACCCCCTTTATAACCTCAATTGGGCGTAACGCCCAACACCCGCCCAACACGCCCAGTCAACGCCCAATTTCCACCTGAATTTTAAAACCCCGCAAAAGCCCCGTAAATACGGGCTTTTAAATAATAGCACCCCCCTGTAATACCATTTAGCACCCCTTAACACTCTTCGCCCAACTGCATGTTGTATTTATCCGATATGTTAAGACAGAGCACCGCCAAAGAGGGACTTTTGAAAAGAAATACTTTGATTTTCAGTAGTGTCCGGTTAAAAAATTGAGAGAAGGGGGTTGCAAACCTATTTTTATCGTTGCGCATAACTCATAGTTTGACGATAGGATAGGAGGCAACCCTTGAGGGAAAATACGATATTCGGT
>Ga0187863_10002908_pt1 | contig 12856 bp, 10 predicted proteins | sample June2016WEW_11_1_FD_132975 | JGI IMG/M metagenome (GOLD analysis project Ga0187863, IMG submission 132975) | Peatland microbial communities from SPRUCE experiment site at the Marcell Experimental Forest, Minnesota, USA - June2016WEW_11_10 | ecosystem: Environmental > Terrestrial > Soil >...
CGACTTTGTTCAGCGCTTCTTCGGCGGTCCGCCCTTGGCGGTGATCGGGCGGCTGGTCTTGCTGTCGATCCTGGTGGGCGTGATCCTCGCCGCGATCGGCCTCGATCCGTGGAACATCATCGAATCGGTCCGTCTGCTCATTTGGCACGTCTGGAGTATGGGCTTTGACGCCGTGCGCTGGCTGTGGCGCTATTTCCTGCTCGGCGCCGTGATCGTTGTGCCGATCTGGTTTCTGGTCCGGCTGGCCAAGGCGCCGCGCGGCGGTTGAGCGCCGGTATTCCGGGCGGCAACAAAGGCCGAGCCCGGAATCCATAGCCTCCCACTTTGCAGAATGAGCGCCTGAGATCGCTTAATCGTCGATCGGACGCGGACCGGCGGGCATCGGCCCATCGCCCTCGCTCGGCATCGCGTGATCGCGCGGGCCGCGATGCCGGCGCCGCCGGCGGTGCAGCGGAAACCGGTCCGGCGAACCGTCGTAGCCATTGGGGCCATTGGGCCCTTGACCTTGTTGCGGGGATTGCTGCGGCGCCTGCTGTTGCGGCTGGCCGCCGGTGATGAACGACGGCAGCCGCTCGACGTCTTCCTCGCTGACCGGCGGCACATGCTGCGGTCGCGGTTGCGCGTGCTGCGGCTGTGCCTGCGGGTGGTGTTGCTCGCGCGGATAGAACGGCTGCGACTCGCGTGGTGCAAACGGTTCGCCGCCGATGGAGGGCTGTTCGTTGTCGTCGTCGTAGCCGTCGTCGGGAACATTGCCGCGCGACTCGCCGGATTGCTGGTAGTAGGGCTGACTCTGGCGAAACTGCTCTTGCGCCGCCGCGATCAGGCGGAAGTAATGCTCCGCGTGCTGATAATAGTTTTCGGCGGCGACCGGGTCTCCGGAGCTTTGCGCATCTCGGGCCAGCTGAAGGTATTTTTCGGCAACGTGGGAAGCGGTTCCCCGAATTTTCACGTCCGGTCCGTTGGACTCGTACATGCGCGACAATGGATTCTGATGATGGCCACCTTTGCGGTTGCGACCCCGCATGCGCTTGTTCTGACCGTTTCTCATGGTTGCTGTTAGCCAACCCCCTTATTTACGGCGGCACGCATGCCGCCGGATCACTTCCTGAATATCAATCCAACTGGACGCATTGACCTTGGCGATCTTTCTTTGCGCATGGCGCTCGCAGTTCCGCGCCGCAATGCCGTCATCGGCCGCCGCCGCGCGGCGTGCTGTTGACCTGACGAACCCCTTCCCATGCAGCCATCACCGGCGGTTTCGCCGCGCTGCGAACCCCTCGTTATGCGCGACATTCACCAATGCGCGCCGAACCGATGACTTCTCGGTCTGAATGTGGCGATCCCGTCTGCCGTCCGATCCGGCTTTCGCTATCCCGGCTTTCGCTTCACTAGGCCTGCGCTGCCAACCTCTGCGAGGGACGCTCTAGGCGTTCAAGGCGGCGCGGCGTTATCGTCTCGGGCCGATTCCGTGCGAGCAAACTAGTCGGTTCCGGCTGATATTCCAAGAGCTTTTTTCCCGCTTTTTTGCCGGGGGGTCAATGCTCCACGCTCATGCCCTCACTAACCGCGGCCTTTGTCGCCAGTAGGGCACGAGGCACACCTGCAAGATCGGGGCGGGGCGGCGCCGGCGCAAGCCCCGCCGCCGAAAACAAGGCGGCGACGGTTTCGGCCTGACCGGCGCCAAGTTCGACGACAAGAGCGCCGCCGGGCCGGAGCAGCGCCGGCGCGCTGGCCGCGATCGCCCGATAGAAGTCGAGACCGTCGGGTCCGCCGTCCAGCGCCGGGCGTGGGTCGAAATCGCGCACCTCGGGGGTCAGCGCGGCGATGGCGCCGGAGGCGATGTAAGGCGGATTGGAGACGATCAGGTCGAATGGTCCGCCGAGCGACGCCGCCATATCGCAGGCGACAAATTGCGCGCGGGAAAGTCCCAGCCGCCGCGCGTTGTCGCGTGCCACCGCAAGCGCGTCGAGGCTGGTATCGGTGCCGATCCCGGTCATGTTGGGCAGCTCGGTGAGCAGCGCCAGAAGGAGCGCGCCCGAGCCGGTGCCGAGATCGGCGATTTGCCCGACACCCGCGCGCGGGCCGTGCGAATCGATGGCGGCGAGCGCCGTCTCGACCACCGTTTCGGTTTCAGGCCGCGGCACCAGCGTCGTGGCATCGACGCGCAACGGCAAGCTCCAGAATTCCTTGCGGCCGACGATGCGTGCGACCGGCTCGCGCTTAAGTCGCCGCGCCGCGAGCCCGGCGATCGCCGCTCGCTCCGCGGCGTCAAGCGCGCGGACGCCGGCTGCGGCGAGCGCGGCATGATCGAGCGCCAGCGCGTGTCCGACGAGGATGCGAGCGTCGAGCTCGGGCGAATCGAGGCCGGCAACGCGAAATTTTTGCGCCAATGCGCGCCGCGCTTCGGCGACGGTGCGGGCACCGGCGCCCTCAGGGCGCGCGAAGGCGTTGGCTGCGCGCGGGGTCATCCGCCGCCGTTCTCGGCCGCCAGTAGCGCGGCCTGGTGCTCGGCGGAGAGCGCGTCAATGATTTCGCCCAGTGCCTCGCCCTCGAGGATCTGCGGCAGCTTGTAAAGCGTCAGATTGATGCGGTGGTCCGACACGCGCCCTTGCGGGAAATTATAGGTGCGGATGCGTTCGGAGCGGTCGCCGGTGCCGACCTGGCCGCGGCGCTCGGCGGCACGCGCGGCCTCGAGCTTCTGCCGCTCGAAATCGTAGAGCCGCGTGCGCAGCACCGCGAGCGCCTTGGCGCGATTGCGGTGTTGCGAGCGGTCCTCCTGCATCATGACGACAATGCCGGAGGGAATGTGGGTCACGCGCACCGCGGATTCGGTCTTGTTGACGTGCTGGCCGCCGGCGCCGCCGGCGCGCAGTGTGTCGATGCGAAGATCGGATTCGTTGATCGGGGCGTCGACTTCTTGCGCCTCGGGCAGCACGGCGACGGTCGCGGTCGAGGTATGAATGCGGCCGGAGGCTTCGGTGTCGGGCACGCGCTGAACGCGGTGCACGCCGGATTCGAATTTGAGCTTGGCGAAGGCGCCGCGGCCGCGGATTTCGGCGATGATCTCCTTGTAGCCGCCCATCGAGCCTTCGCTGGCAGTCATGAGTTCGACTTTCCAGCCCTGCTTGGCCGCGTAGCGCTCGTACATGCGAAACAGATCGCCGGCAAACAACGCCGCTTCGTCGCCGCCGGTGCCGGCGCGGATTTCGAGAATGACGTTGCGCTCGTCCATTGCGTCCTTGGGGATGAGCGCCAAGCGCAACTGCTGTTCGAGCGCCGCGCGCCGCGCTTCGAGCTGCGGCCGTTCCGCCTCGGCGACGGCGCGCATTTCGGCGTCGGTCGAAGGGTCTTCGATCAGACTCTCGACCCCGTCGAGTTCGCGCTGCGCCGCGCGATAGGATTTTACCGCCTCGACCACCGGCGCCAGCTCGGCGAATTCACGCGACAACTTCACATAGGTCTCGGGCGGCAGCGCGGCCGTAAGGTCGCGTTCGAGCGCCGCATGGCGGACGACAAGCGCGTTGAGTTTCTGATCGGGAAGCATGGGCTCTATGCAATAAGTAGAAGGCGTGGATGGCCGCGACAAGCCCGGCCATGGCAGCCATCTATTGGCTACATCTGCAAACCGTGATCGGCGGCGAATTTTTCGAGCTGGGCGCGAATTTGCACGCCGCCGCTCGATTTTTCGACCAGCGAGCAGACAAACGCAGCCGTCTTGCGGCAATCGAGGTCGAGCAGCATCGCCTTGACCGGTCCGACCGCCGAGGGGGTGACCGAAAGCGCGCGGTAGCCGATGGCGACCAGCGCCAGCGCGCCGATCGGCTGCGAAGCCAGTTCCCCGCACAGCGTTACCGGCTTGCCATGCGCGCGGCCTTTGTCGGCAATGTATTTGAGCGCGCGCAACACCGGCGCCGACAGCGGATCGAAGCGGCCGGACACCCGCGGATTGCCGCGATCGACGGCGTAGAGGAATTGCACGAGGTCGTTGGAGCCGACCGAAAGGAAATCGGCGTGGTCGAGCAATTCGTCGAGCTGATAAAGCAGCGAGGGGACCTCGACCATGCTGCCGACCTCGACCTGAGCCGGCAGCTTGTGGCCATGGCGGCGCAGGTGCGTGAGCTCGCGCTCGACCAGCTCCTTCGCCTGATCGAATTCGCCGACGGTGGCGATCATTGGAAACATGATTTTCAACGCGCGGCCGCCGGCGGCGCGCAGCAGCGCCCGGAGCTGCGTGCGCAGCAAAGCGGGCCGATCGAGCCCGAGCCGGATCGCCCGCCAGCCGAGCGCCGGATTCTCCTCCTCGATGTTGCGCATGTACGGCAGCACCTTGTCGCCGCCGATATCGAGCGTGCGGAAGGTCACCGGCTTGTCGCCGGCGGCATCGAGCACGGTGCGGTAGAGCGCGTATTGCTCGCTCGAGCGCGGGAAATTCGGCGCCACCATGAATTGCAGCTCGGTGCGGAACAGGCCGATGCCGGCGGCGCCGGTATCGGCGATGTGCGGCAGGTCGACGGTCAAGCCGGCGTTGATCAGCAACGTCACCTCTTCGCCGTCCTTGGTCACGCACGGCTTGTCGCGCAGCGCCAGATATTGTTGCTGCCGCCGCGCCCGCAGCCGTACCCGCTCGGCATAGGCGGCCTCCATGTCGGGTAACGGCCGGACCTGCAGATCGCCGGCCGAGCCGTCAACGATGATGGCGTCGCCCGGATCGACGATGCCGGTGGCGTTGTCGATGTCGCCGACCGCCGGAATGCCGAGCGCGCGCGCCACGATGGCGACATGCGAATGGGGGCCGCCTTCCTCCAGCACCAGACCGCGCAACCGCTTGCGGTCGTAATCGAGCAGCGCCGCCGGACCCATCGAGCGCGCGACGAGGATGGCATTCTCCGGCAGGTTCTCGCGCGACGGCGCGTGATCGCGGCCGGTGAGCTGGCGCATCAGCCGGTTGGCGAGGTCGTCGAGGTCGTGCAGCCGCTCGCGCAGGAACGGATCGGTTTGGCGCAGCATGCGGGCGCGGGTGTCCGACTGCACGCGTTCGACCGCGGCCTCGGCGGTGAGCCCCGTCATCACCGCTTCTTCGAGCTTGTGAACCCAGCCGCGGTCGTAGGCGAACATGCGGTAGGCTTCGAGCACGTCGCGATGCTCGCCGCCCTCCACCACGTCGCCGTGCTCGAGCAGTTCGTCGAGATGGGTACGCAATGTCTCGACCGCCGATTCGAGGTGCTTCAGTTCCTTCGGAATATCGTCGGCGATGAAATTGGTGACGACGACGCGCGGCTCGTGCAGCACCGCGTGACCGAGCGCGATGCCTTCGCTGAGCGCCTTGCCCTTGAGGTGAAGCGGCCGCCGCGCAGCCGGCTCGGCACCGGGAGGCGCCAGCACCGACAGCTCGCCGGAGGCGATCATCTCCGCGAGCACCATCGCCGTGGTCTGGAGCGCCTCGACTTCCTCCTCCGAATAAGTGCGCCGGGCGCGGTTCTGCACCACGAGCACGCCGAGCGTGTTGCCGGCGCGCAAAACCGGCACGCCGAGGAAGGAGTGGTAGATTTCCTCGCCGGTTTCCGGCCGGTAGGAATAGGCCGGATGCGCCTGCGCGTTGGACAGGTTGATGGCGCTCGCCTGGCTCGCGACCAGGCCGACCAGGCCCTCGTCCGCGCGCATCACGGTGTGGTGCACGGCGTCGCGATTGAGGCCCTCGGTGGCGTAGAGTTCGAGCGTGGAATCGACGCGCAGCACATAGACGGAGCAGACCTCCGCAACCATGTTGGCGGCGATCAACACCACGATCTTGTCGAGGCGTTCCTGCGCGCTGACCGGCTCCGCCATGACTTCGCGAAGCCGGCGCAACAGCACGCGCGGACCGCCGAGCGCGCCGCGCATGGCGTGAGGTCCCTCGGGCTTTGCCGTGACCGGAACGCCGCCCGCGTCGTACCGGCCCTATCGAAGAGGAATCCGCCTGGGTCGGGCCCGCGGCGAACACCATGAAGCCTATATCGAATGCGGCATGCAAACCGCAAGCCAAAGACAAGGATATGACGGCGCCGGGTTTTGTGCGCCGCAGCGTAAGGCTACGGTTTTACGGCTTCGCCTGGTGGAGGCCGTAGAGCGAGTGCAGCGTGCGGACCGCCAGTTCGGTAAACGCGGCGTCGATCAGCAGGGAAAACTTGATCTCCGAAGTGGTAATGGCGCGGATATTGATGGCGCGCTCGGCCAGCGCTCGGAACGCCTGCGCGGCGACGCCGGCGTGGCTTCGCATGCCGATGCCGATGACGGAGATTTTGGCGACATCGGCGGCGCCGTCGAGCCGGGCATACCCGATGGTCTGCTTGGCCTTGCCGACAACATCGAGCGCGCGCTGATAGTCGCCGGACGGCACCGTGAAGGTCAGGTCGGTGGTTTTGCCGTCGGCCGAGACGTTCTGCACGATCATGTCGACATTGATGTTGGCTTCGGCCAGCGGACCGAAAATCGCCGCGGCAACGCCGGGCTTGTCCTGGACCTGGCGCACCGAGATTTGCGCCTCGTCGCGGGAGAAGGCGATGCCGGTGACCACTTGGTGTTCCACGATCTCCTCCTCGTCGCAAATAAGCGTCCCGGGCGGGTTGCCGTGCGGGTCGATATCTTCGGGCCGATCGAAGCTCGAGCGCACGAAAATACGCACATTGTGCACCATGCCGAGCTCGATCGAGCGCACCTGCATCACCTTGGCGCCGAGCGAGGCCAGCTCCAGCATTTCCTCGAACGCGATCTTTTCAAGCCGGTGGGCGCGCGGCACGACGCGCGGATCGCTGGTATAGACGCCGTCGACGTCGGTGTAGATGTCGCAGCGGTCGGCGCGGATGGCAGCCGCCACCGCCACCGCCGAGGTATCGGAGCCGCCGCGACCGAGCGTGGTGATGCGCCCGGTTTCCTTGTGCAGGCCCTGGAATCCGGCGATGACCGCGACCTCCTTGCGTTCGCCGAAACGCTTGATGATTTCGGCGCCGTTGATGTCGAGGATGCGTGCCGAGGCATGCACGTTCGAAGTCAGGATCGGCAGCTGCCAGCCCTGCCAGGAGCGCGCGTTGATGTCCATGTCCTGCAGCGTGATCGCGAGCAGGCCGGCGGTCACCTGTTCGCCGGTGGCGACCACGGCGTCATATTCCCGGGCGTCGAATATGTGCCGTTTCTGCAGGGCCGCCGCGCACCAGGCGACGAGCCGGTCGGTGGTGCCCGCCATGGCCGAGACGACGACGGCGACGTCGTGGCCGGCATCGACCTCGCGCTTGACGTGGCGCGCGACGTTGCGGATGCGGTCGATGTCGGCGACCGAGGTACCGCCAAACTTCATGACGAGACGGGCCATGGCAATCGTTCGCGCTCTTCTACGGCAAGCGCGCCGGTTGCCGCGATGGTTGCGGGCCGGCGCGAAAAGGCGCGTATTGATACCGGCGCGATGCGCCGGCTGCAACTTCACGATTTGCGGCTGGTTAGCGGAAAAATATACCGTCATTAACGACCGCCCAATTACCGCCCCCGCCCGCCGGCATCCCGGCGGCAGCCAGCGATGGAGCGAGCATTTCGATACGAGCACCGGGTTTGAGGTCATTTGTGGTTCCTCTCACTGGGCATTGAGGCGCACATGCATGAGCAGAAAATCGGCGTTGTCGGCGGCGGCTTGATGGGCCACGGCATTGCTTACCTTCTCGCCGCGGCGGGGCACCAAGTAGGGTTATTTGAGCCGGCGGCGGATACCCGCGCCTCGCTGCCGCAACGGCTGCAAGCGATCGTCGATCTTTTTGCTGACGATCTGGCGGTCCTGCAACGGATCGCGGTGCGCGATCGGTTGGCGCCTGCCGTTGACGGCGCCGCCTTTGTGTTCGAAGCCGCGCCGGAACGGCTTCCGCTCAAGCAGCGTATTTTTGCCGAGCTTGAAGACGCGGTCGCGCCGGAGACGATCCTCGCCAGCAACAGTTCGGCGATCCCCTCGACCGAGATCGGCCGCGATCTCCAGCATCGCGACCGCGTCCTCGGCACGCATTTCTGGAATCCACCGCATCTCATTCCCCTGGTCGAAGTCATCGAGAATGAAAAGACCAGCACCGACGCCGTGGGCAAGACCATGGCGCTTCTCCGCCAGGCCGGAAAAGTCCCGGTCCATGTCCGCCGCGATATTCCCGGCTTCGTCGGCAACCGGCTGCAGCACGCGATGAAGCGCGAGGCGATCGCGCTGGTCGCCGCCGGGGTGTGCGACGCCGACACGGTCGATACCGTGGTCAAGGAAGGTTTCGGCACGCGCCTGGCCGTGCTCGGGCCGCTGGAGCAATGCGACCTGATCGGCTTGGATCTCACCCTCGACATCGCCGAGGTGCTTTATGCGGACCTCGACCGTACGGCGGGCCCGCATCCTTTCCTGCGCGAGAAGGTCAAGGCCGGAAAGCTCGGGATGAAAAGCGGCGAGGGCTTGCGCCATTGGACGGCGGAATCCGCCGATGCTGTTCGACAACGCCTGTCGCGCTTCCTGGTGGAGCAGGCGAAGGCCAGGAAGAAAGAATCGCGCTAGTTAGGCGCTTCCTGATCGGAACTGCGCTCGGCCACCAGCGCCCAAGCTGTCAGCGTCGCCGAAATCAGGTCGACAACGCCGATGGCCAGAGCGATCGGCGGCACCAGCCGCACCGCTGCCAATGTCGCCACTGCCGCCACTGCCGCCATCACCCACAGCCGCATCGCGACGGAGAGTTTGATGAGTGCTCGCGATTGCGTCTGTGCCGCGCCAATGCACAAAATGCCAAGATTGAACAGCGGGAGTGCCAACACCCGGTTCCACCAATCGAGCTCTGCCGAGAACGGGAGGAAGAACCGCGGCAGTCCTGGGGCGAGAAACAGCACGAAGCCCACGGCGGCGAGATAAACCCCGTGCCAAAGCAAAGTCTGTCCACTGCTGAAGTGGCGGCGTCGGTAGCATTGCACGATTTTAGATGAAATTCGGCAATTTGCTACTAATACGGCAGCCCGACATAATTTTCGGCGAACGCCGTTGCCGCGGCCTTCGAGCGGAACAAATAGTCGAGCTCGGCGAGCTGAAGTTTGTGATCGAACGGGTTTTCGGAAATCCTGTGCAATAGCGTCGTCATCCACCACGAGAAGCGTTCGGCTTTCCACACCCGGGCCAGCGCGCGCGCGGAATAATGATCGAGGCCGGCGTCGCATTTCTCGGCGTAGTATTCGACCAGAGCCTGCGAGAGGTAGCGTACGTCGCTCGCCGCGAGATTAAGCCCCTTGGCGCCGGTCGGCGGAACGATATGGGCGGCGTCGCCGGCGAGGAAAAGCCGGCCGAAGCGCATCGGCTCGGCGACGAAGCTGCGCAGTGGCGCGATGCTCTTCTCGATGGATGGGCCGGTGACCAGGCGCTCGCGGGCCTCGGCATCGAGCCTGGGCTTGAGTTCTGCCCAGAAGCGCTCGTCCGGCCAGGCGTCGGTGTCCTCGGCGAGACTGCATTGCAGATAGTAGCGGCTGCGCGTCGGCGAACGCATCGAGCAGAGCGCGAAGCCGCGCGGGTGGCGGACGTAGATCAGCTCCTCGGAGACCGGCGGCGTGTCGGAGAGAATGCCGAGCCAGCCGAACGGGTAGACCCGCTCCTGCATGGTGATCGCGCCGGCGGGCACGCTCTGGCGGCTGACGCCGTGAAAGCCGTCGCAGCCGGCAATGAAGTCGCACACGATCTCCTGCGATTTGCCGTCGGCACGAAAGGTCACCCGCGGCGTCGCGGCAAAAATATCGTGCAAGGCCACGTCGTGAGCTGCGTACACGCTGGGCGCGCCGACCGCGGCGCGGCCGTCCATCAGATCCTTGGTGATCTCGGTCTGCCCGTAGACCATCACCGCCTTGCCGGTGAGGTCCTTGAAGGAGATGCGGTGGCGGCTGCCGTCGACGCAAATCTGTACCCCCTCGTGCACGAGCCCGTCCGTGTGCATGCGGGCGCCGACGCCGGCCTGGTCGAGCAGATCCATGGTGACCTGTTCGATGACGCCGGCGCGAATGCGGCCGAGGACGTATTCGCCGGTTTGCCGTTCCAGTATGATGTTACCGATGCCGTGCTTGTGCAGGAGCTGGCCGAGCAGCAGGCCCGCCGGCCCGGCGCCGATGATGGCGACTTGAGTTCGCATGGCCCACCATAGCATCCACGGCGCGGTTCCATGGAACTTCGAAATCAAATGGGAAAGGTTCCCTGGGGAGCAGTGGATTGGTGGGGCCGGCCACCTTTCGACCATCGACGGAGCGCCAGCGCGCCGCTAGGTTAGGGCGTCCGGGAGTAACCCGCACGAAACCAGGGAAAGAAACATATGCTGCGGACCATGCGTCTCGTTTGCTGGCTGGCGTTGCCGGTCGTCGCGCTTCTTGCTGTCCTCAACCCAGCCGCCGCCCAGGGCAGCGACGAGGCCCGCCAGGCTTGCACGCCCGATGCGATGCGGCTGTGTTCCGAATTCATCCCAGACGTGCCGAGGATCACGGCATGCATGAACGCCAAGCACGCCCAGCTCAGCGCCGCCTGCCGCCTGGCGATGTCGCATGGCCACCGGGCCGTCCACAGATATCGCACACATCGATGGAAGAGCTACCGGCATTGCCGGCACGGCCGGCATTGCGGTTGACCATGTCTTGACCGGAACGCGCCCGCGCCGCGCTTGGCAAAAGTGCGGCGTCTCGCGTGAGCGGACGCCTTGAGCGCCGTTACATGAAAATGCCATGCTGCACGCGCAACGGCGTGCCGGGGCGGCCTAAAGCGTCGACGTTCGAGTTCGGGAAACAGGCGCTACGGCGGGGTCATGCAGCCGCGAACGTCGGCCATATCAGCGGCATTACGCCGGACCCTGCATTGGGGGTGGCTCGTCGCGCTGGCCGCCGTGGTGCTGATCGCGGCTTTCGCGGTACCCAAAGCCCAACCCAAGGCCCGGCTTGTTGCGGCCGAGGATGGGCAGCTGCTGGCAGCCGTTTCGTCGCTCGGCGAAGCCATGCGCGCCGGCGACCGGACGGCGGCCCGCCGGCTCCTTGCGTTGCAATTCACTTTCGTCGACGCCGGCGGCAAGATTCACGTGCGCAGGGATTTTCTTGGCGAGATCAAGAGCGTCGCTGCTGCCGCCAGTGCCGACGCCAAGGTGAGCAGCTACGGTGAGCTCGCCATGGTTACCGGGCACCGCAAAGCGGCCGACAACAACGACGTGTTTTTCCTCGACATCTGGGCCAGGCAGAAGGGCAGCTGGCACGCGCTCTTGATGCAGAACGTCGCGGCCGCGCCGGCGGAGCCGCCACCTGCCGCTCCGGCCGCGGCCGGCGGCGAGCCGAAACAGCACGAATGTAAGAACCCCTGCCAGGCGATCCCCTACCGGGTGCGCTCGGCGGCCGAGCAGGACGTCATCAACACCTACCAGGCCATCGTGAAGGCCATCGTTGTCCATGACGCCAACGAATGGGCCGAGCACGTCGCCGACCAATTCGTGCTCCAGGGCAGCGGTCGGGAGCCGGTCCCGAAATCCGAGCGGGTCGCCGCGATCGAGCGCCAAAAGGAGAGCAATGCCGTTGTGGCGGTCGGCGAGATCCAGACGATGCGGCTTGCAGTGTATGGTGACGGCGCGGTGATGATCACCACCGAGACCGCACCCGATAATTCACACCCGCCCTACCGCGCCGCGCGGGTGTGGGTAAAGCGCAATGGTCAATGGCTGATGGCGATCAGCGCGCACACCGAGGTCAAGTAGCGAGCCGAATTCGATCGAGCGTTGCACTACTCCTCCAGTCCCGTCGGCACGTTCTCGTTCTCGCTTTCGAGCTTCATGCCGGCGGCGAGCGCCATGGTCTCGGCGAGCGCCGCGAAATCCTTCTGCAGATATTGCTCCGGGTTCCGCTGCAAGGTGGCGGCCCCGAAATGGCTTTGCAGCACCTCCCGCGCGGCCGCCGTCACCGGCAGCGGCACGTCCATCTCGCGGCCGAGATCGAGCCCGAGGTCGAGGTCCTTACGCAACAATTCCGGCGTGAACGTCGTGGTCCAGTCGCAATTGACCAGCGCCGGCGATTTATAGCGGGTGAACATCGAGCCCATCACGCCGTTGTTGAGGAAGGCCAGGAAGGCGTGGCGCGGCACGCCCATCTTGTTGGTCAAGAGCGTCATCTCGATCAGATTTTCGATGACGACGCCGAGCATGACGTTGTGGGCGATCTTGCAGACGCGGGCGAGTTCGCCGTTGCCGACATAGGATACGCCCCGCGGCGCGAATACTTCGATCAGCGGCATCGCCGCCTTGCAGGCCGCCTCGGTACCGGAAACGACGGCGGAGAGTTTGCCGGCTTTGATGACCTTGGCATTGCCGCTGACCGGGGCGGCGACGAACTCGGCGCCGAGCTCTTTGAGCTTGGCGCGGATCCCGGCCGATTCCTCGACCGCGATGGTGGAGCAATCGACCACGATCGGCGGCACCTTGCCGCCCTGGCTGCAGACTCCGTTGTTGCCGTAGAGGACCTCCTGCACGTCCTTGCCGGTGGCGACGATGCAGAACAGCACGTCCACGTTCCGCAGATCGGAGAGACGATCGACGAGCTTGCCGCCGATCTTCGCCAGCGGCTCGGCCTTGGCGCGGGTGCGGTTCCAGATCGCGACATCGTAGCCCGCCTTGATCAGCCGCTCGGCCATGGGCGTCCCCATGCGGCCGGCGCCGATCCAACCGATTTTCTGCCTGTCCGGTGTTGCATTCGTGGCCATGCCAAACTCCCTTTGCCGGAGGCTCTCCTATCACACGACGCGGTACCTTGTCCGCGCGCGGGGCTGCCGCATGGCCGGGCGCCGTGGCGGCTTTGCATTTCTTGACAGCGACTTATGGTGACG
>Ga0187863_10002911_pt1 | contig 12850 bp, 10 predicted proteins | sample June2016WEW_11_1_FD_132975 | JGI IMG/M metagenome (GOLD analysis project Ga0187863, IMG submission 132975) | Peatland microbial communities from SPRUCE experiment site at the Marcell Experimental Forest, Minnesota, USA - June2016WEW_11_10 | ecosystem: Environmental > Terrestrial > Soil >...
GGCCTAACTCGGAATCCGAAAATGCCGGAACAAATACCGGAACATTTTTTTCGTATGCAGACTTCAAAATACCGCGCTGTCCCTTGGCGCCTTTCGCCAAATGCGCCCCAATCGCGCGATTTAATTTATACGAGCACATCACTTCGTCCGCGTCCCAGCCGCTGAATACCGCGTGCATCACGCGCTCCACGTCGTCGAGATTGGTTTCCGGTTCAAGCGTGTCATAGACGCGGTTATATCCCGCCTCGTAAAGTTCCTCGTCGCTAAGCTCGGGATTGTGCCGGAAATGTGCGCGCCCCGTGGCTTCGACCAGGCCGTGGGCCATGAGCGCGCCAGTCGACACAATCGCATTCACGATGCCGCGATCGATCAACTCGGCAATCACCAGCCCTTGCTTGGCCACCGTCATCGCGCCAGCAAGCGTCATCACCACAAAACATTCCTGATCGCGCGCCATAGCCTCGAGTACATCGGCCGCTTCGCCGAGTTGGCGGCCGGTGAACGCCGTTTTGGACATCGCCCGCACCAAGTCGTCGATCGACTGAATCGCGCCCAGGTCAAGCGGCTCCAGCGGAATCAGACGGTCAGCCACCGGATCGTGCAGCTTGCGGTCGATGCCCGCGCCTTCGTCGCCTGTATGGTGACCACTCTTCTGCTGCTGGCCGGGCTTGCCTACACCGGCTACATTCTTGTGCTTCAAGGATCAACCTCCCCAACCGACAAAAATAATTTTGACCGAAGAAACAATTTACTAGAAGTAAGAGAAGGCTGCGACTACCGTTTCATAAACCTGTAACAATTCACGCTCGCTGGGCGCGGTTTGATATCCTAAGGCGCGTATTGAAAGCTAGTATTCGCAAAAGTTTTTGGAGACTGAGTGCCCGACAAATTCATGGTCGCGTTGATCCAGATGTCGTGCGGCTCCGAGCCCGCCGACAACCTGGCCAAGGCGCTGGATCGCATAGCGGAAGCGGCGCGCCTGGGCGCCGATGTAGTCTGCCTGCCCGAACTTTTTCAAACGCAATATTTCTGCCAGCGCGAAGATGCAACTCTCTTCGATCTCGCCGAGCCCATCCCCGGCGCGACTTCTGCAAAACTCGCCGCTGCCGCCGCGAAGAATAAAGTAGTGCTGATCGCATCGCTCTTCGAAAAGCGCGCCCCTGGCCTCTATCACAACACCGCTGCAATCTTCGATGGCAAGACTGGCGAAGCAAAGAATGGTGATGGAAAAAACGATTCGGCTGGCGCGCTCGTCGGCCTGTATCGCAAAATGCACATCCCCGACGATCCTCTCTATTACGAGAAATATTATTTCACTCCCGGCGATCTCGGCTTCAAGGCCTTCGACACCTCCGCCGGAAAACTCGGCACGCTCGTCTGCTGGGATCAGTGGTATCCGGAAGGGGCGCGCCTCACCGCCTTGCAAGGCGCAAGCATCCTCTTTTATCCGACCGCCATCGGATGGCATCCGGCCGAGAAGGCAGAATTTGGCCACGCGCAACATGACGCCTGGCGCACCATTCAGCGCGCACACGCCATTGCCAACGGCGTTTACGTAGGAGTGGTGAACCGCGTGGGCTTCGAAACCGGCGACATTCGTGGCAATTCCGCGCCCGGCGAAGGCCTGGAATTCTGGGGAGGATCATTTTTCTGCGATCCTTTCGGTCGCGTGCTCGCCGAAGGATCGCACGACCGCGAAGAAATTCTGCTCGGTGAAGTTGACTTGCATCATCTCGAAGACGTGCGCCGCAACTGGCCCTTCCTGCGCGACCGCCGCATCGATGCCTACGCTCCCATCACCAGCCGCATGTTGGATGGAAAATGACGGATGGAAAATAACGTATGGAAAATGACCCTCCCCACCCTTGTCATCCTGAGCGAAGCAGAAACTTCACGAAGTGAAGTTTCCGCGCAGTCGAAGGACCCCTACCCAACCCAACTATCAGGGTCCGCCTCGATCAGGCGAGTGTTGCGATGACCCCGCGACGCACCAAACTCCCCGCCGCCCAAGGCTATCGCATGCCCGCCGAGTGGGAGCCGCACGAATCCACCTGGCTAGCCTGGCCCCATCTACGCAGCGATTGGCCTGGCAAGTTCGAACCCATCCCGTGGGTCTACGCCGAGATCATCCGCAACCTCTCGCGCCACGAGCGCGTCGACCTGATCGTAAGCAACGTAAGCGCTGAGCGAAACGCCAAGGCCCTCCTTGAGAAGGCCGGCGCGCTCTCCGACAACATCGTCTTCCATCGCTGGCGTACGGATCGCGTTTGGACCCGCGATTCCGGCTGCATTTTTCTCGTTCCGCCGGGCCAGTCCGAAAGCACCGCTCTAACGGCACTGCACTTCCAGTTCAATGCCTGGGCGAAGTATGACAACTATAAGTACGACGCAAAAATTGGCGCGCGAATGGCCAAGTCCGCCGGCGCGCAGGTTGCGCGTCCCACTTTCGGCTATCACAGAGAATTCCCCATCGTGCTCGAAGGGGGATCGATCGACGTCAACGGCCGCGGCACCCTGATCACAACCGAAGAATGTCTCCTCTCAACCACGCAACAGCGCAATCCGTCCATGAATCGCGCCGCTTACGAACAAATGTTCGCCGACTATTTCGGGATCCAGTCCGTCATCTGGCTCGGCGACGGCATCGAGGGAGACGACACCCACGGCCACGTCGACGATCTAGCCCGCTTCGTTGCGCCCGACACGGTGGTCACGATGGTTGAGCCGAACGAGCGAGGCGAGAATTATTCCGCGCTGCATCACAATCTCGGACGCCTCCGCGCCGCCCGCGATCAGGATGGTCAGCGACTCAACGTGGTAGAAATCCCGATGCCGCGTCCGGTCGCCTTCGAAGGCCGCCGACTCCCCGCCAGCTACGCCAACTTTTATATCGCGAACGGAGCAGTGCTGGTGCCGGTGTTCAACGATGCCAACGATCGCATCGCGCTTAACACTCTCGCCGACGTTTTCCCAACGCGCGAAATCGTGCCGATCTACTCCGGCGATTTGATCTGGGGATTCGGCGCGCTGCACTGCATGACGCAACAGCAACCGGCGGTCAGTACCTAGCAAGTTTTGTCCGAAACTGGGTACTGGCCACTCGGTGCTGGGTACTTCATTTACACTTCTATCCGTGAACGCCGAGATCATCGCGGTCGGCTCTGAGTTGCTTACGCCTCATCGCCAGGACACCAACTCCCTCTACCTCACAGAAAAGTTGAACGAACTGGGCGTCGAGGTGCGCTTCAAGTGCATCGTCGGCGATGACGCTGAAGGATTGACCGCGGCCACGAAACTCGCCATGCGCCGCTCCGACATTATTATTTTCTCCGGCGGCCTCGGCCCCACTGAAGACGACCTGACTCGCGAAGCCGTCGCCGACGCGCTTGGATTAAGACTGCAGCGCAATCCTGAAATCATTGCGAAGCTAGAAGAACGCTTCGCGAAGCGCGGCTACAAATTTTCCCCCAACAATGCCAAGCAGGCAGACATCATCTCCGGCGCCACGGTGCTGCCGAATCCTCTAGGCACCGCGCCCGGCCAATGGATCGCCGGAAAGTATGACAGCCAGGAGCGAATCCTGATGCTGCTTCCCGGCCCGCCCTACGAACTCAAAGGGATGTTCGAAAGCGAATGCATTCCGCGATTGCGCGCTCGCGTACCGGAGCAGCACATCGCCATGCGCACATTAAAGATGGCGATGATCCCGGAATCGCAGGTGGACGCGCGTGTCGCTCCCATCTACAAAACTTATACCGATGTGGAAACCACGATTTTGGCGGGCGCGGGCGAGATTCAACTTCATCTGCGCTGCCGAAAAGATTCCGCGACGGAAGCCGAGGCGCGCGTCGAAGAACTCGCCGAAAAAATCGAGGACGAACTTGGCGACGCGATCTTCTCCCGCAAAGGCGAGACCATCGAGCAGATCGTCAGCTATCTGTTGCAAATGCGCGGTATGACGCTGGCCACCGCGGAATCCTGCACCGGCGGAATGCTGGCCGAGCGCATCACCTCTCTCGGCGGCAGTTCACGTTATTTCCTCGGCGGGGCTGTGGTTTATTCGAATGAACTGAAAACACAATTTGCAAATGTGCCGAAACCTCTCATCGATCAGCACGGAGCGGTCAGCCGTGAAGTCGCGGCGGCGATGGCGGAAGGCATTCGCAAACGCTGCCTCGCAAGCTATGGAGTCGGAATCACCGGCGTGGCTGGCCCGAGCGGTGGCACAGAGCAAAAGCCCGTCGGCCTCGTCTACATCGCGCTCGCGGGCGAAGAAGGCACGCAGGTTGTCGAGCGCAACTTTCCCGGCGATCGCAAGCGGGTCCGCCAATTTTCGACGGAGCAGGCGCTGGAGATGATCCGCCGAGCTCTACTCTGAGCGGTCGCTGGACGCGGCGGTATATAAAGCAATGCGAATATTTATCGGCATCGATCTTGACCCTGAAGTCCGCGCCCGCATCTCGCGCTTTCTCGAAGGCGTCGAGAGCTTTGCCCCCGAAGCCCGCTGGGTGCGCCCCGAGTCATTGCACGTTACGCTCAAGTTCATCGGCGAACAAACGCCGGAACAAGTCGAATCCATCGCCGAACGTTTGCGGCGCGTCGAGAGCAACGCGTTCGAGATTCGCTTTACCGGATACGGATACTTCCCCACCGCGAAGGCCGCTCGCGTATTCTGGATCGGAATTCAGGCCGGTCCGCAACTCGCCGATTTGGCCGCGAGTATAGATGTGGCCGTCGCTGAACTCGGCGTTCCACGCGAAGATCGGCCGTATAGTCCGCATCTGACGCTGGCGCGCGGCGGACCGGGAAGGAGATCAGGTTCGCCAAAACGGCAGAAAGGCGAGACAGCCAACACGACTTTTGCGGTCCTCGACAAGAGGCTGACCGCCATGGACGATCTCGATTTTGGTGTCACAACGGCGAGCGAGTTTGTTCTTTACCAGAGCCAGCTTTCGCCAACCGGGTCGAAGTACACCAGGCTGCACCGTTTTCCGTTGAGGCAGCCAGCGTAGTTAAATCGATAAACATGAATCCTTACCTCATCGTCGCGCCCGTCAGCTATCTGCTGGGGTCGATTCCGTTCGGCTATCTTCTCGTGCGGATTTTTACAGGTGAGGATGTGCGCGCCGGCGGCAGCGGCAACATTGGCGCAACCAATGTCGCCCGCAAATCGCCAGCGCTCGGCGTTGCCACTCTCGTTCTCGATGCCGCCAAAGGATTAGCAGCAGTTCTGCTTGCGCGCACGCTCTTCGGCGGACCGCATCAACGACTGATCATGACCACGGCCGCGTTCTTCGCCGTGCTCGGGCATCTCTTTCCTGTCTGGCTCAAATTTCGCGGCGGCAAGGGCGTGGCCACCAGCCTCGGAGCTTTCCTACTCCTCACACCGAAATCCATCTTGTGCATGGTCATTCTCTTTCTGCTCGTCGCCGTCGCCTTGCGCTACGTCTCGCTGGCCTCGATCGTTGTAGCCGCGGCCTTCCCTCTTCTAGCTTGGGCTTTCCGCGAATACGCCGACTCGCGGCAGCTGATTTTTATCGCCCTAGTTTCCGCATTCGTTATCTGGAAGCATCGCCAAAATATAGGCCGGCTCGCCGAGGGTAGCGAAGCGAAATTAGGAGCAAAGCCCGAAACAAAGCCCGCCGGCTCCTTAGGAGCAACCCGCCCATGAGCCGAATTGCAGTGATCGGCGCTGGTGCGTGGGGGACGGGATTGGCGATCGTCCTCGGACGCAGAGGGCCAAACGGCTTTCCCGGCGGCTCTCGCCACGAGGTCCGCAACGGATTTCGCCACGAAGTTCGTCTCTGGGCGAACGAGCCCGAGGTCGTCGCCAGCATCGAAAACAATCGCATCAACGAACGATTCCTGCCGGGCTTCGTACTGCCCGAAACAATCACCGCAACCAACGATCTGAACACCGCGCTCAACGGCGCGGACATCGTGGTCAGCGTGATGCCTTCGCAGCACTGCCGAACGCTCTTCGAGCGCATGGCGTCGCAGCTTCATCCCGAGACACTTTTCGTCAGCTGCACCAAAGGCCTCGAAAATGGCACGCTGCTGCGCATGACCGAAGTGATTGGCGACGTGCTGCGCAGCCGCCATTTCACAGCGCGCGTGGCGGCGCTTAGCGGGCCGTCGTTTGCCAGGGAGGTGGCGCGCGGCGATCCGACGGCTGTTACTGTTGCATCCATCGACAGCGAGGTGGGTCGCGCTGTGCAACACGCATTCAGCGATTCGCGCTTTCGCGTTTATACCAATGACGATGTGATCGGCGTGGAATTAGGTGGCGCGCTGAAAAATATTATCGCCATCGCAGCCGGCGTCTGCGACGGCCTCGGCCTCGGGTACAATTCTGTGGCAGCGCTGATCACGCGCGGACTCGCCGAAATAGCGCGTCTGGTCGTGGCCTGCGGCGGACGCCTCGACACCATGGCCGGACTCGCCGGACTCGGCGATCTGGTTCTGACCTGCACCGGCGATCTTTCGCGCAATCGCAGCGTCGGCGTTGAGCTGGGCAAAGGCCGCACGCTGCCCGATGTCATCGCGGCCATGCACGGCGCCGTCGCAGAAGGAGTCTTCACCACAAAAGCCGCAGTGGGACTGGCGCGCAAGAAGAATGTCGAGATGCCGATCACGGAACAGATGTTTGCTATCCTCGAAAACGGCAAGCCGCCGCAACAGGCGATTGAAGAACTGATGACCCGCGCAACCAGAAGCGAAATATAGCCGGTCGCTTCTTCGCGAAAATCAACAACATTCATTAACGGCTTGGCGACGATTCATCGAGCAATTCTTTTAAATACTGCTGCCAAGCTACGGCCCAAGTGTGCGTGCCGTGGCCATGCGTCTGCTCGGAAGCTGGGAGCAACACAAATTTGCCGTTCTTTACTTTTTTGATCTCGCGTTCGGCGACGCCTAACTCGGGAGGATTGATGAAATCATCGGCCGAGTTCACGAACATCACTGGAGCCTTGATGAGTCCGAGCTTTGACGACGGGTCGTAATCGCGCGACGCGGCGACGGCGTAGAGAAAATCGTTAGCGTCCATGTTTGCTGTCATCTGTTTTAGTGTTTCGTCGAGATATTTATCGGCAGCTTCACGCGTAGGCAAGTCTTCCTGCAAGTGCAACGGGGCGGTGCCGGCGATTAGTAGAAAATCCGTGGCGATCTGCAGCGCGGCTCGAGGCTCGCTCGTATACTCGCCGTTTTTCCAGTCCGGATCCTGGCGAATTCCGTCAATCACCATTTTCCGCCACATGCGATTGCGCCCCGCGATTTGCACCGGCAGGCAGGCGAGCGGCATGAGCGCGTCCATCGCATCGGGATAATCCTCGCCCCACATGAACGATTGCATGCATCCCATCGATGTTCCAAGAACGAGGCGCAGGTGGTCGACACCCAATCCCTTCATCACGAGCTCATGCTGCAGAACAACCATGTCGGCATAGTCGTATTGCGGAAAACGAGCATGCATGCCATCGCTTGGTTTGCTCGATTTCCCGTGGCCAACATTGTCCGGAATAATGAGGTAGTACTTGCTAGCATCGAGAAGTTGCCCCGGCCCAAACAGCACGCCGGCAAAAATCGGACGGAGAAAAGTCTTTCCTGATCCGCTTGTGCCGTGGAGGATGAGCACCGCGTTAGTGGTATGTCCGCGAGCGTCTTTCGCGGGCGTGCCCAAGGTCGTGTAGTGCATGTTCAGGTCGGCCAGCGTTTCGCCCGATTGAAAGTGAAAATTGTGAATGACAAAGTCGCCTTCCTGAGGCGCGGGACCGCTGGCCGCGGCGGCGGCCTGGGCTCCAGCCTCGGATGCAGCGAACATCATTACCATTGTCAGCCAGGTCAGAGCCAACCAAACTCTGCAGCGCTTTAGAATCGTCGTCCTTGCCATAATTCCTCCTGATGACAATTTGTAGCAATTTCCGCAAAAAGTGAGTATCGGATTTTCCGCTTTAGCCGCCTCGCTGTAAAGCCAACCAGCTCTCGGACGCGGGGCAACGAGTATGGTCCACCGTGCATCGCCGGGAGAAACTTTGACCACGGGGGACACAGAGGAACACAGGGGGGAACTCCAAAAATGTTATTCCGTAGTTCCCTGTGTCCTCCGTGCTCCCTGTGGTTGCCTCGGACCAGCGAGGCGAGTCCGAACTGCCCCGCCAACGATATGCAACTACCGCCCTCGCCCTGCAAAAAGGATTCGATTGCCGTCAGGGTCACAAACGATGAACGTGCGAGCGCCCCACGGTTCTGTCTTGAGTCCCTGCTGAAATGTCACGCCCGCCGTCTGAAACTCAAGGAAGAGCGGCTTGGCATCATCGAGTGTGATGGATGCCGAGAGCAGCTGTTCTCTGTCCCGAAGCTCCGGATCGATGGCGGGTTGGGGCAGACATCGGAGATTCAACCTGGCGCCATCCCGAAACACTTGTCCATAGAATGGCGGCTTGCCATAAACGAAGGCGACCGTGAACCCCAGTTTTTTTGTATAGAACTCACATGAGCTTTCAATGTCGGCGACAAAAAGCTGGGGCTCGGCGGCAAGAAGTATCGGTTTGGAAAGAGCTTCAGTGTGTGTATCACTCATAGTGTGGACTCCTCTAAGGAGCGCCTCCCAATTCTCGAATCCCGCCTTTTTCGCAATCAGCTCTTGAGCGTCGGACAGCTTGAAGTTGTGCGCGAGCACAGCCTGATCAGTCAAATGACGGAAACGCGGCAGCACCGCTCGAATTTGCGCCGCAACCGGGTAGTAACGATCACGGTGCCAACGCAAATAGAGCTTCGCTTGTTTTTTAAGGTTTTCGAGGTTGGGCATAGGGCACCTTGCTGATTGGTTTGTAGGCGGGCATCGCCCGTCCGGCCCGAAGGTCCGTTGCGCCCTACAGCACTGGATAAACTGTAAGTTTACTTTTCGATGGAAGTCAAGGGCCGTGATCAACCGGTGATCGGCAAGGAAGGTGCTCGCCGAGTGCAAAGTCGTGCATTTTCGCGTGTCCCGCACCTTCCGTCGAACTATTCAGACTAGTCCGGATCCCTTGTCTAACAGCCTCATTCCCCACCTCGGACTAATTTCCTGTTGACAGTTCGATGGGGCGGGGACTAGTTGTTAACGGCAAGCTAATTGCAGCTTGTGTTGAGGCTGAAGATGAAAACGCCACAAACCATCCCGACCGCCGGAGAGCGACAATCGAGTGGAAGATCGCAGGATAAGAAGGCGGGAGTGCGATTTGTGCTGATGGTCGCGGCGCTGACGTCGATTGTGGTCCTGCTGCATGTGCAGAGCGCAGCAGAGCAACCGCAGCACGCGTTGAGCGCCAGCGACGCCTCGCCCGCACTCGTGGTTGGCTTCGTCGGCGGCTTCGTCCATAGCGACGACCTCCGCCATTCTGAAGTGCAGATCACTCAGCAGATTCGGGCGGCCTACGGCGATCGTGTACGCGTACTAATCTATGAGAATCGGCGCAGCGCCGAAGCCCGCCGGATGATCCTCAATTGGTTTAGGCACGAGGCCGACGACGCCGCTACATCACCGGAAAAGACCGCAGACCATGAATCTCGAGGAGCCCGCATTATTTTGTTCGGCCACAGCTGGGGCGCTTCCGCCGTGGTCTCGCTGGCGCGCAGCCTACAGCGCGATGGCATTCCTGTTTCATTAACCATCCAGGTTGACAGCGTCACGAAAAACGGCGAGGACGACTCCCTGATCCCCGCGAACGTCGTCGAGGCGGTTAACTTTTATCAAACCCGGGGCTTCTTGCACGGACGAACGAAGATCAGCGCAGCCGATCCGTCGCGCACCAAGATCCTGGGAAATTTTCGTTTTACTTACGAAAAAGAGCCGGCCGAATGTCGCGCTTATCCCTGGTACGATCGTCTGCTTTTCAAGGGACACACGTCCATCGAATGCGATCCGCATGTGTGGTCCCAGGTTGAGGAGTTGATCCGCACGCGGCTGCCAGCCGTAGCACAGCCGGCACAAAGCGCAATGACGGCGCGAGCGGGAGGCTAGCACCACTCCGATATGCTGGCGCGGTCCTAACTCATTTTCAAGCGCCACGCAAATGCTGGTGCCGGGAGCGGGACTTGAACCCGCACTCCCCAAGGGGCCACGGATTTTAAGTCCGTTGCGTATGCCAATTCCGCCATCCCGGCCATGCGCCCATTCTACCGCGAACCAGGGTTCATCTTTTCATCTTGTAAGCTCTCGCGCGAAGGATCGTCCCATCCCTCAAGTACGAGGTCGACTGGCCAGTTCACAGATCAGATCGGCAATCGTTGTTGCTGAGCGTTCACCCAACACGATGGTGTAATGCGTGGTGCCGGGTAATTTCCGGTCCTCGAGATGGGGCAGATAACTTTTGAATTGCGCGGCGAGCGCATCCGGAAAAAGAGGCGGCTGGCCGGGGATAAAACCGCTCTCGGCGCGCAGCAACAGCGTCGGCACACGAATGAGTTTCAGGCGCTCGTTGATTGCGTCCGGCTGAAACGCTTCCCGCAGATCGGCGAGCACAGCCGCCTCTGATGCTTTGGGCTGCACGGGCGAATCGCCGCCGACTTCATAATCAAGAAAAGCTTCGACCCACGGATTCCATTCTCCGGCCGGGAAGTGCGGTTGGGTTCGCCAGAAATCCTTATAGGCTTGGCGTGAAGGATGAGTCTCGCGCAACTGTGCAATACGTAGCGCAAGCGCCGCTGCCACGCCTTTGCCGGCATCATCCCCCGTGGGCGTATTCGGCACGAGGCCGCCGTCGATGAGCACGAGACCGGAGACGAGACTCGGCTCCTGTGCGGCGAGAGCAGTCGCGACAAAGGCGCCCATGGAATGGCCAATGATGATGCTCGGGCCAAGGCCCATGGCGCGCATGGCCGCGGCCGCATCGCGTGCGTGCTGGACAAAGCCGTAAGGGGCCGCGGGCTTGTCGGAATCGCCGCGCCCTCTGAGATCGAGCCCAACGAGCGCGCATCGGCCCGCCAGGCGCTCGGCGATGCCAACGAAATTCATGTGCGACGCAGTCAGGCCGTGCAGGCCAACCACCGGCGCGCCGCGGCCGGGCCAGTAGCCGAAGGCCAGTTCCACGCCGTCCCCTGACACGCGGCCCTGGGCGTGACGAGTGACTCGCAGACCATTCTTCAAAGGCACATTCTCGGAAGTCATAGCCTCACATTCTAGTGGACTACATGCCAGCCGCCTGCGTGCAGCTAGAAATTGACCTTCAGCGCGAACTGAATCACGCGCGGCCCCGTGCTTGTCGCTATGATCTGCCCGTAGCTGCTTGATTCCAAAACGGCGAAATTGGTATTTGGGGCCACCGGATTCGCGAAGCTCACATGATTGAAGGCGTTGAAAAACTCCGAGCGGAATTCAACAGTTGTCCGCTCGGTGACGGGGAACATCTTGACAACATTAATGTCGGCGTTTTGCTGATCGGGTCCGCGCAGGCTGTTTCGCCCCACATTCCCGAAATCTCCCGGCAAGATTGCCGGCGCAAAACAAGCAGTGTTGAAATACTCTGTAAGGCGCGATTTGACACTGCCACTGCGAACCGGATTACAACCCGCCACATAGTCGGCGCGCGCCTGCGTGGCTTCCGTGTCATTAGTTACGACAGTGAACGGCGTGCCGCTCTGCCACACAAACACACTCCCCAGTTCCCATCCGTTTACCGCCTGGCGGGCGAAGCCTGAGTCCCCTTTGTAGAACTTCGGTACCTCGTAACGACCGCTGAACACAAAACGATTGGGGCGGTTGAAATCGGAGCTGGCATAGTTATACTGCTGGCCCGGCGCCTGGTTCCCCGGGACAACCGAAACGTCGCTCGTGCCGGTCGCGTCTCCGGAATAGTCGTCGAGCGAATGGCTCCAGGTGTACGACGCAAGGAATTGCAGACCATGGGAGAAACGCTTTTTCAGGCTTACCTGCAGAGCGTTATAGTTCGAATTTGACGAACTCTGCTGCAGATGAACTCCTAACCCTTGCGTTGCCAGAGCCGATAACCCTGGCCCATAAGGGGAGGGATAGGCGAGGGCCTGCGGTCCGTAGGCCTGGTTGAAATCAACCAAACGAAATTCCTTGCGTCCAACCGAGCCAACGTAGGCCACGTTCAACATCCAGTTGTGGGCGAGTTCATTCTCAAAGCCGAAACTGAATTGCTGGATGTAGGGCGTACGGAAATCGTGAAGATCGGGGTAGACGCCATTGGCGGGAATCGCCGCGACGCCTGTAGGTGAAAGAGGAGTGGGCGCCTGTGTAAGAAAAGCGGGCGGACCGCCCAGCGGAAAGAGGGCCGGGTTGTTGAAAGCGAGGGGATAGCTGCTCGGCTGGGGAACATTCACAAACGGCGTAGCGATCGGTGTTAAGTCGGTCTGTGCCAGCGTGTAGTAGGGGAAGTTCAAAATCTGAAGGTTGAGAAGGCGTGAATTTGCACGATCGTAATAAATCCCGTACCCGCCGCGAACTACCCAGCGGTTCGAAGAACCAGGTTGAAAGGAAAAGCCGATTCGAGGAGCAAAGTTGTTCTTGTCGGAAGAAACCAGAGAGCGTTGCACCAATGGGATTCCGCCGATGGGATGCGTAGCGTTGGATGACTGCACGAAGCCGCCGGTGATAACCACGTCACCCGCTCCTTGAGTCCCAGTGTAGGTAAGGCGATCCGGATCAAATCCGACCATGCGCCCCTGAGCTTCGGTGAACGGTCCGAAGAAATCGTAGCGGACGCCCAAACTAAGTGTGAACCTATCGGTTAAATGCCAATCATCATTGGCAAATCCATTCAAGTCGTACGCGTTCAGCAGCCGGCTGTTCACGCCGGATCCCATGATGGTGACATCGACAGAGTCGCCCACCCCACCGAGAAAC